>JACXTT010007484.1_pt1 | contig 15371 bp, 14 predicted proteins | sample 9270951 | NCBI WGS metagenome assembly JACXTT01 (sample SAMN15532306, study PRJNA645909) | rock metagenome | isolation source: weathered quartz diorite | place: Puerto Rico | collected 2017-06-21 | reverse complement strand
GCTTCTGTCTAGGGGTGATTTATCTCCCGAAATCCCTACCCTCTTTGCGAAAAAAAGTTGTTGGCGTGTACCTTCACCGAAGGTTTACGAAAATCGAGGTATGGATTTACCCCGCTGGAGACACTCCGTAGATGAAGGGTTTTGCCGCCGCCGCCCGCCAGCGGATTCTCGGGCCTGCCGCCGCTGTTCTGCCGGCCCATGAATCGTCTTCTCTCGCTTCTTCTCGCTCTCGCCGCGCTTCCGCTTTTGGCCGATTCGGCTGACTCGGAGGCTCCGCCGGCCGTCGCGCACGCCATGCAGTCGCTCAGCAAGAGCGCCATGGCCGCGCACGACCGCTTCCTGGCCAGCGACCTCCTCGAAGGGCGCGGCCCCGGCACGCGCGGCGACCTTCTGGCCCGCAACTACATCGCCGCCCAGTTCGAGTCGTACGGCCTCCAGCCGGCCGGCGACAACGGCACGTACTTCCAGCGCGTGCCGCTCCTCGGCCTGACCACCGATCGGGAAAAGACGTCGCTCGGTTTCACCAAAAACGGCACCTCCGCCATCGGTCCGCTGAAGATCGAAGAGGAGTACGTCGGGCAGGATAAGTCACAGGTGGAGAGCGACGCGCTCGACTCCGAGGTCGTCTTCGTCGGCCACGGCGCCGTCGCCCCCGAGTACCGCTGGGACGACTACAAGGGCCTCGACACGCGCGGCAAGACGCTGGTCATGCTCGTCGACGACCCTCCCGCCAACCCGCAGGAGCCGGACCTCTTCAAGGGAAAGGCGCGCACCTACTACGGTCGATGGACCTACAAGTACGAGATCGGCGCGGCCAAGAATGCCGCCGCCGTCATCCTCATCCACACCACAGACGCCGCCGGCTACGGCTGGCAAGTGGTCTCCAATTCGTGGGGCGGCGAGAGCTCGTTCACCAAGAACAAGCCGGGAGAGCCGACGCTGCACTTCGCCGGCTGGATCACCGAGAAGATCGCGCGCGAGCTATTCCAAAAGGCCGGTCTCGATCTCGACGCGATGACCAAAGCCGCCGCGTCGCGCGACTTCAAGCCCGTGCCGCTCGGCATGAAGTTCAGCGGCGCCATCGGCACGAAGATCCGTCCGTTCGACACCGCGAACGTGGTGGCCAAACTCCCTGGCGGCGACCCGAAGCTGGGCGATGAGGCGGTGCTCTTCACCGCGCATCACGATCACCTCGGCGTCGGCAAGCCCGACGCCACCGGCGATCGCATCTACAACGGCGCGATCGACAACGCATCCGGCTGCGCCATCCTGCTGGAGATGGCGCGCGTCTGGTCGCAAACCAAGCCGGCGCCGAAGCGCTCGATCTACTTCGCCGCCGTCGCCGCCGAGGAGCAGGGGCTCCTCGGCTCGGCGTACCTCGGCCAGAACCCGCCCGTGCCCGCCGGCCGCGTGGCGCTCGATCTCAACTACGACGCCGTTCCGGAGCTCGGCCGCGTCCGCGACGTCTACATGAACGGCGCGGAGCGGACCACGTTCTATCCCACCGCGGAGCGCGTCACGAAAGGTCTCGGGCTGACCATCGTTCCCGATCCGGAGCCGGAGCAGGGCCACTACTACCGCTCCGATCACTTCAGCCTCGGCAAGGTCGGCATCCCGGCGTTCAGCATCGATCCCGGCCACGACGTCATCGGCAAGGGGAAGGCGTGGGGCGATCAGGCTTCCGCGGAGTACCGCGCCAAGCAATACCACCAGCCGAGCGACGAGTTCGATCCGAACTGGGATTGGTCAGAGGGCGTGCAGATGGCCGGGCTCGGGTTCTGGCTGGGATGGGAAGCGGCGAACGCGCCGTCGCTGCCGAATTGGAAGGCGGGGGATGAGTTCCGCGCGGTTCGGGATCGGTCGTTGAAGTAGCGCCCTCACCCGCCATATATGGCCTCCTCCCGCGTGAGCGGGAGAAGGTGCCCCTGAGCGAAGCGAAGGGGCGGATGAGGGCGCGCCCATTTCCCCTTAACTGATGACTGAACCCTCACCCGGCCTTCGGCCACCCTCTCCCGCTCCGCGGGAGAGGGACCAGGTTGTCAAGCCCCGGCGATAAAGGAGTGCGGCCCCCGCCGCTGCCTTGCCGCACGTTTCACGGCGACGGCGGGGCGACCGCACTCCATCCCTGCTACGGAGTGGTGGCTACGCCGGTGTCCTCCTGCGCCACGACCACGAAGGAATCGGTCGAGACGTTGTCGTTGACCGCGGCGTAGACGTCGATCGGTGCGCTGGCGTCGAACGACAGCGTCAGATTCGCCCGATTGGCGAAATCGACGTCGGGGAAGTACGTGCCGATGGGGTGCTGCTGCTGGCTGAGCGCCTGGAAGGTCTGCACGCTCGTGGCGACCACGTTGCTGTTCTCGTCGCGCAGATCGAGGCGCACCGTCACCGCCGCGTTGTTCGGATTGAAGAAGCCGACGTTGGTGCGGAAGTTCGCGTCGTTCTCGAGCTGCGGCAGCACGCCGCGACGCAGTGCCGCGCTGCGCGGCAGGCCGGGGAGGAACTGGCCGAAGGTGCCGTTACCCGTTGAGCGCTGATCGGAGTAGATCTTCGCCGTCACGTTGATCGTGCTGGCGCTGGAGGCGCGGATGGCGCCGATCCCCGTCCCCGCATTCAGCAGGCTGCTGCTGGCGGTGACGTTGTTGGCCACCGCGGTCGCGCGCGGCGGGATGTTGAACACGGAGGTGTTCGCCGCCAACGTATTCGCGGTCGTGCCCAGCGGGAAGTACTCCAGCAATCCGTTGATCGTGGTGTCGTACGACGGATTGAAGACGCGAACGTCGGTGATGAATGGGCCGACCGCACCAGCAACCGGGATGTCCACTTCCTTCGCTGCCACGAGCTGCCCGCGGATCTCGCCGCCGCCGAAGGCGCTGGAATGGACGTTCACGTAGAACTCGCCGGGATTGTTGAGCAGCTTGGCGAAATTCGTGGCATCGAGTGACGAGGTCGAGACCGTGCCGCTCGTCTTTCCGCCCGTCGGCGTGCTGAAACCGATGAAGACACCTACCGACGTGCCGGGATTGCCGCCGGGGCCATGAATGTGAGCGAGAGTCGGGTTCGCGATGCCGCTGGTCGTCACCTGATACGTGAGCGTGTTCGCGGCGGTGTCGATGGTGACGAACGCCGAGCCGACGGCATTGCTGCCGGTGGGTGGCACTTCGTTCGAGCCCTTCAGATCGGCCGCGTACGTGATGATCGTGCCGCTGACCGCTGCCAACTGGCCGCGGATCGCGCCGCCAGGAAACTGGCTGGTGTGGACGTTGACGTAGTAGCCGTCCGGATGTGCGATCAGATCAGCTGCCACCGCCGCGTCAACCGGAAACGTACCAGTCATCTTGTTGTTGACGAAGGTCCCACCGAGGCCGATGAGGTTGATGACGACGCTTCCCGCAACTCCGGCGGCTCCCTTGTGAATGTGGAAAGCGCTGATCGGGCTGCCGAGATTGGCGACGGTGATAGTGACATTGATATGCGTGGCGTCGGTGAATGTCACGGTCGCATTGCCGAAGCCCGCTGTGGTGGTTGGGGTCGGCGCCTCCTGCGACCCAGTTAGGACTGCCCCGAATGTCTGCGCGAGGACGTTACCCCTTGAAAGAAGCAGGACGAAACTCAAGGCCATGAGCGTGCGGCGCATAAATCCTCCTTCGATCCTCAATCAGCGGTGCAATTTGCACCCGTTTTACGAATTTGGCAAGTGGTTAGCTGGAAATTGATGCCGGAGCGCGGCTCGGCCGTGGGCTGACCGCCGCGCGCATGGCCATCTGCGCCGCCCCCTCTACCGGCGTATGCCGCGGCGGGCCGATCTCCGCCTTCGGCGCCTCGGCCCGGATCGCCGCGCGCATCGGCTCAAGCAGCACCTCGCCCGCGCGGAACGCGCCGCCGACGTAGGCCACCGGAAACGCTCCCTTGATCAACTGCAGCCGCCGCGCGACGCCGAGCACCGCCGCGGCGAGCTCGCGTCCGGCGCGCTCGAGAATGGCCCGCGCCGTCGCATCGCCGTCCTGCGCCGCCTCCACCACCAGCTTGCTGAAGCGGGCGATGTCGTCGCCCTGAGTGGTCTGGGCGTAGACGAAGGGCGGCAAGTCTTCCGGCTTCATGTCGTAGCGCTCCTTGAGGATCTCCGTCATACGCGTGGCCGGCCCGCGGCCGTCATGCGCGCGGAGGATCGCCGCCAGCCCCTCGCGCGCGATGCCGTAGCCGCTCCCCTCGTCGCCGATGATCGGCCCCCATCCCCCCGCCCGCGCCTCCAAGCCCTCCGCATTCCGTCCGTACGCCACCGAGCCCGTTCCGGCGATGATGACCACCCCGCCGCCGAAGCCGATGGCGCCGGTGAGGGCGATGCGCGCATCGTTGTCGACGGTGAAGTTGCCGCGCGGAAAGAAAATGCTGAGCGAGTCGACCACCTCCTGCCGGTGCGCGGGGTGGTCGGCGCCGGCGATGCCGCAGTAGGCCCAGTGGATCTCGCGGCTGGCGACGTCGGCGGCGACGAGCGCCTTGTTCACTGCGCGCTCGATGTTGCGCGCCGCCGTCTCGATCCCCACGCGCAGGTGATTCGACGGCCCGGCCAGCCCGTTGCCGAGCGACTTGCCGGTCTCATCGATGACCAGCGCGGCCGTTTTCGACGCGCCGCCATCGACGCCAAGGAAGTACTTCATGGGCGGAGATTTTGCACTATCCGCAATGCATGAAACGAATCATCATCACTTCCGTCGCACTGCTCGCCCTGCTGGCCTTGTTCGGATGCAAGACCCACGGCATGGCCATGACCTCGCAGGGACAACTGCTCAAGATCAACATCAACCATCCGACCGACCTCCCCAATCAGGGAGAGGACAACCTCGACATCGTGGTCAACAACCGCGGGATCAAGAGCGTCCACGACATACTGCTCGACGTGGAGCTGCCGCCGGAGCTGGTGGTGCTCGACGAGACCCACGGCCGTGGCATCGAGATGACGCGCGATCCGGGATCGAACGTCTATCACTACGCCATCGGCAACGTGCAGCCCGCCGAAGACACCACCATCCGCTACAAGGTGCGGACGGCGTGGGGGTCGTCGCGCGAAGCGAGCGTGAGGGCGACGGCGTGGCAGCGCGACCTGCCGGGCGACAAGCTGGTGGCCACGGCGGTGATCAAGCTGCGGCCGTAGGTGCTGGAGTGCCGGCCGTCCTCGGCCGCGCCGCCGGGCATCTCGCCCCGGCGGCGATCACGGTCGGGCGAGACGCCCGGCCGATGCGGGCGGGACGCCCGCACTCCAATAGAATCTGCCTCCATGGCTGAGCGACCCGCCGATCTGCACATCCCGCCCAAGCCGCGGGAGGCGCTCGAAGACCGCAAACTGCTCGACCGCCCCACCCGCCAGGAGATGCTGCAGAGCGAGTCGTGGCGGGTTCTGCGCATCACCAGCGAGTTCGTGGCCGGCTTCGACCACCTCACCGGCGTTTACCCGGCGGTATCCATCTTCGGCTCGGCGCGCACCGAGCTCTCCAATCAGTACTACGCCGCGGCGGTGAAGACGGCGGAGCTGATCGGCCGCGCCGGCTTCGCCATCATCACCGGCGGCGGCCCCGGCATCATGCAGGCGGCCAACGAAGGGGCGCGACGCGCCGGTGCGCTGTCCATCGGCTGCAACATCGAGCTGCCGTTCGAGCAAAAGATCAATCCGTACGTCGACCGCTCCATGACCTTCCGCTACTTCTTCGTGCGCAAGACCATGTTCATCAAGTACTCCGAGGCCTTCATCACCTTCCCCGGCGGCTTCGGCACGCTCGACGAGCTGATGGGGGCGCTCACGCTCATCCAGACCAAGAAGATCACCAACTTCCCGGTCATCCTCTTCGGCCGCGATTACTGGGGCGGTTTGATCGACTGGCTGCGCAAGGTGGTCCTCGGCGCGAACAACATCAAGCAGGAGGACGTCGACAGCATCCGTGTGGTGGACGAGCCGGAGCGCGTGCGCGACATCGTGGTGGAGTTCCACGATCGCGCGCTGATGACCGGCGGCGCGGACGAAGGAGAGCCGCGGCCGATCACTGCGCGAGCGGATTAGTTACGAGTTGCGCGTTGCGAGTTGCGAGTTGCGAGTTTTTTCTCCTCTCGCAACTTGCAACTCGCAACGCGCAACTCACGAAGTGCTCTTCACCTCTTCCTCCTCCACCTCTTCCACCGCCGGCGCCTGCGTCTCGACGATCACCCAGCGCACGCGGAAGCGCTCGGCCTCCACCACTTCGATGGAGAGATCGCCCAGCGTGGTCTTGTCGCCCGGCGACACTTCGCGCCCGATGCGCGCAGCCACGTAGCCGCCGATGGTTTCCTCGGCCGGCTGGCCGACGTCGACCTTCAGCCGGTCGGCGAGGTCTTCGATGAGATAGTCGCCGCGCACGCGGTAGCGGCCGTTGCCGAGCGGCTCGATCTCCGGCCGCTCCCGGTCGAACTCGTCCTGGATCTGCCCAAACAGCTCCTCGGTGATGTTCTCCAGCGACACGATGCCCGACGCGCCGCCGTACTCGTCGAGTACCACGGCCATGTGCGTCTTCTGCTCGATGAACTGCGCCAGCAGCCTCTCGATGGTCGAGTTCTCCGGAACGAAAAGCACGTCGCGCTTTAGCTCCGTCAGCGGCCGTCCCGGTCCCCGGAGCTGCGCCAGAAAGAGGTCTTTGACATGAATCACGCCGATGGTGCGGTCGAGCGTTCCTTCGCAGAGCGGGTAACGCGTATGCCGCGTCGTGCGCATCACCTCCAGGTTCTCCTCGATCGATTTGGTGGTGGAGAGGACGGCCACGTCCGTGCGCGGCACCATGATCTGCCGCGCCGTGCGCTTGGAGAACTCGAAGACCCCCTCGATGATCTCGCGGTTCTCCTCGGAGAGGATGCCCGCCTTCTCCGAATGCACCAGGATCAGGCGCAGCTCCTCCTGCGAGTGCGCCAGTTGCGATTCCTGCGACGTCCGGATGCCGAACGGGCGAAGGATTGCGTTGGCCGTCCGGTTGAGAAGCCACGTCAGTGGAAACGTCACGATGTAGAACCCGCGCAGCACGTGCGCGGTCCAGAGCGCCACGCCCACGGTCTTGTCGATGGCGAGGTACTTCGGCGCCAGCTCGCCGAAGATGATGTGCAGCGATGAGATGACGATGAAGGCCACGCTGGCAGCCACGGAGTGCGCGATGGCCACGCTGAACGCGCCGAGGCTGCGGAAAGCAGGCTCGATGAGACGCTCGAAGGCCGGCTCGCCCACCCAGCCGAGGGCAAGCGAGGCGAGGGTGATGCCGAGCTGCGTGGCGGAGAGGTAGGCGTCGAGGCGCTTGGTGATGCGACGCGCCATCCGCGCGCGCGCGCTCCCTGCTGCAGCCAGCTCGGCGAGCTGCGTGGGGCGCACCTTGACCGCCGCGAATTCGGTGGCCACGAAGACGCCGTTCGCGATGATGAACAGGAGGGCGAGGAGCAGATACCAGGTCGGCATACTCACCGGGCGCGCTGGGCGGGCGCGCGACTAGGTCCGTCGTCCATGGTGGAGCGTTATTCTAGCAATCGAATGCGTTTCCTTCTGACCGCTCTTCTGCTCGCAACTTCCGTGCATGCCGACGAGATCGACGTCGCCGCCGCCGCCAGCCTGCAGGACGCCCTCCGCGCGCTCGCTCCCGTGCACGAAGCGCGCACGCACGACCATATAGTTTTCAATTTTGGTGCATCCAACGCACTGGCGAGGCAGATCCGCGCCGGCGCGCCCGCCGACGTCTTCTTCTCCGCGGACGAGGCGACGATGGACGGCGTCTCCACGGCGTGGCGTCAGGATGTCCTCTCGAACCGCCTGAAGATCCTCGGCGACCTCCGCACTGCACGCCGCGTAGCGCTCGCTAACCCGAGCGCGGTGCCGGCCGGCGTCTACGCGCGCCAATACCTGCAGCGCATCGGCCTCTGGCGCGAGGTGGAGCCGAAAGTGATTCCGACGGACAACGTGCGCGCCGCGCTGGCCGCGTTCGAAGGGGGGAACGTCGACGCCGCGATCGTCTATGCGACCGACGCGCCGAAGCTGCGCGGCGTGATCGTCGAGGGACCGAGCGCGCCCGACATCCGCTATCCCGCCGCCGTCCTCCGCGACGCGCGCCATCCCGCAGCGGCCCGGCGCTTCGTGAAGTTTCTGCGGTCCGCTGAGGCAATGGCGGTGTTCAAGAAGCTCGGCTTCCTGCCACCACCTCCTCCAACGTCTTCCAGAAGCGCGGGTACGACTTCGACACCACCTGCTCGTTCACCACGGTGACGCCGCCGCGCGCCAGGCCGGCGACAGCGAAGGCCATGGCGATGCGGTGATCGTTGTGCGTCTCCACGGTCGCCGGATCGCTGCTCCAGCCGGGATGAATGAGCAGCGAGTCGGCGCGCTCGTCGACGGTGGCGCCGAGGCGGCGCAGCTCGGAGGCGACGGTGGCCAGGCGGTCGGATTCCTTCACGCGCAGGTTGGCCACGTTCACGATCTCCACCGGCGACGAGGCCAGCGGCGCGATGGCGGCGAGCGTCGGCACGATGTCGGGAGTTGCGTTGCAGTCGAAGCTGCCGCCTCGGAGATTCTCAGCTCCGATGACAGTGATCTCGTTCACCCTCTCCCCGCTTACGGGGAGAGCGGCTGGGGGTGAGGGGTCGATCTTCACCTCGCATCCCATCGCCGCCAGGATGTCGAGGAACTTCGCATCGCCCTGCGCCGATGGGTTGGCCAGCCCGCGCACGCGCATCGTCCCGCGCGTGGCCGCGGCGGCGGCGAACCAGTACGAGGCGGAGGAGTAGTCGCCCTCCACCCGATACTGCTCGCGCGCCAGCCGCGCCGCGCGCACGCGCACCACGTTGCCGCGGCGCTCCACCGCCGCGCCGAACGCGCCGAGGATGTCGGCGGTGATGTCGAGGTAGGAGGCGGAGGCGAGGGAGGTGAGGCGCAGCGTGATGCCGTCGGGCAGCGTGGCGCCGGCCATCATCAGCGCCGAGGCGAACTGGCTGGAAGTGTCGGCGGCGATGGCCACGTCGAAGCCGCCGCGCATCTTCTTGCCGCGGATGCGCAGCGGCGGATAGCCCGCGGCATCCACGTACTCCACTTCCGCGCCGATCGAGAGCAGGACCTCGACGAGATCGCCGATCGGCCGCTCGTGCATCCGCTGCTCGCCCTGCAGCAGAAAGCGCCCCGGCACGAAGGCCAGCCAGCCGGTGAGGAAGCGCATGGCCGTGCCAGCGTTGCCGACGAAGATCGGTACCTCGTTCGCGGAGATGCTCCGGCGCGGCCCGATGCGCACGCCGTCGCGCAGCGTTCCCCCCACTTCGAACCCGATGGAGCGTAGCGCCTCGAGCGCATAGCGCGTGTCGTCCGCATCGAGCGCGCTCGTGACGGTGGTGCTCCCCTCGGCCATGGCTGAGAGAAGGAGCGCGCGGACGGAGTAGGACTTGCTCGGGGGGGCGGTGACGGTGGCGTTGAGCGTGTCGACTCTGGGGATGAGCTTCATGGGGAACCGGGAATGTTAAATGTTGAATGTTGAGTGTTGGCTTAGCGGCTCATTCAACATTCAACATTCAACATTTAACATTCCCGTTCCCCCTTTCATAGCTCCAATCGCAGCCCGTCATAAGCCAACCGAATCCCCTCCGGCAACCCCGCCTCCACCGTCTGGTGATCGACCTCGTGCGTGAGGTGGATGAGCCACGTCCGCCGCGCGCCGATCTTCTGCGCGCAGGCCACCGCCTCGTCGATGGTGAAGTGCGTGGGATGGCGCGGCGACGGGCGGAGGGCGTCGAGCGCGAGGTGATCGACGTCGCGCAGCAGGCGCATGGTGGCGTCGGGGATGCCGTTGGTGTCGGTGATGTAGGCGAAGCCGCCGATGCGATATCCGAGGATGGTCCAATCGCCGTGGCAGACCGGCAGGGGGACGATGTCCACGCCCGTATGCGTGAACGGGCCCTCCACCTCGTGCAGCTCGAGCTGCGGCTTGCCGCCGCCGATCTGCGAGTCGGACCAGATGTAGCCGAAGGCGCGCCGCACTGCCTTCGCCGTCGGCGGGCTGGCGAAGGCGTGAATGCTCTCGCGCTGCCTGAAATTGAATGGACGGATGTCGTCGAGGCCCATGATGTGATCGGAATGCGAGTGCGTGAAGAGGACGAAGTCGAGCCGCGGGATCGGATCGCGCAGGAGCTGCAAGCGCAAGTCGGGCGTGGTGTCGATGAGAAAGTAGCGTCCGTTTGCCTCGATCTTCACCGACTGCCGCAGCCGCTTGTTGCGAGGATCGTCCGAGGAGCAAACGCGGCAAGAGCAGCCGACGACGGGGACGCCTGTGGAAGTGCCGGTGCCGAGGAAAGTGACGATCATAAGGAAGAGGGGAACGAGGAATGTTTAATGTTGAATGTTGAATGTTGAATGCCCGAAACCCCCATTCAACACTCAACATTAAACATTCAACATTCCCCGTCCCCTCATATCTCCACAAACAAAAACTCCCCCGAATCGGGATCAATAGCCATCGCCTCCCCCGTCTCATACCACGGCGGCAGAATGGTGACCCGTGCTCCGGCGGTGGGGAGGACCAGTTTCTGGTGAAAGTGTCCGAACACCACGTCTGTGAAGCCCTCGGCGGCACGCGCCAGGCCGTACTCCTCGAAGTGCGCCACCGGTAGCCGTGACTTGTGCTTGAAGTTCGTCTGCGCCAGGCGCTGCTCCACGCGGTCGACGAACGAGCGCGCGGCGCGCGGCGGCACGAGCTTGAGAGCAAGCCGCGAAAGCGCATTCTTCGAGGCGAAGCGCCAGAAGCGATACGGATAGTCGCGGTCGTTGATCAGGTCGCCGTGCACGATGAGGTACTTGCGTGATCCGGCCTCGACGGCGAACTCGTCCCCCACGTCCGTGACCGCCTCCTCGGCGAACGATCCGCGGATGAAGAAGTCGCGGTTGCCTTCCACGTAATGCACAGCCACGCCGCTGTCGCGCAGCGCGCGCAGGCGCGCGAAGACCCTCTCCACCGACAGTGTGTAGAACTTCGCGTCGGCGATCAGGTAGTGAAAGAGGTCGCCGTTGAGGTAAAGCGCGCCCGGCTGCAGCGCCGTGAAGCGCTCGATCCAGGCCAGGAGCGGCTTCTCGCTCCCCTCCGACAGGCCGATGTGCGAGTCGCCGATGACAAAGATTTGCCTCGCGGGGATCAAGATTCTTCCAGCTCCTCCAGTGCGCGGGCGAACTCGCGGTGGGTCTCCTCGCTGAAGGCGCAGAAGACCACGCGCTGCAGCGAGCGCGCGTGCGCGCGGAAGTCTAGCGCGGCGCGGAGCACCACGCGCATCGCGGCGCCGGCCATGGCGGGAAAGGCGACCGAGGCCACGGCCAGCTCCTCCGCGCGATGCATGGCCGCCCAGATGGCGTCGCGCAGCTTGCGCTCTCCGTCCTCCTCCCCCGGCCGCGGCACCACAGCGGTGATCACGAACTTGCAGAGGACGTTGCCACCGCTGGTCACCGTGGCCGTGCCGACATCGCCGCCGCTGGAGCGCGGATTGACGATGGCGTCGATCTTCAGCGACGTGATGTCGGCGCGTATGAGCTCGATGTTCATGGGTTGCTGGGGTACTGGGTTGCTCTGGGTTGCTCGGTTACTGGGTTGCTCTGGGTTGCTGGGTTGCTCGGTTGCTGAGTTGCCGCGCTTCAAACAATCAGCAACCTAGTAACCCAGCAACCCAGCAACTAGAGAGTCACTTTCAGATTCGCCCGCGGGCTCTCCGCGTACTGCGCCTCGAGCTTCTCCACGGCGTCCACGGCCTCCGGCGCCACGCGCCGCGGCACGGCGACCTCGACCCGATAGTAGTGATCGCCCTTTTTCTTCACGCCCTTGCCCGAGATGCGGAAGGTCTGGCCGCCCTGCGTGCCGGAAGGGATCTTGGCGCGCACCGGGCCGTGAATGGTCGGCACCTCCACCTCCGCGCCCCGGATCGCCTCGCCGACGGTGACCGGAAGTTCGATGTAGATGTCGTCGCCGCGCCGCTCGTAGAACGGATGCGGACGGACGTGAATGAGCACGTTGAGATCGCCGGCCGGGCCGCCCATCTCCCCCTCCCCTCCCTTCCCGCGCAGGCGGATCCGCTGCCCGTCCGCCACCCCCTCGGGGATGCGCACTTTGATCGCCGTGCCGTTGACCTTCAGCTCCATGGTGGTGCCGAGCACCGCGTCGCGGAAGTCGATGGTCAGCTCCGCCTCCATGTCGGGTCCGCGCTGCGGTCCCGCTTCGTACGCGGCGCCGCCGCCGAAGAGATCGGAAAAGATGTCCGTGAATCCGCCGCCGCCGCTGCTGCGCCGCGCGCCGCGAACGCGTCCCGTGGCGCGGCCGAACTGCTCGGCGAACTGCGAGAAGTCGAAGCCGCCCGGCCCGAACGGACTGCCGCCGCTGAAGGCCTCGCGTCCCAGGCGGTCGTATTGCTCGCGCTTCTCCTTGTCGCTCAACACCGCGTAGGCCTCGGAGATCTCCTTGAACTTGTTCTCCGCTTCCTTGTTCCCCTTGTTCTTGTCGGGGTGATATTTCTTCGCCAGGTTGCGGTAAGCCTTCTTGAGCTCCTCTTCGCTGGCGGTTTTTTTCACCCCGAGGATGTCGTAGTAGTCCTTCTCGGCCATGGGCGGGTGCAGTATAGCGAGCAGATTCGCCTGTTCGGGTCCAGCGTCCCGCGTCCACTTTTTGGTCGGACTCTTGCTTCCGACGCCAAGCGTAGAATCGGCCCCGCATGTACGGCTCGCTCGCACGGCGCAACGTTTTGACCATGATCCTGGCCGGCGGGATGGGCGAGCGCCTCTATCCGCTGACCCGCGACCGCGCCAAGCCGGCAGTGCCGTTCGGCGGGCGTTACCGCATCATCGACTTCGTCATCAACAACTTCATCAACTCCGGTTTCTTCAAGCTCAAAGTGCTCACGCAGTTCAAGTCGAACTCGCTCATCGAGCACATCACGCGCACCTGGCGGCTGGTGCCGGAGATCGGCCAGTACGTCGACGTCGTCCCGGCGCAGATGCGCAAGGGGCCGTTCTGGTTCCGCGGCACGGCCGACGCCGTCTTTCAGAACCTGGAGCTGATCTTCGACGAGCGGCCCGACTACGTCTGCGTCTTCGGCGGCGATCACATCTACAAGATGGACGTCAGCCAGATGCTGCAGGAGCACATCGCCAACGACGCCGACCTGACCATCGCCACCATCCCCGTGCCGGTGGCCGAGTCGCGGCACTTCGGCGTGGTGGAGATCGATCCCGACTACCGCGTCACCGGATTCGTGGAGAAGCCGAAGGAGGGGGCCAAGACCATCCCCGACCGGCCGGACATGATCCTGGCCTCCATGGGCAACTACATCTTCAAGGCCAGCGTGATGATCGACGTGCTGCAGCGCAACGCGCTGCGCGACGCGGCGCACGACTTCGGCAAGGAGATCATCCCCGATATGTACCCGCGCATGCGGGTGCACGCCTACGACTTCGCCAAGAACTTCATCCCCGGCGAGGAGAAGTACAACCGCGGCTACTGGCGCGACGTGGGGACGGTGGACGCCTACTTCGAAGCGTCGATGGACCTGGTCTCCGTCACGCCGCTGTTCAACCTGTACAACCCGCAGTGGCCGATGGTCTCCGCGCCGCTGAACCTGCCGCCGGCGAAATTCGTCTTCGCCGACTCGGCTACCCAGCGCATCGGCATCGCCACCGACTCGCTGGTCTCCGACGGCGTGATCATCTCCGGCGGCACCATCAACCGCTCGGTACTTCATCCACGAGTGCGCATCCATTCGTACACGGACGTCGACGAGTCGATCCTCATGGACGGCGTGGAGATCGGGCGGCATTCCAAAGTGCGCCGCGCCATCATCGACAAAGGAGTGAAGATCCCCTCGAACACAACGATCGGCTACGATCTCGACGGCGACCGGCAGCGATTCACCGTCACCGATTCGGGTATCGTGGTCGTGCCGAAGGGGGCTACGGTGGAGGAGCCTGTGCCCGCATAGAAAGAGGTCCCGCGTCCTGCGTCCTGCGTGCGGAATGGCAAGGACACAGGACACAGGACACAGGACTCTGATGACAACAATCCCGACCACCACAACCAAAACCCGCGCCGACGGCCGCACGCCCGATCAGTTGCGAAAAGTGACGATCACACCGAACTTCACCAAGCACGCGGAGGGGTCGGTGCTGATCGACGTCGGCGACACGCGCGTGATCTGCACCGCCTCGGTGCAGGAGAAAGTACCGCCGTTCCTCTACCGCACCGGCAAAGGGTGGATCACCGCGGAGTACGGCATGCTGCCGCGCGCTACCACCGACCGCACCGAGCGCGAGGCGGCGCGCGGCAAGCAGGGCGGCCGCACCATGGAGATCCAGCGTCTCATCGGACGCTCGCTTCGAGCGGCGGTCAACGCGGAGATGCTCGGCGAGCGGACCATCTGGATCGACTGCGACGTGATCCAGGCCGACGGCGGCACGCGCACGGCGTCCATCACCGGCTCCTTCGTCGCCCTCGCCCTCGCGCTGGGGCGCATGTACATCGACGGCAATTTGAACAGTTGGCCGGTCAGCGCCTTCGTCGCCGCCGTTTCGGTCGGCATCATCGGCGGCGTGCCGATGCTCGACCTCGACTACGCGGAGGACTCCAAGGCGCACGTGGACATGAACGTGGTAGCCACCGACAAGGGGCGCTTCGTGGAGCTGCAGGGCACCGGCGAGTCGGCCACGTTCAGCGAAGAGGAGATGAGCGCCATGATGGCGCTGGCCAAGCAGGGGATCGCCGCGCTGGTGGAGAAGCAGCGCGAAGTCCTCGGCCCGACGCTCTCGCGCGTCGATAACCTGGCGCGGGAGCGGCTCAACCGGAAGTTCCGTTAGTTCGCTTCCAGGACCAGAAGGTCCCCGCGGCGCAACCCCAGCCACGCGCTGTACGGATAGCGCGCCACGACGTGATACCCGTCGAGCGGCCCGAAGGCGATCACGACCGGCCGCATCGGCGAGAAGATGATCTGCCGCCGCTGCCGCTGCGAACCCCAGGCGATCTCGTACCAGTTCAGCACTTCCGCGCCGCCGTCAATTCTCTGCACCGCGACGCCCCGCGCGCGGAGGTCGTCCACCGCGCGCCATCGCGCCCGATTCCAGGCGAAATACTCGCCGACGGCGAAGACGTCGAAGAGCGCGACGACGATGAGCACCGCCGCCGCCGCGAACCGCGCGCGGCGCAGTTGGAACGGCGCGAGCAGCGCGAGGAAGATCACCACCGCCCACGCCGAGTCGAGCGCGTACCGGTCGACGTAAAGGCCCGAGCCGAACAGCGCGCAGGTGCCGGCGACGGCGCAGGGCGCCGCCAGCCGCGCCGCCGGCGGCTCGGCGCGCTGCAGCGCGCGGACGGCCG
>JACXTT010007483.1_pt1 | contig 15371 bp, 2 predicted proteins | sample 9270951 | NCBI WGS metagenome assembly JACXTT01 (sample SAMN15532306, study PRJNA645909) | rock metagenome | isolation source: weathered quartz diorite | place: Puerto Rico | collected 2017-06-21 | reverse complement strand
CATGTATTTTTTAAATGTGGCTAAGAAAATTAATTTGCCGACCGTCGTGGTGACATCTTCAGAAGAGCCGGCTGTGGCGCAATATTTACAAGAGCAAGGCGTTCATTATGTTGTTGATCATCACCGAGGAACGTTAAGAAATTTATGGAGCGGTTATCAAGCGATTCGTTCGAATGGTTTCAAATATGTGGTCATCGCTCCAGCCGACATTATTATAACCGATCAAGATATTTTAAAAGGCTCGTTAGAAGCGCATGCTCCACCCCAAGGACACGCCGCATGGTTTACTTTCGTTAATATTTTTAGTTCTCATCCTTCCACAAGTGATCGCATTATCCGTCGTGCAAATGGAGAATTTGAAACGCTCATTACGCAAGCCGAAATCGACATTCTTCGTCGGTCCAATAAGAATCTTATCCTTTCGGATAAATCTCAATTAACGCCCGAGCAATTGGAGAACATTCAGGAAGTTTATTCTGGTCTTTCGATGATGGCTGGCTGGCTTCTGCGTTTTTTGATGTTTATCATTGGCCGTAATTTAATTCAAAGACTCCTTACGCAATCTGAAAAAAAGATGTTTGGTACGCAAGAAATCTTTAAACCGAAAACGCTAGAAACTGTCCTTAAATCTATTTCTCATCGCGGTAAATTTTGGCGATTGGGCATATGTTTAAGTTTGTTGCGACTTCATTATGTATCTCAGACAAATGGGATAATCAATATCAATATGCCTGAAGATCTTAAAAGGATGGAAGGCTCGGGTAGTAAAAGACATGAAAGGGATCATCATTCGACAGTCAATTACTTTGGTTATGAATTCGGCTTCGAGCGCGTGCGTTATGCGGATGGCGGACGCGGGAAGAAAGATATAGAAAATCCTAAACGGCAGGCGAGAGAAAAAGAGATCAGCCGTTGGGTAAAGATGTTGGAAAGAATTTTGGTGCTTTTGCAAATCGAAAAAATAAGCCGGGATCAATACACTTCAGATGAGGATCACACAAAAGATTTGTTTGCCTGGGCGCATGTCGGCCATGTCAGAGAAGCTCTGAAAGATTTGGAAAAGCTGGATAGCCATTTTGGCTTTTATATAAGATTTTTTAAAGTAAATATTATTAAGAGCCTTGAGGGGCTGGAGCGAATGAAAGTCGCTCTAAATTCAGCAGAGTGGATTAGAGAAGCGCTCGAAGATATTTTGGATGCAGCAGACCGACTGCCCGTCGCTGATTTTGAGGACAAGCCGCTGGGTCATGCCGCCGCAATGCTGGAGCAGGTCATATTTTATCTGGAACAAGAGGTGGGTATGGGCCCGGACAGCGACGCAATTTATGAGCAATACCGAATAATAAAAAGAGAAGTGGACAGCTCATTTTATTGGAATGAAAGAAAGAGCATAGAAACTTGGCGGATCAGGAATTTAAGAAAGGAGATAGAAAATTTATGGCAATTTTTTGAACGCGCGCATCAGGAGATGCGGGTGGCTCATTTTAAAAAGATTAGTCTTAGGGCGATAAAGGCCTTTGTCGTATCGCCGTTATATTATGTGCAGGAGGAGCTTGAAGATTTGGAACGTGAACGTACGCACATCAAAGTTGTTGTGCCACTACCCTTGCAGAAATTTACTCAAGGACAAAATGTTGTGATCGTAAAAGCTTTAACCGTCAAAGAAGCAATAAGAGCTTTGGAGCATCAATTCAGGGAAATGAGAAGAAAATTGATCGATGAGGCCGGTAATCAAATATCTCAAATTAAGATTTTTGTTAACGACCGAGAGATTTCTGGGATGAATGGACTTCAAACAGAGCTTAAAGACGGAGATGAAGTATCTACTGTCCTCATTTTAGCCGGGGCGGCATCGGAGGATGATGCTTTGCCAAAAGTCAAAAAGTCCGTCAGAAATGATTTGACCGAACAGGAAAAGGTTTTGGACCAAATGGCATTGGAAGTTTTTAAATTAAACCGTGATGTATGGACGGCGCAGATGATGGATGAAAGGTTGCCGACGGATATAGGGACGCGGTTAGAAAGAATTAAACGTGCGCTTGCGGTCAAAGATATTCCCGAAGAGCATGTGGCCAGCGGAAGATGGAGCAAGCAGTTATATGGGCGGATGAGAAAACTTAAAGAAGAGATTGAAAAAGCGTTTAAGCGAAGAGATTTTGGGTGGGTGGGGGAACTTAACGAAGAATTACAGGTGGCGCTTGATGAACGCATCGCGGTCCAGATTGCTTTGACTGAAATGGATATTCAGGAAAACAAAACGACAAAAATTCTCGCCACGTTAATGGGATTACATAAAACTCTTCTTTGCAAACAAGACGAACTTATTAAACAAAGGGTGCGCGAAACGAAAACGCAGTTGGTTGAAACCAGAGAGGTGATGACAGAATTTGGTGCGCTCGTGCATACGCTTGAGCTAGAAGGTTTTGACATCGAAATTTTAGCCTCAGGAAAAGTTTTTATTCGATCGCAGCATTTTGTCAAGGAATTTATCGAGGGTCGTTGGGTGAAGGTCCGTCGATGGACAAGGATCAAATGCCAGTCTCTGCTTCATGCGTATCGGTCAAGAGTTCATACAATAGACAGTAATCACGAAGATTTTGAAAGTATTATAGAGAATTTATATAAATTAAGAACAATCGAGCAATTTTTATTGCTTAAAAAATACGAAGAAGCTAAACGCATTCTTTTGGAAGTTTACTTATGGACACAACGTGGCTGTGTCGACGGCAAAAAATATGCCCTCAAAGAATTAGAGATGGCCAAGGAATTTCTTGAGGCGGGAAAGATTGAACATGCTATCCGCCAAATCAATTTGGCCAAGGCCCAATTAAGGGACAAACGCTTACCGGAATTAAAACGGATCCAGGAGAATATTAAACATCAATCGGCGAGCATTTTAGAGCAGTTAAGAGCGCGCCGCGACTGGGCCGCGCAAGTTAAAGAATTGGCCGATGAGAATCCGCAAGGCGATGAACAACAGAGAAATTGGCTCTTGCGGTTGCATGAATTATTACAGAAATCGCCGTATCATGAAAATCCGAACTGGCTGTTTGAGGTAAGAAACCAAGTCGGCTATTTAATTAGTCCCAAAGAACTAACAGCAGAACAAAAGAAGGCGACACTTCTTCTTATAAAACTACGTCAGGTCAAGTGGGGATTGGAAGAAGCACTCTTTAGAATTCGTGAATTTTTGACATGGTTACGATCGCACGATGCTTTTGTATTGTTTCAAAGGAAACTAGAAATGATGCAAAAGGTTTTAAGTAGTCTGGGAGATTCCCGGGCGCATATTTATCAGGTTTATTGTGATGTCCGTAATATTTTGGCGGAGATTATTGATGTCGATGGCGGCCGCGTGAGGTGGCTTTTACGCAGTTATACAAATCCTATTTATTATTCCTTACATCATTTACGCCCAGCGGTGGATACAAGAAATCAAATGTTAAGGTTAGTTTATGGCAAGGGAGAATTAAATGGAAAAACATACGTCGAGGTTGAGGAAGATTTAGAGCGCCGATTGGATGTGACAGAAGTAAGCATAGAGAGTGTTAAAAAAGTTTTGTCCGTTTTATGGACGGTAAGACCAGATGACGGACTAACACCAGCGAAAGGAACAGAACGAAGAGGACTGATGACAGCCGGATTATTTTTATCGAGGCGTTTAAAGGCGGCCCCAATTCCGCAAGCAAGGACGCTAAAAGATATCGTCACTGAAATTGAAAATAGAAATTGTCTGACCGATGTTTTGATGTGGCTGATTGATATTAAACTGCTCTCCTCCGTTGTCCGTAAAATTGAAGAGACGGGTGCCGTGCGTCTCATCAATGATCATCCGTATTTTAATGCCAAAGTGGTCTTTGATGTTTTATATGAGCTGCTTGGAGAGAAAAAAGCAAAAGAGATTTTAGAAATTATTAATTTTAAGATAGTCAACATCGACGGCGTAGATTATCTTCACGCTACCTTCGAGAATACCGGGATTAAATTTGCTGATATAAAGAATCCAGAACGGCAATGGATTGGAGCCGGCAGCTTCGGTTCAGGCCCTCAGGGAGCGGGTTCTAGCAGCGGGCCGGGATCCAGTATTGACTTAGCCGCTTCCGGCGGTAAACCGCCCAAAAAGAAACGTCGCTTGCGTGATTGGCTTCTAAGAATGATCGGCCGGCTTGAATTAGACCAGGAAGAACTCGATAGAGAAGGTCCTGAGCCTTCAGAGAGGACCCCTCGTTTTGTCCGAAGTGAAAATCGAAGTAATCGTCGGGAAAATATCGACCGCTCTTTTCTTGTTGGTAAACGTAATCCTTTTAAGCGGACAACAGATTTATCCAGAGAAGCTTCTTTCGATCAGTCTTTTCGATCTACAGCTAAATATTTAGCTCACGTCAGTAAATCATCTACGGAATTAGCGAGGGCGTTGGAGTCTGCCAGGTCCATTGCCGGTGAAGCCAGAGAATGGTATGAAGTCGCTTCAAAACAAAAGAGATTTAGATTGAGTGAAGAAATAGAAAACGCGCCAAAGAAAGTGGCGATATATTTGACAATCTTAGAAAGATTGATGAGATCAAAAATTTCCAGATATAGTTTTTCGGATAGGCCTGAGCAAGTGGAATTATTCTCCATGATGTTAGCCAACCTGGAAGTTATTTTGTCCGACGAGCAAAAGGGGGCCGTGCAGTTTACGGTTTATGAGGCTCCAGTGGGGATGGGGAAAACGGATCTTCTACAATTCCTGGGACGGATTGCCTACGAATCTTCGGATAGATATATTTTATTTGTTGTCCCGGAAAATCAAGTTGATGCGTATAAAACAAGCCCAATGCTTAACGATATTATTCAAGGGGTCAAGGCACAGAACGGTGAGTTTGTTCTTCCGCGATTTGGTGTCGCTTCCTTCAGCGAGGCACGCAGATTAAAGCAGGAAGGGCTTCTCGACAGAGAGGATTTGCTTATTGAGGAAGAAGAGATGGATGCCGATAACAGGGCACCGGATTTAGTCTTATCCGATACAGGGGAAATCCAAAAAATATTCGCAATGGCTGAAAGCAAGAACCCCTCCGACAGAGAATTTGCGGAAAATAAAATGGCTGAGGCTAGAAAAAAGTTGGCTATTCATGAGGCGGCTTATGAGGCGATCAGTGAAGTTGTCGCAGACAACCCCATAGAAAGTTTCTTTAAAGTCAACAGCCGAGGGGAAACGATTATGATCGAAGAGCCTATGGATGGACAGGAGTCTGCCAAGGCGATAGTCATGCGCGCCTTTTATCAGAAATTAACTTTAAAGGGAATCGAACTTGGGCGAGGGTCAGATATTTCAAAAGAAGAAATCGGAAAGATGTTTGGTGATTTTGCCAGACTCTTCCTAACGAAGTCCATGCCCGAATTTATTGAAGATATCCAGGATGAGAGAGTGATGTCGATGTTGAGCAATACGGGATTGACGAACCCAGGCACGATTCCAGGATCAGAGAGTTATGCCCGTGTGATTATTACGTATTTGTTTAAGGAAGGGATTGTTATGGATGAGGACTATTTACGTCATTTTATGGTGGCTGATCGTCAGCGGATCCTTGATCCCATTTCTGCAGCTGACGTACGTCAGGGGCACGACGTTATCGCTGTTTCAGCGACGGCGAGATCTGTTGAGAAAGAGACGGATATTCAAGGCGGGAAAACAATTGCGTTATTCCCCGAGGCCAGATTATCAGAAAAATTTAAATTTAAATTCGTCCGCAGCGCTTTATTGAATACAAGAAACGGCGGTGATGGTTTTGTTAAAAATAGCATAGCAGAAATTAAAGCGATGAGTGAAATGACAATGGATCAAGATGGAAATCCTTCCCCGATTTTGCTTGTCAGTACTTTTAATCGGGCTGTCTATGAACGTTTGTTGGCATTGCATAAGAGTGGCGAGCTGGAAAGAGAATTAAAATTAGAGGGTGATGTAAGGATCGTTTTTGCCGGTGAAGAAGGCAAGTCCGGATATGTCAGCAAGGCCCAAGCTGATGCGGCGCGTAAAGCCATTGAAGAAACTGTCCGGCAAGCCCAGGAAAATGAGGAACCAGAAGTGAGAGTTATTTCAATTAATCTGGGATTAAGCGGAAATTCTAATATTTTAGCGACGGTAGAAGGAGCAGAAGCAAAGGACGTTAAAGCTAACCTGCTCTTTTTAGGCGCTGTTCCCTTAACGGAGCTCATACAGTTTCAAGGGCGGGCTAAACAAAATGATGGACTTAAAGTCGGGCGGTTAGGTTTTCATCGAATGGAAATCCTCCTAGATTTGGGCCATTTAGGACTTGTGAAGAGAGATTTAATCGATACAGCCGATACGGCGATGCGCTCCGATGATGAAAATGAAATTCGTAAATCGGGTGAACTCATTTTAACTGCGATCGAAATTCAAGGCAAGGTGGGACGTATTTATCAAGTCGCTAAAAAATTCTCAACCGTTACTTCTGAAGAAGTCAACCAGATCGCCCATGAATTAATTGATGTCGGTACGGAAAATATTCTTATTCCTTATATGAACAGAACGGGAGAACGTCTGGTGAGCATGCCTAGGATGTTGGGTGCGGGAACAGCGACATATCAGCCTATTGATGCAAAACAGCGATCTGCGATGGGGATTAATTTAGACACAGTTGGCGGGCAGACGAGCGACACCATTCTTATCGACGAAATAGCGCCGGTGACGAAAATTTATACGATCGCCTTAAGCGCGGTCAATGAAGATGTTCAAATTGCGGACAGTTTTGTTTTACAACCTGGCCAGACTTGGTATTGGGGGACTAATTTCATCGGAGAAAATACAATAAGAAGCGATCCTGAATCCAACGGGCCTGCCGTGATGTTTAATTATTTGCCCCAATATATTCTACATAACCAGATTCTTTTGAATGAAGATCAGGAGCAGTATACTTTTAAATTAGCGCGCATTAATGATATGGGTCAGATTAAAATTAAACGTAACGCGACGATAGCAACGGAAAGCCGATTACGCGATCCGAGATTGGATATTCGTCGGGAAGCGAGGGTTAAGGCGCTCAAAGTTAAAATAGATGAGGTTAACGCTGAGTTGGCCTTTAAGCGGACAGCATCCTCTCAGCAAGAGGTAACAGCGACACTTGCGCGTCTTAAATCTTTGAAAGGGTCTATCCGGCAAATCAAATATGGACAAAAGAAAAAACAAAAGGTATCCATACGGATATTTGATTTTTATGATGCTGATTTTCTTTCAGGAGAAACAAAATTTTCTAAGAGCCAAATCTCCGATGGTGATCAGTTCACGCATATCGAGAAAGAATCGTTGGGTAAAAATGCCAGGTTCAAAAATGACTTTGATATCGTCAAGCGACGTGTCCATTTTAGTGTATTGAAAAAAGGAAGTACCCGACAACTCAAAGAGGCTTTGGCCCAAAATGGATTAAGCCGTAAGAACATCAGAAAAGCCGTCGCAGCTATCATGCGGTTACGGACCTTGACCAACGCCAAGGTGATTTTTTCTAATCTTTATCAATTTAATCTCGTATTAGGATATCATACGACCCAAGAATTAGCCGGCAAAGTCATGGCCCGGGCTACCCCCATGGTAAATTATGCCGGACAATTATACGACATTGGAAGTGATGCAAGATTTGTCCTGCCGTTTAAGCAGGGATTTAAGAGCCGTCTTGAGATCAAAGAAGTTGTTTTTAGAATCAATGAACAAGGCGCTGTGCAGGAGGTCGGATATCATTTCAAAGCGGTTGATTCTAAAACAAAAAAAGTGAGCCCCAGGATTTTAAAAGCATTAACCGACGCTGGTTTTGTCAGCCGACGCTCATCCATGCAAAAGAAAATATTGAATTCTAAGGGAGCAGTTTTCGTTCCCAAGGATAAATTTAATAAATTTTTAGGGTTAGAGGATGACCAGCGCTTAAACGACGATCAAATGATTGGTCATTTCCAGGACAGAAGCCTTTATGAACAGATGATGAGAAAAGGAGATTATGTCACCGTCGGTCATTTGATAAAAGATAATCCGGAACATGCTACTTATGTTCAGGCTTTTGGGATCGTCAGAAATTTAATTGAACGTTCCTTAGAGCAGGAAGCCAAGACCCCCGCTGAAAAAAGAACGCGAGAGGACTTATGGAAGATGCTGCAACGGATCGAAAACCCTGAAGACGAGGGGCTAGAGATTGTCATTCTTCCGCAATTAAATGCGATTGAAAGCATAAAAGCGTTGCGCAAGTTTATGGATGAACAGGAAAAATTCCATCAAAATGGAATCTACCGCAAGCTAATCCGACGCCTCGCGGGTATTCTCAATATTCATTTGGATGAAACTTTGGCTGCTGTTTTTATTAAAAAATTATTGATAGATCTTATCAAAGTCCCATCGACGGAAACGGCGCAGGAAAGGAATCAAAGAATAAGAAAAAGGGATTTTCTTTATAAAGAAATCTCAGCTGAGTTAAAGGAAAATGGGTTTAATTATTTCGATTTTAGCGGATATAAAGGTGTGGAACAATTCTTGGGATTACAAGTATTCAAAGGAATGACTTCTAAACAGCGTTTACGATTGGAACAACGTTTAGCCGGCGCTTTCCCCGCGGGGTATGCTGATGAAAATGGTAACAGAGTTGTGGTCACGGCCGCAGCGTGGCAAAATGATAGCTTTTTAAAGGACTTGGGATTAAATCCCGAGGAATTTAAAGGGGATCAGTATAAGCCATTTAAAATAGCCATGGCCATGACCCATGAGCTTACTGGGCTTAATACGCCGCAAGGTTGGTTGGGAGCTCGACGCAGTGACGCGGAAAATATTGCTGTTCAAAGAAGTATCATGCGTCAATTAAGCGAATACGCTGGGAAAATCAAAGATGTCAGCGACGATGAAGCTATAAGAAAAGCTGAAGACCCGCAAAATTTTCGTAAAGTTTACGATAACCAGGGACATGTTATCGGCGTTGTTCATCGGGGGATCCAATATCTTATGGACGAATTGGATCAACTAAAACCTTTTATGGAAAATTCCGGTCTTCCCGTCGGAAAAGATGACCCCAAAGACAGGGCTTTGTTAATCGATTTAAAACCGCACAGAAAATTAAAACGGTTCAATGTTGATCAAGCGCTTTTAGCTGTTCCTACCCGTCCCGAAATCAATATGACGATTCCAACGGCCGCAGGTATTGTGAGGGTGAAAACTAATCGAGAAATCCCTTGGAGCATCAAGCGCATTGATCCAAAAAAAGAAATTCCGATCAACATCATACAGATTATCCAACATTATCTTTTAGTTATTGTTAAATATGATTCCCCTAGGTCTTTTTCCTGGGAAGATTTCTTTAGTAAACTGTTCAAATTTTTAAGAAAATTATTTGAGCCGTTGATTAAATCATTCCAAGTTATCAAACAAAAAATAAGAAAGCTGCGAGGGTTAGAACCGCCGATCGTTCAAACCGGGCATATTCAGAGATTTGTCATGACCGATGAGATAACGGCGCTCCCACAAGGACCAGTTGATTTAATGAAAGAAGGGCAGACAACGCAGAATTTTGATCAAAGGATCGTTCCCGGCGCTGTGGTTGTTGCCTCTTCTTCAGTGGGAAGCGATCAATCGCCTTTGGCCAAAATATTACTCATGACGCGTGGGGATTGGCGGGATGAAACTTGGGCTGGCTATTATGAGTCTAAAGTCGACCACTCTTTATTGGCAGCCCAAAATGGACAAGCTGAAGAGATGATCAAATCACAATCATTTATCGATGAACTCATTTTACGTTTTGTCTTTGATAAGAATTGGGAAGGATATTATGCTCAAAAGAAAAATGATCCGAAATGGGCCAATATCCTACAGCAAGCGGATCAGATTAAAGAATACCTGGCCAGCGTCAAGGAAGGCGACCAAAAACGGCTGGCTAAATTAAGTCCTGCGATGGAAAAATTATTGAAACGGGTTGAAACTAGCAAAAAATGGGAAATTTTAAGAGCTAAATTAAAAGAATACGGACTGCAATCTAAGATGTCGATTCTTAATGATCAGGAATCCAATGGCAAATCCGTTCATGGGTCTAAGCCGATGACATCAATGCATATAGCCCAACCGGGTTTAATGGAAATAGATGTATGGTTAAAAATATTGGAATATTTCATCAAAGAATTGACGGCAACATTAGAAGCTAATTTTGGGAATTGGACAAAGTTGAATCATAACGAAATAAAAAATGTTGAAGAAGCCTCAAGTCATTTTATGATGCGAGTTATGATTTTTGTTCTTAGAGTAGAGTTGATGCCGGAATTGATTTTTCATGTTAAGACACCTTCGCAATCTCGACGGTCTCCCGCCACTAGGCAATCTTACATGAAAGGAATTCCCGTGAAACAATGGTCACCGAAGATTCCAGCTGATGAAGGAAAAAGTAAATCGGATATCTTTCATGTGCCATATCTTCAGGCCCCGGTGCCGATAACTGTTCCTTTACCCCAAGGGGATCCATTAAGCGAGCATGACAGAGAAGAAAAACCGCAGCAATTAGGAAAGAAATTCATCACACCATCCCTGTCTTGGCAAAGAATGTCACGGGACAAAAAAATCGGCAAGCAAAAAAATATTCCGGGATAATTTATTAAGTTCTTAGAAATTGTTTATTGAGGAAAGATTCAGTCAGCTCGATGACCGTTGGTCTGCCCTTATTTTTCTCTGAACGTATTATAGAAATAAGTACTGACCAACCTATGTTCTTAAGAATTGCTTATTAAGAAAGGATTCAGTAAGTTCAATGACCGTTGGTCTGCACTTATTTTCTGGATAAAATTGTGGAATAAGTACTGGCCAACCTAAGTTCTCAAGAATTGTTTATTAAGAAAGCTCTCTGTCAGCTCAACAACTGTTGGCCTGCCATGCGGGCAGGTGAAGGGATCAAGGCATTGCAGGAGTTGTTCGCGTTGAAATTCGGCTTGCTCTTTGCTTAATTTATCGCCGGCCATGATCGATGAGCGGCACGCCCGTCGGGCAACCGATTGGAAATCCGCACGGGCAATATTGTCCCCAACAAGAAGTGTTCGGACGGCTGATTCCGTGTCTTTAAGAAGCTGCGGATGCGTGTGCACGGCAATCGTCTCTTTATCAAACTTTGAGCTAGATAACCCTACCTTTTCAAACTGATCTTGTGATTCTTCCCAGGCGAGCATTTCCTGAACAGTCAATTTGACTAAAACCGGGGCTAGAAGATGTTGGACTTCCACCTGGCCTTTTTCCATTTGGCGGATAAGCTGCTCATAGGTAATGCGTTCAGCCGCGGCATGCTGGTCAACGACGAGAAGCGAAGTACCCGACGCAAAAAGAAGATACTTATCGATAAAGGCTCCGATAAAGTTTGCATTCTCTAATTTTTTTTGAAGCGACTGGGCATTTTGGTTGAGAAAATTATCTTTTGGAATAAAAAATTCCTGAAGTTCCTTTTGGAAGTTTTGCGGATAAGCGTAATCAGAGGCCGTTGTGTTGTAGGCAGCCTCGAAGATATCTTTTTGGTCATTTTTAATTAAGTTGTCCACCGTCCTCAGTCCACTGTCGACTGCGGACTGTTGACTGTCGACTGTTTTTAACGTTCCCTGCCGCATCAGCGCCTCTTCACAAATACGTCGAAGAAATAAGCACAGTTTCTGTTCATTCTTTATTTTGACTTCCCGTTTAGTCGGATGGACGTTATTATCCACATCTTCGGCGGGCAAAGTGATAAAGACCGCAAAAAACGGAGCGAATTCTTCCGGCATGATTAAACGATAGATTTGATTGATGTGATAAGAAATGTTTTTATTCTGCACAGGGCGGCCGTTAACAAAAATAAACTGCAGGTCGCGGCGGGCACGTTTGATGTTGATATCGCCGAGCATCACATGAAAGCTGGCGTTGTCCTTGCCGAGATTTTGTTTGATCTCAATTAAATATTTTTTTTCTAGGTTAAGGCTGTCAGCTATACGGTCCTTTAAATTTGAAGCCGATTTTAAATCAACCAGTGTCTTGCCTTGATGTTTTAAGACAAATTGGATTTGAGGATAAAGAAGGGTGTAGGGAATAAATAAATTAAGGACCTGCTGGATCTCTGCCGCGTCGGTTTTAAGAAATTTTTTTCTGGCCGGCGTATTAAAGAAAAGTTCGTTGATTTGAATGCGCGTCCCAACGGAGGAAGTGGAACATGGTTTTAAGTTGAGCCGTTTGCCGCCGCGTAAGTGGATTTCCCAGCCCGTGTCCATATTTTTTGTTTTGGTCTGTAAAACGATATCAGCGACGGAGGCGATGCTGTAAAGCGCCTCACCGCGGAATCCCAAAGAAAGAATAGCGTAGAGATCATCGATTGTTTTAATTTTGCTTGTGGCGTGGCGATAGAAAATTTTTTCTAAATCTTCTTTTTCTATTCCTGTGCCGTTATCTTTTATTTCAATTAACGTTTTTCCGGCGTCTTTAAGATGAATGTCAATTGCGGTTGCCCGGGCGTCGATAGAATTCTCGATAAGTTCTTTAACGACGGAGGCCGGGCGTTCGATTACTTCTCCAGCGGCGATCTTGCTGACGATGTCTTCCGGAAGGATTTTGACTTTAGATAAGTTAAGCATCTTTGGTGGTCATTTCTTTTAGTTCCTGGAGCTTGTTGAGCGCTTGTAACGGCGTCAACGTGTTAACATCCAATGATTCGATTTCAGATTTAATTCTTTCCGCAATGGGATTGCTTTGAGCAAATAAATTCAATTGAGATTCGCCAGAATTATTTTTTAAATTTTCTTTCAAATCATTCTTCATCTCTAAGTGCGTCAGGATTTGTTTGGCGCGGTGAATGACCGTCGGCGGAACGCCGGCGAGCTTGGCGACATAAATCCCGTAGCTGTCATCGGTTGAGCCGGGGATAATCTTGTGCATAAAAATAATTTCATCTTTCCATTCTTTGACGGCCACATTATAATTTTTAATCCCGTGGTGTTTGTCGGCCAGAGCGGTGAGCTCATGGAGATGCGTTGCAAAAAGCGTGCGCGCTTTTATTTTCTGTAGATATTCGGCTAATGCCCAAGCAAGACTTAGCCCGTCATAAGTGCTTGTGCCTCGCCCGATCTCATCAAGAATAATCAAACTTTTGTCTGTTAAGTTATTTAAAATGTCCGCTGTTTCATTCATCTCCACCATAAATGTGCTTTGACCTTTGAGGATGTCATCGTGCGCGCCGATGCGGGTAAAGATTTTATCGACAATCCCAACGTGGGCTTTGCTCGCCGGGATAAAGCTTCCCATCTGGGCCATCATGACCAGAATAGCCGTTTGACGGATATAGGTTGATTTGCCGGCCATGTTCGGCCCGGTGAGAATAATAAGATGGTTTTCTTCGCTATCAAGAAAAGTGTCGTTAGAAACAAACCTCTCGCCGATCTGTTCTTCTACGACGGGGTGACGGCCGTCTTTGATATCAACAAGCGTTTCAAGCGTTATCTCAGGACAAATATAATTTGTTTTATTGGCGAGCACGGTCAGTGAGTAAAGGCAATCAAGTGTTGCGATTGTTTGACAGAAGTTATGTAGGCTAATGGAATGGTCCAGAATGTGTTTTTGGACTTCCTTAATGATTTCATTTTCAATTCTTAATATTTTTTCTTCGGCGGTGAGGATTTTTTCTTCGAATTCTTTTAATTCAGGTGTAATGAAGCGTTCGGCATTGACGAGCGTTTGCTTACGGATGTAATCGGCCGGCACAGCATCTAAGTTCGAACGCGTGATTTCAATGTAATAGCCAAAGACGTTAGTAAAGCCGACCTTTAAAGAGTTGATCCCGCTTCGTTTAATTTCTCTGGCTTGATATTCCTGAAGCCATTTTTTCGACGTCTGCTGGATGTTTCTTAACTCGTCTAAAGCGTCGCTTACGCCGTTACAAATAACTTTACCTTCCGGCGCTGATAAAGGGATCTCTTCATTGATTGTTTTAAGCAAGTATTCACGCAAGTCTTTAATGTCGTCACATTCAAAGAGTGGATTCTGTTTAGAAAGGGAAGTGACGGCTTCTTTGATCTCCGGAAGAAGCTTTAATGTGTTTCGTATCGCCAACAGATCCTTAGCATGCGTTAACCCGCAGCTTAATCGGGAAATATTTTTTTCAACGTCCGGGATTTGGTTAAAGATAAATTTTATTTTTTCTAAAATTTTGGGTTGATCTTTAAGAAGCGTGACCGCTTCCTGGCGCTCGCGGATAAGCGAAGGGTTTTTGAGCGGATGATAAAACCAGAAATTTAATTTACGTTTGCCTAAAGCCGTTATGGTGTGATCAAGCGTTTTAATAAGCGTTTCAATTTCAAGACCCTTATGCGCCGCCGGGGAAATGTAGACAAATTCGTCGTCGCTGTAAAGGCTCACCTTGTCAATGTGGCGAAGCGGCTGCTTGTTCATTTGTTTTAAATATTCCAACAACGCACCGGAGCTTGCGACCGCATAAGATGATCCTTCAATGCCAAAGCCATTGAGATTATGGATACCAAAATGATCGCAGAGCGTTTTCTTGGCGATATCGGTATTAAAGCACCAATCTTCAAAAGGACTTAAAACAATATTTTTTAAACGAAGCAGGGGATGGTTGAAAATGTTTTTGATTTTTTCATCGGATGATTGCGGATAAATGCATTCTAAGACAGGTAATTTGGTGATGAGCTCAACTAATCGGTTTTGTTCAAAAGGAAATTGGTTAGTTTGGATTGTCCCGCTCGTCGGGTCGGTAAAAGCGATGCCAACGTTGGTCGCGTTCGGCGTCAAACATAAAAGATATCGCGAGTCATTAGAGTTTTCATCTAAATATGTTCCAGAGGTGATGATGCGGATGACGTCTCGTTTGACGATGCCTTTAGCGACGGAGGGATCCTCAACCTGTTCGCAGATAGCAACTTTCAATCTTGATTTGATCAGTTTGGCGATGTAATTTTCGGCGCTATGGTAAGGGATGCCACACATCGGGATCTTGCCGGAAGGGTCTTTGCCGCGGGAGGTCAAAACCAGATCAAGGACGCGTGAGCCAATTTGTGCATCCTCATAAAACATTTCATAGAAATCCCCGAGACGGAAAAAAAGAATGCAATCTTTGTGCTTAGACTTTATAGACTCATATTGTCTAAGCATGGGGGTTTGGGGGATGTCCATGGCCACACTTATAACATAAATTTTAAACTCTGAGAATATAAATAATCGTTGATGGGTAATAGGTTGGGTAGCTAGAAAAGTGATTGGTCTATGGTTAAGGGGTTACTCCATCTGTACTTAGCAACAGTTAATTTGACAGCGCCCTTTTGAGTTTGGTTAATTTAATATTGATAAAGCCTTTGGTCGATTATTAGTTATAAAGCCCATGGCTGGTGTCATGCCGTTG
>JACXTT010007482.1_pt1 | contig 15372 bp, 10 predicted proteins | sample 9270951 | NCBI WGS metagenome assembly JACXTT01 (sample SAMN15532306, study PRJNA645909) | rock metagenome | isolation source: weathered quartz diorite | place: Puerto Rico | collected 2017-06-21 | reverse complement strand
TTAGTTCGTTTGGCACAGTAAAAAACAAGGCCGGGAGTTGTTTGTGTGGGTAGGGACGTGTACCTGCAAGCCCGCCGTGTAATTGCCGTGCATAATATGGGACAGCTCGATTTCTAAGGTTTTTAAACTCGTCCTTGGGGCTTTTCACAAACAGTCAGATTCTGGGCCATAATCCCCTCCTCACGAGGAGGGGATTGCACTTGCGATCGACTTTTTGTGCAAAGCCGAGGAGGGGCAGGAAACCCGACCCGACACACTACCGGCCTAGGGCCACCGCTGTAATCCCAGCTGGATTCCGCAACGACCGCGCCTGCACGCGCTGGCGCTGTACGGCATTCAATACATCGTATGGTTGCGCTTCGAACGCGGTACCCAGTTTCGTCACCCAGTTGAGATCCACTGTCAACCGCTGCAGCAAGTCCGGATATGCGGTGAGACCTTTAACGCTTGGATCCCAACCTTCGTTGTAACCGCTCGAGGGAAGACTGCCGGCATAGTCGCGGCTTTGATGGACCCATTGGTTCGCCTGAACGATTTCAAACGGCCGCGCCGAAGCGCGAAGAATATCGCGCACGATGGCATCAGGATAAAGCGCGATGGGTGCAACGAGGATATCGAGACTGTCCGTGGTCGATATCGGAATCGGCGCCTGCATCACCGGTTGCGGAACCGGAAACGAAAGAGGTGTCGGAACTGGAAGAACAGACGGAGTCGGAACGGGCTGCGGCACAAGTGCAGCGGCGACCTTTGGCATCTCGACGTAAATCGGACTCATCAGCTTCACATAAATCCTGCTCTCGACGGGAAGCACGATGTCCGGTCCACGTTTGGGAGTCGCCAGCAGTTGAAAGAACGTCGTAGGAGGAAACAGCAAGAAGAACGCGTCGCGTTGTCGATGGACCGGACCTTGGAGTCCGCCGTCCGCCTTGACTTCAGCTTTTTGCCCCTTCTTCTTTGCAACATCGATGATCTTTGCCGAAACCCCGTCGTACACTTCACCCGTCGGAGTCACGATCTCCTGAAGACGGATATCCATTTGCGAACGCCCGAAAAAATGGCCCGCGCGCTGCGACATCGCGACGCGGCACACGACGTTGGATCCGCGCGGGATGAGGACAGGGCCCCGGTGACCCGCCGCGCGTATATCGTCGGCAAGCGTGAACAGGATCGGATCGTTATCCTGGATCTTGGCGGTATTCAGCGTCTCGTTCAGAACCACAGGAAGGATGGTCCCCTCTGGGATCATCATTTCCGAAACGCCCGCCGCCAACAAAACCGCGAATGCACCTGCGAACAGCATAGAAACCTCCTCAACGGTATTAGGCAGTCGTAGCGTTTACCAACGGTGTCCGCGACCTCGATCGTGGTGTTTGTCGTAACCGTCGTAATAGTAGTAGTACTCCCTACCGCGATGCGCGATTGCTGCCGACGCAATCCTTCCTGCGGCATTAATGGCCGCGGCGCCAATGATCACGGACGACGGGTACGCCGGTTCGACAATCACGGGACGCGGCGCCGGTGCGTACACCACCGTCGGAGCGGGTTGCTGATAGATAACCGTCGGCGGCTGCTGATAGATAACCGTTGCGGGCGGCGCCTGCTGATAGATAACCGTTGCGGGCGGCGCCTGCTGATAAATTACCGCCGGTGGTGGAGGCTGTTGATAGATCACCGTCGGTGGTTGAGGAGCCGGTTGGGGAACAGGCACGGGCGCCGGAGCAGCCTGGCCCTGCGGCGCGACAGCATTGAGCAACCACACGCCGCTCGCTTGTTCATAACATGCCCAGCCCTGGGAGCTGCCATCGGCGGTCGTGTAATGTTGCGGAGTTGAACAGCTGAAAGCCTGAAGCTGCCCTCCCGCCGCAGTGACGTACGCTCCGTTAACCAGCTGTCCGTTGATGACGATCTGTTGGGGAATCCGATTTTGTGCGGCCTGAACCTGGGAAAAGGCCCCAGAAGGCAACGACGCCAATATTGCGCCGATCCCAAGGGAAAGCGCCCTAACTCTCATAGTGTCCTCCTGAGGGTATTTAGATCACAGCCAAAATGAGCCCGCGGTTAAAAAATGTAACAGCCGTTTTGGGGGAATCCTCGTCTATCGCAACTGGTAACTTGCGATGGATCAGCACCTGCTTTTGATCAGGGATGATGCTTGTTCGGTTAGATCGATAACCGAGGCGCTGTGCCGCCAGGGTTACACGGTCGTTACCGCCTCGCAATTTCAATTCCTAGCCGATCCCGGGTTAGCCGACAATTTCGACCTCATTGTTATCGACCATTCCGAGCCGCGCCTTAACGCCATGGAGATTTGTAGTGAACTGCGTTTGCGGAATGTCGAAGCACCAGTTGTGGTCCTCGCGGCACGTAATCATGTGGACCATCGTGTCGCGATCTTCAAAGCCGGAGCGGACGACTATCTCGTGAAGCCGGTCGATCTGGTCGAATTGCAGATTCGGATCGAGGCGCTGCTGATACGGTCGAGCCGCAACAAGAAGCAGGAGATCCTGTCGTATGAATTTGGAGGAAGGCTCGTTGATTTCCGCAGATCCTCCGTGATCCGAAATGGATCGACCGTCGAACTATCCGAGAGAGAAGCCAAGCTCCTTCGCTTCTTTGTCCAGAATCGTGGCAAAACAATTTCTCGAAGCGCATTGCTGCAGCACGTCTGGGGATATCGGCATTCGACTCTAACCCGCACCGTGGACGTTCACATTCTTCGCTTGCGTCACAAAATAGAAGAAAACCCGAAAGATCCCGAATTCATCGTTACTGTTCCAGGTTTTGGATACCGTTTTGACGGTTGAGCTCGGGGCTCTTGCCCAACCAAACGAGAACGGCCACAAAGAGGCACAAAAAGCGCAAGAAAGCCACGCCGATAATTCCGCGCGTCTTTTCTGTTCTTTGTGCTTTTTTGTGGCAGTGGAAACTGGCTGTCTACGTGCTCTACATCTAGTGAACTCTTGGAGGGCAACGCTTGTGCCAGAGAAGAGAACTACTTTACGAGGCATTCGGGTGCTGGTTGTGGAAGACGAAGGGGACACAAGGGACCTTTTAGGCTTTGTATTGGAAACCCACGGAGCAACGGCACTGCTCGAGGATAACGTCACGGACGCACTTGAAGTCTGCAGGAAAGAAAAACCTGATGTGATTGTCACGGATATCGGGATGCCCGGTTACAACGGCTATGCCCTTATTGCAGCAGTTCGCAAAGAAGAGCGTCCCGAAATTCGAAGCATCCCCGTTATTGCGTTGACTGCCTATGCTACTCCGGCAGATCGAGACACGGCTCTTATTTCAGGATTCAACAAATACCTGACGAAACCTTTTGAACCTGGGACTTTGATCCACGCCATAAAGAGCGCGCACGACGAACACCGGATAGATACGGCCGCGTAAAAGCGCCCTTGTCGGATCTAAACGCACCCCCAGATGGGGACATTTGACATCGGACTCTACTCCGTTTTGGCCCCCGAGACTGGCGCTTTGCAGGCCCAGTTCGCTGCGTTCTTCAAGTCGCCGGTTCCCTTGTATTCCGCATATTGAGGAAACGGGCACATCGGCCGTGAGAAACCTTGCGCTCCGGTTCCCATCATTTGATCTGGGGCGATGCCCTTCTCGACCCATTTCTCGAGCGTGCCGATCGAATCGAACGTGTTGACGCCGGGACCGCCGCCGCAATGGCCCATTCCGGGAGCCATGAAAAGGCGCATCCAATTGCTTTGGTCTTTGCCCATCTTGTCGAGCACGGACTCGTAGTACAAAACCGTGTTTTCCGGAGTGATCCCCGTGTCGGCCCATCCATGGGTCAGCAGCAGCTTTCCGCCGCTCTTTTTGAACTTGCTCAGATCCGGATTTACGGCGTCGGTGTAACCCACCGCTTTGTCGATGAGCGGCATGTCTTTATCGAGATCGAATTTCTGCCAGTCAAGGTTCGGATCGTTGAAAGCAATCCGAACGATATCGAACGTTCCGCCCGGAGACTGATTCGTGCCGCGTAGCGCTCCTATTGGATTGCCGAGAGCCTGGCCGGAAAAGATCATCTCGCCTCTCGAATTCTTCACACCGCCGTAGAAGGTGTTCACCGTTTTCAGTTGTGCGGCCGTGAGGCAGGTGTTGTCGTCTTTGCCTGCGGCACACATCAGTTTCGAGAAGTCCACTTTGCATTGACGCGGATTGTTCAGGAATCCTTCGTTAAGTGTGTCGCAGGTGTTCTTCACCATCTGATTGACGAGAGCCGCTTTCTCCGCTGTCAAGCTTCCTTCGGGATGACGTGAAAGCTCGATGCCTCTCGCCACGCCTGCGGTCCACATATGAATGTGACGATTCGCCAGAGAGCCGGCGATGATGCCGTCATAGTCATCGGGATATCTCTGGGCTTCCATCACGGCCATGCGGCCGCCCGTGGAGCATCCTTTGAAGTAGGAGTACTTCGCCTGCTGGTCGTAGAAGGCCTTGACGATCTGCTTCGCTTTCAGGGTCATCTCATGCGTTGATCGGTAAGCAAAGTCGATCATCTTTTCAGGATGGCCAATGGCCCAGCTTCCGCCTTGCTCCTGGTGGCCGGTGTCGGTGCCTGCTGTGGCGTATCCGAGCCGCAGTGCTTGAGGCATTTCATTATTTAAACCTTGGATCGAACCCGCAAAGCCGCCATTCCCAACGCCCATGAACTTTCCGTTCCAATTTTGTGTCGGCAGCCACAGCTCCATATTGATGAGAGAATCGGAAGTCGGCTTGAGAACCATCTTCACCTGGCAATGAGCCGGAATGTTCGCCGGCGCCGGAGCCGGACCGCGTTGAGCTTGAGGCGCGGCACCACCACGTGCGCCTCCACCACCGCCGCGTGCGGGAGGTGGCCCTTCGGGAACAACCATCGCACTCGTAATCGTGGCATCGGCGAGTTTGAGACTTGTCAGATTCTCACAGGGTGTTGCGGGGAAAGCTGCAGCGCCGAGAAGCGCTAGAGCGATCGTACCTATCATGGTGGCCTCCTAGTAGTCGCGGATTTTACGCCCGCGTTTCTATCACAAAAGCTACCGGAACAGCATTAGAAACTCCTTGCCGTCCGGCGTCAGATCGTACTGTCGCCGGAGTGGTCCCTGCACAAAGCCTGTGATCGGCAACGCCATCGGTTCGCCAACCATCAAGTTCGGTTCGGTCCGGATGGACACCGCAAAGACTTGATCGTTGTTGTCGAAGAACAATTCCTTCTGATCCGGCGACCAGAGCGGATGACCTCCACCACTTTTCGTGACCTGAATCTTCGCGCCCGGCCCAGGGAAGGCCTGCACGTATACCTCGAGCCGGTCCGTTTCGGCCGAGACGTATGCGATCCAGCGGCCGTCGGGAGAAAAGGAACTGCTGTGCTGTGGTGAGCCGGGAATTGCGGCAAACGCAGTTGCGCGCTTCTCAGCGAGTGAGTACGTCCACACGTCGTAATCGGTGCGATCCTTGAGCGTAATGAACGACAATCGCTGTTGCCGCGACGACCACGATTCTGGCGCTCGCGCCGGCTTCGTGAGAATTTCCGGCGTGCCGGTGCCATCCGCGTTCCGCCAAAACAGCGTTTCCTCACCGTCGTGGTCGGTGATGTACAGAATGCGTCGCCCATCGCCCGACCAGAGAGGACCGCGATTGCGGCCCTCAGTCGTCAGACGGCGTCTCGCGGAGATGTCGGAAAGGTTCGTAATCCATAGGACTCCATCGTCGCTGGTATCGAACACAACCTGACGACCATCGGGTGAAATCCGTGGTGCAAACGTCGAACCTGGCACGGCGCCGACGAGCGTGCGGCGTCCATCGCGATCGACTAGTGTGAGTCGAAGCTCACCTGCGCGACCCGGCAGCGTCTGAGCGGCAGAAGCGAGAATCGCCGCCATCATCAAACTAAGGATTGCCTTCATGCGCGAATTCTAAGTGACCTTTCGAAAGGAATTCGACAAAATCCTCCATTTCAGATGTCGCGCACAAACGTCACACACGAAAGCTGAAAAGATCCAGGCACGCTCACAACTACCGCGGCGGGAGTAGCTTTAGCCCTGCGAATACGGCCAGTATTCGAAAGTCTCGATCGCGAGCGATCAGAGGAACGTCATGGTCCAAACAGCTTTGGGCGATCAGCGTATCTGCCAGTCGGGCTCTTCGGCCTCTAGATAAGGCTTTGGCTCGCAGTGTTCCTGCGCGCTCCCAATAACCGTCTGTTGTTTCCAGAAGGGGCAGCGTTTTGAGCAGATCGGATAGTGATGAAGGAAGCTTCGGATCGCTCAGGAGCTCAACCAAAACCACAGGCGGCAAGACCACCAGATGGTCCGACAATGCCTGGTCGAGGATCTCGACATCCTCCCCTTCATCGCCGGACAAGTGAGCGATAAAAGAGCTTGAATCCGCCGCGATCACCGGTCGCTTCGCAAATCTTTGAGCTTGATCGAAAACTTGACCTTGCCTCGAAGCTTCTGCAGTCCCGCATATGCTGTGGATGTTGCGAGTAACTCGAGGCCGCGACGAATAGTTGCGGTCACGCCCTCGCCAGTACACTCTTGCGCTTTTCGGAGCAGATCCTCAGGAAGTTCGAGCGTGATTTTGCGATTGGACGCCATGGCGGCAATGTACCAGTATTGATACCATAACACAATATGGTATTGCCGTTGTCTTACCAGCCTTACGTGCCTGACCCCGAATTTGCCGTTTAGCAGTTCCCGCTGCGGAGTAAGGGCTGCGGTATACTCACGGGAAAGATCATTGGCACACTCAGATGGACGAAAAACACAGGCGCCAGATCGAAGAACTGTACCACGCCACTCTGAAGCGCGAGCCTATCGAACGCGCGGCATTCCTAAGAACAGCTTGCGGGGACAATGAAGAGTTGCGTAGCGAAGTTGAGTCGCTGCTGCAGCGTAGCTCGAGTGGGCTGCCGGAGCGGCCGGCGTGGGGGCCAGGCGCGGAGGAGCCGGCCACAACTGAGATCGACGAGACGGCTGAAGGCGCGGGAGTGGTGGTTGGGCGCTATTACCTGCTACAGAAAATCGGCGAGGGCGGGATGGGTGAGGTATGGCTGGCGGAGCAAAAGGAACCTGTACGCCGCCGCGTCGCTCTCAAGCTGGTCAAAGCCGGGATGAACACACGTGAAGTGATTGCGCGCTTCGAGTCCGAGCGCCAGGCCTTGGCCTTAATGGACCACCCGGCGATCGCGAAAGTGTTCGACGCCGGATCCACGCTCCGGGGCTCCCCGTACTTCGTCATGGAGTACGTTGCAGGTATTCCCATCACAGCCTACTGCGACAATCACAGACTTACGACTCGCGAACGGCTGGAACTGTTCCTGCATGTCTGCGAAGGAGTCCAGCACGCCCATCAGAAAGCCATTATTCATCGCGACCTGAAGCCTTCCAACATCCTCGTCACGGAGGTAGATGGCCGGGCCGTGCCGAAGATCATCGATTTCGGAGTGGCTAAGGCGGTCACGCAAAGGCTGACCGCGGATACGATTTTCACGCGCGTGGGAGCGCTCCTCGGAACTCCGGAGTACATGAGCCCCGAGCAGGCTCTTTCGTCCGGTGAGGATATCGACACGCGCACCGATGTCTATTCGCTCGGCATCATCCTTTACGAGTTGTTGGCCGGCGTACCACCTCTAGATCTGCGAAAAATCGCATTCGAAGAATTTCTGCGGAAGTTACGGGAAGAAGAACCGGCCAAGCCGAGCACCAGGATCCGCACGCAGGCGCCTGCAACGTCATTGGAAATGGCGCACAAGCGCCAGACCGAGCCGCTGGCGTTGGCCAGACAGGTGCGCGGCGACCTGGATTCGATCGCGCTGAAGGCCATCGAAAAGGACCGCTCGCGCCGCTACGGCTCGCCGTCCGATTTGGCGGCGGACATTGCACGGTACCTGAAGAACGAAGCCGTGCTCGCTGTGCCCCCTTCCGCTGTTTACCGCGCACGCAAGTTCGCCCGCCGCCACCGCGCGGCACTGGTCACCGCGGTGGCTTTCGTGTTGGTGCTGATCGTGGCAGCCGGTATCAGCTTCTGGCAGAGCATCCGCGCGACGAAGCAGCGTGATCGCGCCGACGCGGAAGCGGCCGTGGCCCAGGCGCTCAACGATTTTCTGCAGAACGATCTGCTAGCTCAGACCAGCGCGGCCACCCAGTCGGGGCCCGGCGCAAAACCCAATCCGGATCTGAAAGTGCGAACGGCCTTGGACCGCGCGGCGGCCCGGATCGCGGGAAAGTTCGGCCACCAACCGGGAGTGGAAGCTGCTATTCGGGACACCATCGGGCAGACGTACACAGATCTGGGGCTATATCCGGAGGCAATGACGCAATTGGATCGGGCACTGGAATTGGAGCGCCGTCTATTCGGAGAAGAGAATCCGAAGACGCTCAAAACCATCAGCCGCCTCGGACGTACCGCCTTTCTTCAGGGGAAGTATGCCGATGCTGAGGCGCTGTCCAGCCAAGCCCTGAAGAGCCAGCGCCGCGTGCTAGGCCTGGAGCATCCCGACACGCTCTATTCCATGATCAGTCTGGCGAACGCGTACCGAGCGCAGGGCAAGTACGCGCAGGCCGAGGCGCTGGGCAGCCAGACGCTGGAGATCCAGCGTCGCGTGCTGGGTCCCGAGCATCCCGACACGCTAAATTCCATGAACAGTCTGGCGAACGTGTACAAGGCGCAAGCCAAGTACGCGCAGGCCGAAGCGCTCTACAGCCAGACCCTGGAGCTACAGCGCCGCGTGCTGGGTTCCGAGCATCCCAACACGCTCGGCTCCATGAACAATCTGGCGACTGCGTACAACGACCAGGCCAAGTACGCGCAGGCCGAGGCGCTCTACAGCCAGACCCTGGAGATCGAGCGCCGCGTGTTGGGTCCCGAGCATCTCTATACGCTGGTTTCCATGAGCAATCTGGCCAATAACGAATATTTGCAGGGCAAGTACGCGCAGGCCGAGGCGCTCTACAGTGACACGCTCGTGATCCAGCGTCGCGTGCTGGGTCCCGAGCATCCCAGCACACTGATTTCCATGAACATTCTGGCTGGCATCTACGGTGCGCAGGGCAAGTACGCGCAGGCCGAGGCGTTGTTCAGCCAGACTCTAAACATCAAGCGGCGCGTCCTAGGTCCCGAGCATCCCATCACTCTTGATTCGCTATCGGAGTTTGCAGCAATGTACCAACTACAGGGCAAATACGGCTTGGCGGAGACTTATGCGGCGCAAGCCTTGGCGGGGCGACGGCACGCCTTAGGCTCGGAACACCTGGACACGATGGTGGCGGCGGCCGAACTGGCCCTGGCCTACCAGTCCGAGGGGAAGTTCGCCGAGAGTGAGCCCCTCGCGCGCGAGGCCTTCGAGTTCCATCGCAAGAAGCAGCCGGATGACTGGCAACGATTCCAAGCCGAGAGCCTGCTGGGCGCCAGTTTGGCTGGACAGATGAAATACGCCGAAGCCGAACCGCTGCTGCTCGAAGGCTATCGAGGGCTGGCAGAACAGAAAGACCGGATCGATGCACCGGAGCGGTATAACGTGGACAACGCCCGCGAATGGCTTGTTCAACTTTATCAGTCGTGGGGCAAGCCTGCGAAAGCCGCCGAGTGGAAGAAGAAGTGAGATCCACGAAGCCGTGGCATTAGTATGGAATGCGGAGCGAAGACTGGCCGGGCTAAGCGGCAGTCCGTGTTGGGTTCTTCAAGCGCGCCCGCAGCCAGCCGCTCGTGCGTGAAGGGAACCTCGTTAGGTATTTGCATGATTTCAGGGAAACGTTTTTACGCGGCAGTGATCATGTAGGCGCGGGCTTTACGGGCGTGTTGCCCAACTGAGCTCGCGAAGCGAGCGCCACAATTCTAGCCCCGCGCGTGAGCGCGTGGTCCAAAATGCACACGGAATCAAGTCCCGTAAGGGACGGCACAACACGGTTTTTGCCTTGTGCCGTCCCTACGGGACTGGTCCGTCTATTTCCGACCGACCCACGGGCTGACGCCCGTGGCTAAAATTGTGCCGCCGCTTCGCGGCTGAGTTGGGCAACACGCCCTTTACGCCCGCGTTCAAATTCAAAATAAAAATTGTTCTGGTGATTGAACGCGGGCATGAAGCCCGCGCCTACTGTTTCATGCGCATGATAGGATAGCCCGCCATGAGCATGATACTTCTCGCGTTGGCGTTGGCGTGCGGGGACATGACCACATTTCAGATGTCCGGCGCAAACGTCACAATCACGAAAGCTGAAAAGATCTCCGACAACCTTCAGGCGCGGTGTCGCGTTGATGGCGTGATTGATCCGCGCACCGGCGCAGGAGGGAAGCCTTACGGGATCGGTTTCGCGGTCGCCCTGCCGGACAATTGGAACGGCCGCTTTCTATTTCAAGGTGGCGGCGGATTGAACGGCAATGTCGCGAATCCGGTCGGCGCGCAGGCAGCGGGTGATGCTTCAGCCTTGTCGCGTGGCTTCGCCATCGTGACCACGGACACGGGCCACAAGGGAACCGGCGGTTTCGATGGCAGCTTTATGGCAGATCAGCAAGCCGCGCTCGATTTTTATTATGTTGCGATTGGCCGCGTCGCGCCGCTGGCGAAGGAAATCGTCGCGCGTTACTACGGCCGGCCTGCGGATCATTCCTATTATGTCGGGTGTTCAACCGGTGGTCGCGAAGCGATGATCATGTCGCAACGATATCCGACTTACTTCGATGGCATTGTTTCCGGCGATCCTGCGATTCGCACCGGCCATTCGAATCTCGGATTGGCTTACTTCGCCGCCGCGATGAACGGCGTGAATCCGAAGATGTCGGATTCCGACAAGAAGTTGGTTGTGGATTCCATCGTGAATTCCTGCGATGAGAAGGACGGCTTGAAAGACGGAATGATCTTCAATGCCGCAGCCTGCAACTTCAATCCCGCGGTTCTTACATGCAATGGTGCGAAAGCCGACTCTTGCCTCAGCGCTTCACAGGTCGCCGGTATCCAAAAGGCGTTCGCGGGCCCTAAGGATTCACGAGGGAATTCGATATATCCGGCTTTTCCGTATGACGCGGGCGTTATCGATCCTGCCGGCATCCCCGGCATTTTGCGCAGTGGTGGAAGTAGTCCGGTGAATCAGGCTTCATCGAGGTCGGAATACGACGCGGAAAAGGCGGCCCTTGATCTCAATGCAAATGCAACAGCGAGGGCCGGAGATTCCCTCTGGACGAACCTTTCGACGTTTTCAGGTCACGGGGGAAAACTCATCTTCTATCACGGCATGAGTGATCCGTGGTTTTCTCCGCTCGATACGGTCGGATACTACGAAAGGATGAGCAAAGAGAACGGCGGGATGGAACGAGTGAAGGATTGGAGCCGACTCTTTCTTGTTCCCGGAATGGGGCACTGCCAGGGCGGAACGTCCACCGTCGATAGTTTCGACATACTGACTGCGATCACGAATTGGGTTGAGAATGGGAAAGCTCCGGATTCCGTTACTGCGAAGAGCCGTACCCAACCGAGCCGCTCCCGCCCCCTGTGTCCGTATCCGTCATATGCGCAGTACTCGGGTCAGGGCGATCCACAAAGCTCAGCGAACTTTGTTTGCCGGAACTGACGAGTTTTGTGCGATGTCGTCATTTCGGGATCTGCGGCGGCTGCAGCATCCAACATCTTTCTTATGCGGAACAGCTCGCTTCGAAAGAGGCTGCGCTGCGGGCTCGTTTGCCTCGAGGCTGCACGGTGGCCTCGCCGCTTTTCATTCCGATCGTTGACCTTGATGGCGAATCGCCTCGATCCTTCCGGCAGAAAGTCGCCTTCGTCTTCGGTCCAGGATCCGGCGGGCGCGGTCTTGTCATGGGGCATTACGAGCGGGGATCTCATCGCATTGTCCCAGTCGAAGAATGTCCGGTCCACAGCGCGCGCGGGAACCGAATCGCCTTTGCACTTCGCGATCATCTCGCTCGGGCTGGAATCCCAGCGGCGCTTCTACGCTATGTGATTATCCGAACCACCAAGGATGATCGTGAAGCAGTCGCGATGCTTGTGGTGACGCGTAACGACAAGTCCATCCGGAAGCCGGTGCGCGCGCTGCTCGATTCGGATGAGCGGCCGGACGGGTTTTTCATCAATATCAATGACAAGCCGGGCCCATTCATGATCGGTCCCGAAACCATTCGGATCGAGGGCCGCAGCCACGTGCGCGAAACCGTCGGGGGACTGTCGTACTTGATTTCCCCGGCCGCATTTTTCCAGACGAATACGCGAGCGGCGGCTGTACTGCAGCGATGTGTGGCAGAAGGCGTCAGCAGAGCCGCGCGCGTGCTCGACCTCTACTGCGGCAGTGGTCTGTTTTCCCTTCCGCTGGCCAAGGCAGGGCTCCGCGTCACCGGCATCGATGAGGACCGGCAGGCCATTCGCGACGCGGAAATGAACGTCCGCCTGAACCGCATTCCCGACGGCCATGTGCGGTTCATGTCCGCCCGAGTTGAAGACGGGCTGGCAAGAGTAGCGCGAGAGCCGTGGGACGCGGTCATCCTCGATCCGCCGCGTCAGGGCTGCCCGAAACCTATCCTGTCGGCCGTTTTCGAAGGTATGGCGCCGGCCCGGGCCGTCTACGTCTCGTGCAATCCCGACATGCTCGCGACTGAATTGCCGGCCATCTTGAACGCCGGTTACAGGGCCGAACGTATCGAGGCCGTTGATATGTTTCCGCACACTGATCACATTGAGACCGTCGTGCGGCTCAGCCGAGTCTTCATCGAATCTTAGTTAAATACAAAGCATGTATTTTTTAGGGTCCAGATACCCACTTCTACGTTAGGTCTATGAACGGGAATGAATTGCGCGCCAAAAATGTCAGATGTCAAATGTCCCATGTCCAATGTCACGTGTACTTGTCAAACGACCAGACGACCAAATAACTCAAATCCTTTGCGGGCATGATTTGGTCACTGGGTCAATTGACAAGTACATGTGACATTGGACATGGGACATTTGACATTTGACATTGTGGTTTCCGCCAATTCAATAGGGACAAGGGGCGCCAGGGAAGGGGACAAGCTTGACCGACGACTCCAGAAGATTAGGAGGAAGCCATGGAGCAACATCAGGCGCCTCGATCGGAAGATCTCGATCTGTTTTTCACTTTGTCCCCGGACCTGCTTTGTATGGCCGACTTCGATGGCCGGTTCGTGGCTCTGAATCCTGCCTGGGAATACACCCTCGGATACTCAACAGTGGACCTGCTCAAGGTACCCTACCTGGATTTCGTGCATCCGGACGACCGCGAACGTACCTTTGAAGAAACGTCTCAGTTGACCCGCCAGGCGGACAGCAGGACCTTTCTCAACCGCTATCGCTGCAAGGACGGTTCCTATAAATGGCTGCGTTGGAGTGCGACGTCGAATCTATCCCGGCGGAGAATCTACGCCATCGCGCGAGATATCACTCACGTCAGAAAGCTGCAGGACGAGCTGTACGACTTGAACGCGACATTGGAAGAACGTGTCCGTATTCGCACGGATCAATGGCGACGAGCGAATGAATCACTGCGTGACGAAGTTTCGGCTAGGGTGCGTACCGAAGAAGCGTTGAGGCGCGCCTATCAGACGCTCAGTTCCATTTTTGCCGCATCTCCACACGCCATTATTGCCGTCGACGTTCAGCGCAATGTTCGTCTCTGGAATCCAGCGGCCACTCGGATCTTCGGCTGGACCGAAGAGGAAGTCGTCGGTGGACGGGTGCCATTTGTGACCAATGAGACGAGAGAAGAATCGAACCGATTCAACGAACGTGCGCTAAAGGGCGAAGCTTTCACAAATTTTGAAGTACGCCGGCATCGAAGAGACGGCACACCTATCGACCTCTTAGTTTCGGCTGCTCCAACATATGACATGAATAACGTGATTGATGGGTTTCTGACCGTCGCGACAGATGTGACCGAACACAAAAAACTCGAACAACAGCTTCTGCGGACGCAGCGCTTGGAAAGCCTGGGTACCCTGGCCGGCGGCATTGCACACGACCTCAACAACGTATTGTCGCCAATCGTGATGGCCCTCGAGTTGTTCCGCATGAAGTCCACAGATCCAACGATGCTGCGCACACTCGACTCCCTGGATGCTTGCGCGAAGCGCGGCATCGATCTTATCCGCCAAGTATTGACATTTGCACGGGGCGTGCAGGGTGAGCGGGTCGCTCTACAGGTCAGGCACGTCTTGCAAGATCTCGAAAAGATCCTGATCCACACCATGCCCAAATCGATAACGATCCATACGAACGTGCCTCGCGACCTGTGGGTGGTATCCGGCGATGTCACCCAGTTGCATCAGGTTTTGATGAACCTTGCGGTCAATGCACGCGATGCCATGCCGGCTGGAGGCTTCCTGACGATCACCGCACAAAATATCGTGCTCGATGAAACCAATGTGGCGCTGAACCCGGGCGCATCCGCCGGACCGCACATCATGATTGAAATGCAAGATACCGGCCACGGTATTCCTGCGGATGTCAAAGACAAGATCTTTCAGCCGTTCTTCACTACAAAAGAGATTGGAAAGGGAACCGGTTTGGGATTGTCGACGGTTGCCGCCATCCTCAAGAACCATGGCGGATTCATTAATTTCTACAGCGAAGTTGGGCGAGGTACCTCGTTCAAGGTTTACTTACCGGCTTTGCCCGGACAGGAAGATCAAACGACAGAGAAGAATAAGCAGGCACCCCCAGTCGGTAACGGCGAGACCATTCTGATCGTAGACGACGAGTCGGCAATCCGAGATATCGCGAAGCTGGCGCTCGAAGCGCACGGCTATCGCGTCATCGTGGCCCGTGACGGCGCGGAGGGCGTGGCGATGTATGCCAGGCATTCGGATGAAATCAGGCTGGTCATCTCGGACATGGAAATGCCGGTATTAAACGGTGACGCGATGATGCGGTTTTTGGAACGGATCGACCCGCAGATTCGCGTGATTTCGTCGAGCGGACTTGCATCAAATGCACCCTCAACTGTTACGCCTTTTCGCGCAGTGTTGCCCAAACCATATACGATCGAACAGTTGCTGCGAACGGTACACCAAGCTATTTTGCCGCAGCCGTCATCAGAACGTCTGGCCGGATGACCTAACGTTCTTCCTAGGAAGCTCGCTAAGTTGAAACGCAATCTTCTGAAGTCGAGAAGAGATTAATGGTTGCTGGTGCTGAAGGGCAATGACGGCAAGTTGGCGCACTGCTTCCTGGAGTTCATCTAAATAATTGGACGTGGGCCATTCAGCCGCGATTCTGGTCAGGTAGTGCCGGATTTGACGGACATATTCGGCTACGCGAGGGTCTGTCTCTGGCGGCATCGCCTGGGCAGCGCAGTCCACCGTATGCTCTAACAGAATCTTGGAAAAGCCATACATGAGTGCGAGCTCTATTCCCTTCCTTGC
>JACXTT010007481.1_pt1 | contig 15373 bp, 13 predicted proteins | sample 9270951 | NCBI WGS metagenome assembly JACXTT01 (sample SAMN15532306, study PRJNA645909) | rock metagenome | isolation source: weathered quartz diorite | place: Puerto Rico | collected 2017-06-21 | reverse complement strand
AACGAGGCCACGGCGACGTCGACCCGGTCGCCCAGCATCTTGCGGTCGGGCTTCAAGGTGGTCATGCCGCTGCCGACCTGGCTGGCCATGGCCAGCAGGGCGTCCAGGTCGTTCGGTTCGATGGCGCGTACAACTAGCATGGGAATTCCTCTCAGAGGCGTACGCAGATCACGCTGTCGCCGGGGGCGACCAGCAGGGCGTCCTGCACCGCGGGCGGCAGGCAGACGGTGTCGCCCGCCTCGACGGGGGCGCAGTGGACGGTGATGGCGCGAAAATTCTGCGCATTGCTGGCGGCGATCGCGTAGGTCACTTTGGGCATGACGCCGAAGCTGCCGGCCGCGTCGGCGTCCTCGCTGGAGACGACGCGCCGCACCAGCGCGCCCGCGAAGGTGCGCAGGGCGTTCTTGTGGCCTTGCAGGATCGGGCCGCCGTCGAAAATGTCGACGTAATCGTCCGCTTCAAATCCCTCTTCCGTCAGCAGTTTGAAAGCCAGTTCGCCGTCCGGGTGGATCTGGCCCATCACGGCCTGGGCGTCGCCCGGCAACAGGGGCACGTAGACGGGATAGTGGGGCATCAGCTCCACGATCAGGGTGCGGTTGCGGGCGCCGCCGATGATGCGCTCCGCGTCGAGGAAATCCATCTTGAAAAATTTGCGGCCCAGCGCATCCCAGAACGGCGAGTTGCCCGCGTCGTCCGTCAGGCCGGCCAGCGGCACGAAAAAACGGTCGCCGAAGCGCTGCGGCGCCAGCACGGCAAACAGCAGGCGCGCCCGCGACAGCAGGGCGGCCGGCACGGCGGCAGCGGCGCCGTGGCGCTCGCGCACATAAAAGCCGGACAGCTGGGAGTAGCCGGTCAGTTCCGAGCACAGGGTCAGCGCATGCACGCTGTGGCTGATATTGAGGTCGCGCGAGACCTGCTGGATGACGTCGTTGCGGAACGAAAAATAGGTACCGTTCGAACCGGCCGAGGCGTGGATGGCGGCCGTGCCCACCAGCTCGCCCGTGGCCTGGTTCTCCAGCACGAACAAATAGGATTCTTCGCTGGGGATGTCGACCTGGGCGGCGAAGGAGGCGAGCGAACGCTCCACCGACGCGGCGATTTTTTCGCGGGTGCGGGGCAGCGTATGCACCCCCGGCGTCGTCACCGCCGCCAGGGTTGCGAGCGCTTCGATGTCGGACAGTTCTGCGGGACGGACGACGTGCATGGGCGCTCCCTGGCTGGCGTGGACGTTCAGGCTGCGGCCTTGGCTGCATCGGCCGCCAGCACCGCATCGGCGGCGGCGCGCATGATGCGGTCGGCCTCGTCGATCTGGGCGTTGGTGACGATCAGCGCAGGCGCCAGGCGCACCACGTCGGGACCGGCGATCAGGAGCATCAGGCCCAGACCTTCGCAGGCCTTGGTGAAATCCTTGGCGCGGCCTTTGAAGGATTCCGCCACGGGCAGGCCGATCAGCAGGCCCATGCCGCGCACCTGGCCGAACAGCTGTGGATAGTCCGCGCCCAGCCCGGCCAGCTTGCCCATCAGGTAAGTGCTGGCCTCTTTCACGCGCGCCAAAAAGGCGGGGGTGTTGATGGTCTCGATGACGTTCAGGGCCACCGTGGCGGCGAGGGGGTTGCCGCCGTAGGTGGTGCCGTGCGAGCCGACGCCGAAGTGTTCGGCGATGGCCGTGGTGGTGAGCATGGCGCCGATCGGGTAGCCATTGCCCAGCGCCTTGGCGGTGGTGAGGATGTCGGGGGTGACGCCCATCTGTTCGTAGGCGTACAGGGTGCCGCTGCGGCCCACGCCCGATTGCACTTCGTCGAACACCAGCAGGGCGCCGGTCTGGTCGCACAGCTCGCGCAGGGCCTGCAGGTAGGCGGCCTGGCCGGGAATGACGCCGCCTTCGCCCTGGATCGGCTCGACGATCACGGCGGCGACATCATCGGTGATGGCGGCGCGGGCGGCGGCGATGTCGTTGTAGGCGATGTGGTTGATCTCTTGCGGCAGGGGCTCGAAGCCTTCCGTGTACTTCGGCTGGCCGCCCACGGACACCGTGAACAGGGTGCGGCCGTGGAAGGACGACAGGCAGGAGACGATGCGCGACTTGTGTGCGCCGAACTTGGTGTGGGCGTATTTGCGGGCCAGTTTCAGGGCCGCTTCATTGGCTTCGGCGCCGGAATTGCAAAAGAACGCGCGCTCGGCGAAGGTCGCTTCGGTCAGGGCCGTGGCCAGGCGCAGCACAGGCTCGTTGGTGTAGCCGTTCCCCAGGTGCCACAGGGTGTTGATCTGGCGGGTCAAGGCGTCGACCAGTTTGGGGTGGGCGTGACCCAGGCTGGTGACGGCGATGCCGGCCGTGAAATCGAGGTAATGCTTGCCTTCCTGGTCCCACAGGTCCAGGCCGGACGCGCGCACGGGCACCATCGCGGCAGGCGCGTAGGTGGGGACCAGCACCTCGTCGAAGGTGGCCCGGGTCACTGGCCGCGTGGTGGCGTGCGAATCAAGCTTGGCGTTCATGGCATTTCCTCTAAAGTTCTTGAATGGGGGACGGGCGGGCATGGCGAGCCCGGCGCTTGCCCAATTATAAGAAAGGACGGCGAGCGGCGCTTTTAAATAGGCGACAGGCTTTTTCGTTTTTCGCAGGGGCGAAATGATCAGTTCGACAATTTCCGCTGGCGCTCTTCGCGCGGGGTGTTGCCAAATAAAGCACCAAAGGCCGTGGAAAAATGCGAGCCGGAGGAAAAGCCGCACATCAGGCCCACCTGCACGATCGAATAATTGGTGTCGAGCAGGAGCTGGCGGGCCCGCCGCAGCCGCATCTCCAGGTAGTAGCGCGAGGGCAGGCTGCCCAGGTACTGCTTGAACAGGCGTTCGAGCTGGCGGCGCGACAGGCCGACCAGCTTGGCGATGTCGTCGGTGGAGAGGGGTTCCTCGATGTTCGATTCCATCAGCGTGACCGCCTCGCTCAATTTCGGCTGCAGGGCGCCGAAGCGCGCTTGCAGGGCCACTCGCTGGCGTTCCTGGCTGCCCCGCACCCGGTCGATGCACAGGGTCTCCTTGATGTGCGCCTGGACGGCCGCGCCGAAGATCGCTTCCACCAGGGTCAGGGCGAAATCGATGCTGGCGGCGCCGCCGCAGCAGGTCAGGCGCCGGCCGTCCACTTCGTAGAGATGGGGCGTGAGGATGGCCTGGTCGGCGCAATCACCCGCGCCCGCATACAGGGCCCAGGGCAAGGCGGCGCGCGCGCCGTTCAGATAGCCCGCTTCGGCCAGCCACAAGACGCCCGCGCCGACGCCGCCCCACAGCGGCGCGGCGCGCACGCGATCGAGCACGCGGCGCAGGTTGGCGGGCTTGCGGGCCGCTTCCGTTTCGTCGGCGACCAGCAGCACCAGCTGCCAGTGCTGCAGGGCGCCGCTGGCGAATTTGTCGGGTGTGCGCACGTCCACGTGCAGGCGCGCGGGCCCGACGATTTTTGCGGCCAGGCGCAGGGGCTGCATCAGGCCGGACCAGGTGAGCGAGTCGGGCTCGCCCGCGTTGACGAGCAGGATGCGCAGCGGGCTTTCGTAAGCCAACTGCGCCAACTGCGCCAGCGGCGCCAGGTCGGTGTCGGTCATGCCGGGATGGTGTCGCTTTACTCCGGCGCCAGCGCGGCGGCCGGCCGGGGCGGCGCGTTCCACTGGCTGACGATCATGCCGGCGATGAGCATGGCCGCGCCCAGCCAGGCCCGCGCCGTCATGGTCTCATTGAGCAGGAAGTAGGCGAAAAAGGCGGCGGCGGCAGGTTCGAACGAGTAGATGACGGCGGCCTCGTTGGCCGTGGCGCGGGCCTGGCCCCAGCTTTGCAAAGAGATGATGGCGGCCGTGGCCACCACGCCCAGATACACCAGGTTGACGGTGTACTTGGCCATGCCCTGGCCGATGTACTCCCAATAGTTGGCGAAATCCTGGCCTGCATCGATGGTGGTGCGGGGCACTTCGCGCGCCAGCAGCCAGATGGCCGCGCACAGGGCCACGGTGAGGATCTGGGTGGCCGTCAAGGTCATCAGGCGCGAAGCGCGGCGGGTGCGGAACGCCATCATCTTGATGTAGAGGGCGAAGGTGACGGCGCTGGCCAGGGCAAAGGTGTCGCCCCGTCCCCACGCGCCGCCGTCCCAGCACAACAGCGCCAGGCCCGCGACTGCCAGCAGCATGGCCAGCACGATGCGCTTTTCCGGCAACTTGCCGGCCAGCAGATCGAGCAGGGGCACGAACAGCACGGACAGGCCGCAAATAAAGGCGTTGCGATTGGAGGTGGTCAGGGCCAGGCCTTCGACCTGGAAAACGAAACAGAAAAACAGCAGCACCCCCAGCAGGCCGCCCGAGACCAGATCGTCGCGGCTGGGTTTCCACAGAAAGGGAGAGAGCAGCAGGCCCGCGATGGCGAAGCGGATAAAAATGATCCATTGGGCCGAGAAGTGCAGGGTCAGCGCCTTCATGGCCGGGAAGGTGGTGCCCCAGACCAGGGTGACGAGCAGCAGGGCAAGGATGCCGCGGAGGGTATGGGTCATGACAAAATTCTCGGCTCTGGGCAATGTGGCAATCCCCTATGGTAACTGGCTCTGCCGCAAAATGCGAATGGACCCCGAACGAGCCGATGCGCGACGGGACGTTATAATCCCACCATGGGGGAACGATATCTACGGAGTATCCGCTTGCTGGCGGAATGCATGCAGGGTTTCGAGCGCTTTTCGGGCGGATCGGTGCGCCGCTGCGGGCTCACCCACGCCCAGTTCGATATCATCGCCACCCTGGGCAACACCGAGGGCATGAGTTACAAGGAGCTGGGCGAGCGCACCCTCATCACCAAGGGCACCTTGACGGGCGTGATCGAGCGGCTCGAGCAGAAGGGCCTGGTGGCGCGCTGCCGCAGCGGCGAAGACAAGCGCTCGTTTTTCGTCAGCCTCACGGCCGAGGGTGTTGCCATGTTCGAGCAGGTATTCCCCGCCATCGTGGACGAGGGCAAGCGCCTGTTTGCAGCGTGGAGCGAAGCCGACTACGACCGTCTGGAAGCCGCCCTGGGCAAGCTCAAGCTCGCCGTCAACAGCGACGGCCGCAGTTCCCCTTCCCTATCATCCACATCCAACGAGGAACACACTTGAAAACTGCCTTGATCGACGGCGTCACGCCGGCAAAAATCGACAAACAAATCATGGGCAATCTGCTGCTCGACATTTCCACCGCGGACGACGTGCGCCAGGAAAAAATGCTCATCGGCGTACGCAATGAAGCGGGCGAGATCTATCGCCTGATCGGCGCGGCCAAGGCCAACAGCTACACCAATGCCGTGGAAGAACTGGAAGACCTGGGCATGGTGGACGAACTGAAGGAGACGGACGGTACCCACGAAGGCTGCGACGCCATTTTCAGCGAAGGCTGATCGCCCCATCCTGCGTATTGATTCCATTGAGAAATATTTCGCTGCCGCGTCATAGCCCGGAGGTATAATTTTTCAATGGACAGAATCGACGCCTTCAAAAAGCTTGCCGCCCAGGCACAACGGGGCGAACTCAGCTTCCCTACCAATGTGGACGCCACGCTCAAGCTGCAAAGGGCGCTGAACGATCCCGCTCTGCACACGGAAGAAGCGGCCCGGCTGGTCCAGGCCGAGCCCCTGCTGGCGGCGCGCACGGTGGCGATCGCCAACTCCGTCACTTACAACCGCTCCGGTCAGCCCATCACCACTGTCCGCGCGGCCGTGCAGCGGGTCGGGTTTCGCGTATTGAATGCGCTGGCGGCGGCCGTGATCGTCCGCCAGCTCGACAGCAAGATCACCGATCCGCTGCTGCGCGCCAAGGCCGACCGCCTGTGGAAACACACGGCCCACGTGGCAGCCCTGTCGCAGCTGATTGCCAAGCGTATCAGCAAGGTCGATCCCGAGACGGCCATGTTTGCCGGCATCGTGCACGAAGTGGGCGGTTTTTATGTGCTGTCCCGGGCGGCGGAGTTTCCCGGCCTGCTGGATGGCGACCCGGAAGAATGGATTGAATTTGGCGAAATGGCCATCGGCCGCGGCGTGCTGGCCAAGCTGGGCGTGCCCGCGCCCGTCATGCAAGCGATCGAAGCGATGTGGGAAGGCATGCGCGCCCTGCCCCCGGAAACCCTGGGCGACACCCTGATGCTGGCCAACGACCTGTCCCCCCTCGATTCCCCCCTGCACGTACGCGCCGGCGCCACCACCCGCCAATCCGCCGCCACCGTGGACTTCGTCGTCGGCGAAGGCACCCTCGCTGAAATCCTGGCCGAAGCCAAAGCCGAAGTCGACAGCCTCACCGCCGCCCTTTTCTAGCCTCGAAGCCTGCTCCTTCCCCCAAAAAATCATCTGGCTCCGCCAGTGATTTTTTGCTGACTGGTCCTGGCCCCTAAGCCGGTTCCAGGTTTTTTCACTTCAAGCCTGCGCGAAAGTAGGTTTTCACTTTCGCGCGCTCTCCAAAAAAAAACCCGCTCTCGAAAGAGCGGGCTGAAGTCCAAAACTAGGGATGTCCTGAAAGAGACAGTTCCACTATAAAATTCTTCGACGACTTCTTCTGTGCGTCATTCAACATACAGCCAAAAAACACTAAACACTACCGGCGCCGTGACATGACGCAACGATTTAATGCATTAGCCTGCACGTCGGCGCATAGCGACAACACCTGCCAGTCCAAGTCCCAGCAAGGCGATGCTCGCTGGCTCAGGTACTACCGCATCGGAGACGCCCACAAAAAAATTGTCGAGTCCAGCGAATGTGTTGGCGCCTGCAGCAGACAAGACCAGTGACGTGATCGCGATATTTGTCGTTACCCCGCGGAACGTATTGGCATTATTGGGAGTAAATGTCGTCGATGTGCCGTCGCTGAGCAAAATCGTCATCGCAACCGATTGAAATACATCGTTAATATTGGTTGCGTAAAAGTTTCCGCCAATCGCCGTGACTGCGGCCCCCGTAAAGTTGATGGTCAGATTTTGATTGGCGTTGTTCGTGCCGAGAAAATCGCCATTCGAATACAGGCCCCCGGGCGCTGAAATTGTGTACGAGAATCCACCGCTCGCATAGCTCGACGCAGGTGTCGATGGCTGGTTGGTGAAGGTGTTGGTGAAGCCATTGCCGATGTGCTGGCTGAAGGTGCCCTTGTTGGTATAAATGACATCGGCCTGGCACGGCCCCATGACGGCGGCGCCAAGCGCGACCATTGCAAACAACTTTTTCATTTTTTCCCCTTGTTTTAGAACTTATCTGAGACTTCTGTGTGGTACATAACGAAACCAGCAAAATTCATACCAAGAGTAAAAAAATGTCGTTAAATCAATAACTTGATAAAATTACATGCGATAGCAGTACGTTTAGTTGGTGAAAGTGTAAAGAATTCCGACACGGTCCAGCGCCGTCGGCAAATTCAACTGCAGCGATCCGCGGCATCAGCTAAAAAAAACGCCTGCGTGTGCAGGCGTCAGGAAGAGTCAGACTACGGCCCCGTCCGTTTCGTCTTTCTCCTTGATGGGCTTGATCAAATCTTCCCGCTTCACGCCTAGCCACATGGCAATCGCGGCGGCGACGAACACGGACGAATAGATACCGAACAGGATACCGATGGTCAGTGCGACAGCGAAGTAGTGCAGGGTCTGGCCGCCCAGGAACAGCATCGACAGCACCATCATCTGGGTACAGCCGTGGGTGATGATGGTGCGCGAAATGGTGCTGGTGATGGCGTTGTCGATCACTTCCGTCACGCTGGCGCGGCGCTGCTTCCTGAAATTCTCGCGGATCCGGTCGAAGATCACCACCGATTCGTTGACGGAGTAACCCAGCACGGCCAGCACGGCGGCCAGCACGGTGAGCGAAAATTCCCACTGGAAGAAGGCGAAGAAGCCGAGAATGATGACGACGTCGTGCAAGTTCGCCACGATCGCGGCAACGGCGAATTTCCATTCGAAGCGTACGGCCAGATAAATCATCACGCCGATCACCACCATCACCAGCGCATTCAAACCGTTCTGCGCCAGCTCGTCGCCCACCTGCGGGCCCACGAAATCCTTCGATTGCAGCGACAGCACTTCGGCGCCGGCGGGATTGACGCAGGCCTGGCGGGCCACGTTCTGGCCGTTGACGATGCTGTCGATCTGCTTGGGCGCGCCCTGCTCGGCGGCGCAGAGGGTGTTGAAGACACGGGTCGAGCCTTCGTTGCCGTTCTGGCCTTTCAGCACCGGCAGACGCAGCATGATGTCCTGGGCCGTGCCGAAGCTGGTCACCTCGGGCTGTTCATAGCCCAGGCTTTCCAGCTGGCGGCGAATTTTTTCCTGGTCGGCCGCATGGGGATAGCGCAATTCCAGCTTGGTGCCGCCGGTAAATTCCACCGACAGATGCAGGCCCTTGTGGACCAGGAAGAACACGGCAGCGACAAAAGTGAGCGCGGAAATCACGTTGAAGATCAACGCGTGGCGCATGAACGGGATGTCCCGTTTGATTCTGAAAAATTCCATCTTGAATGATCCTGTTCGTGAATGGGCTGCTTACTTGCGGATGGACGTCACACCGGGCGTCCACACCGTGCCGATGGCAATCTTGCCCAGCTTTTTCTTGCGGCCGTACCAGAGGTTGACCACGCCGCGCGAGACGAACACGGCCGAGAACATCGAGGTCAGGATGCCCAGGCAGTGCACGACAGCAAAGCCGCGCACGGCGCCCGAACCGAACACGAGCAGGGCCAGGCCCACGATCAGGGTGGTCACGTTGGAGTCGAGAATGGTGGCCCAGGCGCGGTCGAAACCGGCCGCGATCGCTTGCTGGGGCGCCGCACCGCTACGCAATTCTTCGCGAATCCTCTCGTTGATGAGCACGTTGGCATCGATCGCCATACCCAGCGCCAGCGCAATTGCCGCGATACCGGGCAGTGTCAAGGTCGCTTGCAGCATCGACAGCAGGGACAGCAGGAAGAGCAGGTTGCAGGCCAGCGCCAGCACGCTGAAAAAGCCGAACAGCTGGTAGTAGATGATCATGAAGATGGCAATGGCAATAAAACCGTAGACCGTCGAATACAGGCCCTTGGCAATATTTTCCGCTCCCAGCTGGGGACCGACCACGCGCTCTTCGACAAATTCCATCGGGGCCGACAGGGCACCGGAACGCAGCAGCAGGGCCAGTTCCGCGGCCCGCTCGGCCGAACCCATGTTGTTGATCTGGAAGCTGCTGCCCAGTTCGCTCTGGATGGTGGCAACGGAAATCAGGTTGTACTTGCCCTTTTCCTTGAGCAGGATCGCCATCTTCTTGCCGATGCGCTCGCGCGTAGCCTGGTGCATGATGCGCCCGCCATCGCCGTTCAAGTCGATCGACACGGCCGGCTGGTGGTTCTGGTCGAAGCTGGCCGTGGCCGACGAAATGTATTCGCCGGTCAGGACGATATCCTTGTACAGCACGGCCGGGGCGGCCGGGCCGCTGGTGAACAATTCCGAATTGAGGGGCAGCGCCGCGGAGGTTTCCGTGCCGGGCAACACGGACTCGTCGACCATGCGCAACTCCAGGGTGGCGGTGCGGCCGATGATGTCCTTGGCGCGCGCCACGTCCTGCACGCCGGGCAATTGAATCACGATGCGGTCGGGACCCTGCTGCTGGATGATGGGCTCCGAAACGCCCAGCTCGTTGATCCGCTTGGAGAGCGTCGTGATGTTCTGCTTGACGCCCTCTTCCACCGTTTTCTTGAGTGCGGCAGGCTGCAGGGACACCACCAGTTTCAGATCGCTGCCATCGGCCGCATCGGCAAACGCCAGGTCGGACAAGGCGCCAGAAAGCACGTTGCGGGCCTGGGTACGGGTGTCGGCGTCGCGGAATTTGACTTCCAGCGTATTGCCCACGCGCTCGATGCCGGCATGGCGCACGTTTTTGTCACGCAAGGTGCTGCGCACGCTCGCCTGCAAACCCTTGATCTTGTTTTCCAGCACGGCGTTGGCATCGACCTGCATCAGGAAGTGCACGCCGCCGCGCAAGTCCAGGCCCAGGTTCATGGGCAGGGCACGGATGGCTTGCATCCAGGCCGGGGTGTTTTTGACCAGGTTGACGGTGACGATGTAGTCGGGATCAGTAGGATCGCGGTTCAGGTCGCGTTCCAGCGCCAGCTTGGCCTTGAACTGGGCGTCGGTGGTAGGAAAGCGGACCCGCACCGACGTGGCCGCGCCCTGGCCGTCCAGGCTGACGCGGTCGGGCGCGATGCCATCCTTCTGCAAGGCCTGGGCCACCTGGGCCGAGGTGTCGCTGTTGATCTTGACGGTGGCTTTACCCGTGGTCACCTGCAAGGCGGGCGATTCACCGAAGTAATTGGGCGCCGTGTACAGGGCGCCCAGCAACAGCGCCAAGGCGATCAGGATGTATTTCCAGAGAGGATAGCGATTCATAATGTTCCAGCAATCAGGAGTGCACGAGCGCAGGCGCCCGAGAAATTACAGGGACTTCAGGGTGCCCTTCGGCAGCAAGGTCGTGATGGCCGATTTTTGCACGACGATTTCCGTGTTGGGAGCAATTTCCAGCGTCACATAACCGGCATCGGTGACCTTGGACACCTTGCCGAGAAAGCCGCCGGCCGTGATCACCTCATCGCCCTTGGCCAGTGCATCCATCATGGCGCGCTGTTCCTTGGCACGCTTTTGCTGGGGACGGATCATCAGGAAATACATGACCACGAACATCAGCACCAGCGGCAGGAAGGTCGTCAGATTGCCCATCATGCCAGGATCGGCGGCGGTGCCAGCCGTGGTGGCTTGTGCATAAGCATTGGAAATGAACACGTTTACTCCAGAGATATTTTTGATTTGGTTAAAAAAGGTGCGCTGTATTCTAGCATTCAAGAACAGCGGCAAACCACCTGACGGTCAGGTGGGTCCGCTATTTCTACAAACAAGCGCTCTCCGCCGGAAAACGTTGAAAATTCGCCATGTCATTCTCCGAGGCGATGGTGAAGCAGAATCGGGGCTGCGTTCACCTCTAAAAATCATCTGGCTCTGCCAGTGATTTTTTGCCGTTCGAACCAAACAAAAGTAGGGTTTTACTTTTGTTTGATGACTTTATATTCCGCGCCCACGGTCAGCCGCAAATTGGCGGCGGAACCCATCAAAATCGTCGGCATCGATGGCATCACGCATTTCCTGCATGATCTGCAGATAAAAATGCAGGTTGTGGATGGTATTCAGACGGGCGCCCAAAATTTCCTTCGAGCGCTGTAAATGGTGCAGATAGGCCCGCGAAAAATTCTTGCAGCAGTAGCAAGTACAACTTTCGTCGAGTGGACCCTGGTCGTCCTTGTAGCGGGCGTTCTTGATTTTCACGTCGCCGAAGCGGGTGAACAGCCAGCCATTTCGCGCATTCCGGGTCGGCATGACGCAATCGAACATGTCGATGCCGTTGGCCACGCCTGCCACCAGATCTTCCGGCGTGCCCACGCCCATCAGGTAATGGGGCTTGTGGGCAGGCAGCCGCGGCCCCACGTGGGCCAGCATGCGCATCATGTCTTCTTTGGGTTCGCCCACCGACAGGCCGCCGATGGCGATGCCGGGAAAATCGATGTTTTCCAGGCCGGCCAGCGATTCATCGCGCAGGTGCTCGAACATGCCGCCCTGGACGATGCCAAACAGGGCGTTCGGGTTTTCGCCCGCCTTGAACTCGTTCATGGAGCGCTGGGCCCAGCGCAGCGACATGCGCATCGAGGTTGCCGCTTCTTCGGCGGTGGCGGGCCGGCCGTCGATTTCATATGGCGTGCATTCGTCGAACTGCATGACGATGTCGGAGTTGAGCGACTTTTGAATCTGCATCGAGATCTCGGGCGACAAAAACAGCTTGCTGCCGTCGATGGGCGACGCAAATTTCACGCCCTCCTCCGTGATCTTGCGCATGGCGCCCAGGGAAAACACCTGGAAACCGCCCGAGTCTGTCAGGATGGGCTTTTGCCAGCCCATGAAACCGTGCAGGCCGCCAAACTTGTCCAGCACCGTGGTGCCGGGGCGCAGCCACAAGTGGAAGGTGTTGCCGAGGATGATCTGGGCCTTGATTTCGTTCAGCTCCAGCGGCGACATGGCTTTGACGGAACCGTAGGTGCCAACCGGCATGAAGATCGGCGTCTCCACCGTGCCATGGTTGAGTTTCAGGCGGCCGCGGCGGGCGTGGGATTTGCCGCTGCTGTCGGTTTTCAGTAAGGTAAATTCAAGCATCAGGAAGATTTCGCGGTGGTCGTCAGCAGCATGGCGTCGCCGTAGCTGAAGAAGCGGTACTGGTGGGCGATGGCGTGGGCGTAGGCGGCGCGGATGGGCGCGTAGCCGGCAAAGGCCGACACCAGCATCAGGAGGGTCGATTTGGGCAGGTGAAAATTGGTGATCAGGCGGCTCACCGTCTTAAACGTGTAGCCGGGGGTGATGAACAGGGCGGTGTCGGCGCTGCCCGCCACCAGGGCGCCGCTTTGCGACGCCGATTCAAGCGCGCGCAGGGAAGTGGTGCCGACCGCCACCACATGCTTGCCGGCCGCTTGCGCCGCATGCACGGCGTCCACCGTGGCCTGAGGCACCGTGTACCACTCCGTATGCATCTGGTGCTGGTCGAGCGCTTCCACCCGCACCGGTTGAAACGTGCCGGCGCCCACGTGCAGGGTGACGTAGGCCAGCTGCACGCCTTTCGCTTGCAGGCGCGCCAGCAAGGCTTCATCGAAATGCAGTCCCGCCGTGGGGGCGGCGACCGCGCCCGGCTCCTTCGAATACACGGTCTGGTAGCGCTGCTCGTCGAAGGCGTCGGCCGTGTGGTCGATGTAAGGCGGCAGGGGCAGGCGGCCGTGCGCTTCGATCAGCGCGAACACGTCGGCGTCGAAATGCAAGGTAAAAAATTCGCCGGCCCGCTCGCCCACCACGACGTCGAAGGCATCGGCCAGACGGATCACATTGCCCGGTTTGGGCGACTTCGAGGCGCGCACCTGGGCCAGCACGGTGCGGGGATCGAGCACGCGCTCGACCAGCACTTCGACCTGGCCGCCGGAAGCTTTGACGCCGAAGAAGCGGGCCTTGAGAACGCGGGTGTCGTTCATCACCAGCAGGTCGCCTGCCTCGAGCAGGTCGACGATGTCGGCGAACTGGCGGTCGATGATGGTGTCGCCGTCCAGCTGCAAAAGGCGGGACGCGCTGCGTTCGGCCAGCGGGGTCTGGGCAATGCGCTCTGGCGGCAGGTCGAAATCGAAATCGGAAAGACTGTACATGGCTTGGTCTACATAGTTTTAACAGCATGCGCGGCACGGTTCTGCAGTGCTCTCGGTGCGCCTTACGCTTTACAATAGCGCTCGACCAGCGACTGGGCGCAGCGGGGAGGCGTGAGGAAAGGGAGCTCAAAACGGCTCGAACGCACAAGGCAACCCTCTATTTTACGCCAATCGCATCCGCCTACCTTCATCGATGCCCACACCGAAGCCAAAAGCTGCCCCAAAAACCAACGAATCCAAGCTGGCCAGGCTGGGACTGCGCTCGGACATGGACCTGGTGCTGCACCTGCCGATGCGCTACGAGGACGAAACGGTGATCGTCCCCATCCGCGAGGCGGCCCTGCGGGGCGGCCACGTATCGCAGGTCGAGGGCCTCGTCATCAAGAACGAGATCAGCTTCAAGCCGCGCCGCCAGCTGCTGGTGACGATCGCCGACGAGTCGGGCGAGCTGCTGCTGCGCTTCATGAATTTTTACGGCAGCCAGGTGCGCCAGCTGGCCGAGGGAACCCGCGTGCGCGCCCGCGCCGAACTCAAACACGGCTTTTTCGGCGCCGAGATGGTTCACCCCACGTACAAGGTCGTCAACGAAGGCGCCCCGCTGCCAAACGTCCTCACGCCCGTCTATCCGGCCGGCGAAGGCTTGTCACAGGCCCTGCTGCGCCGCCTGATCGGCGAGGCGATGGAGCGGGTCGACTGGCGCGACACCCTGCCGGCGCCGCTGGTGCGGGCGATGGACCTGGCGCCGTTCGAGCGCTCCGTGCGCTTCCTGCACGCGCCGCCCCAGGACATCGACGAACACGCCCTGATGGATCGCAGCCACCCGGCCTGGACCCGCATGAAGTTCGACGAGCTGCTGGCCCAGCAGCTGTCGCTGAAACGCGCGCAGCGCGCCCGCCGCGCCAAGGGCGCCCCCGTCATCAAGACGGTCGGCACCCTCACCGAAGCATTTACCAAGGTGCTGCCGTTTTCCCTGACGGGCGCGCAGGCGAGGGTCTTGAAAGAGATCCGGGCCGATCTGGCGCAGCCGTATCCCATGCAGCGCCTGCTGCAGGGCGACGTCGGCAGCGGCAAGACGGTGGTGGCAGCGCTGGCCGCCGCGCAGGCCATCGACAGCGGCTACCAGGCCGCCCTGATGGCGCCCACCGAGATTCTGGCCGACCAGCATTTCAGAAAAATCGCGGGCTGGATGGAGCCGCTGGGGGTCAAAGTGGCGTGGCTGACGGGCAGCCTGAAAAAGAAGGACAAGGTCGCCGCCACGGCGCTGGTGGAAGCGGGGGAGGCGCAGCTGGTGATCGGCACCCACGCGCTGATCCAGGACACGGTCAGCTTCGCCAAATTGGGCCTGGTGATCGTCGACGAGCAGCACCGCTTCGGCGTCGGCCAGCGCCTCACCCTGCGCAACAAGGGCAGCAACGGCAAGACCCCGCACCAGCTGATGATGTCGGCCACGCCGATCCCGCGCACCCTGGCGATGACCTATTACGCCGACCTGGAGGTATCCGTCATCGACGAGCTGCCGCCCGGGCGCAGCCCCATCGTCACGCGCGCCATCGACCAGGCCAGGCGCGACGAAGTGATCGAACGGGTCCACGCGGCCGCGCTGGAAGGCCGCCAGGTGTACTGGGTCTGTCCCCTGATCGAGGAATCCGAAGCCCTGCAGCTGCAGACGGCCACCGACACCCACGCGATGCTGGCCGAGGCTCTGCCCGACCTGGCGGTGGGCCTGGTACACGGCCGCTTGAAACCAGCGGAAAAGCAGGCGGTGATGGACGCCTTCTCGGCCAACGAAGTGCAGGTGCTGGTGGCGACCACGGTGATCGAGGTGGGGGTGGACGTGCCGAACGCTTCGCTGATGGTGATCGAGCACGCCGAGCGCTTTGGTTTGTCGCAGCTGCACCAGCTGCGCGGCCGGGTCGGCCGCGGCTCGGCGGCCAGTGTCTGCCTGCTGCTGTACCAGAGTCCCCTGGGTGGCGTGGCCAAGCAGCGCCTGATGACGATGCGCGAGACCACCGATGGCTTTGAAATCGCCCGCCGCGATCTGGAGATCCGCGGCCCTGGCGAATTTTTGGGTGCGCGCCAGTCCGGCCAGGCCATGCTGCGCTTTGCCGACCTGGAAACGGACCAGTGGCTGGTCGAACAGGCGCGCCAGGTGGCGGCCGACCT
>JACXTT010007480.1_pt1 | contig 15373 bp, 10 predicted proteins | sample 9270951 | NCBI WGS metagenome assembly JACXTT01 (sample SAMN15532306, study PRJNA645909) | rock metagenome | isolation source: weathered quartz diorite | place: Puerto Rico | collected 2017-06-21 | reverse complement strand
CAACGCCGCGCTTTTCGCAATACTGCCGCACTCGCTTGAGGCCGGGCTACAGGCCCCGACTGCCGTGTCCCGGCTGCTGGATCAGACCGGGACCCGTTCCCCAAGAGTCCGGGAAACCGCGCTCGAATGGCGGCCAAAGCCCGTGGACAACGAATCCGAAATGGCGACCGGGTGCGCACTGGAGGTTGTCGTTATTCCCTGCCGGAGAGGCGCAGTGCTCGGGCGACCACGACAGGCTGAGCACATAGTAGTCGAAGACGCCGGGCGGCGATTCGTGTGCGCTCCCTCCGCCCTTCTTCCTGCTACGGGCCTCGGAGAGTCCGGACGCGCCAAGCACGAAGGCCAGAAGAGCGATGGCAAAACAGAATCGGCGCATCGCGTTCAGCGTAGCACGACCTTCGCCGTGCCCACGTTGCCAGTCGAGTCCGCGGCGCGGATCGTCACCACGTGCTCGCCCGCCGCGAGACCTTCGAGGCGCGCCGTGAATTTCTCGCGCTGCGAATCGATCACGCCGTCGGCCGCCGCCAGCGGCGTCCACGCACCGGCGTCGATCGAGTACTCACACCGCCGCAGGGGTGAGGAGGCGTCGGCTGCGTCGATGTCGAGCTCGACGGTGTTTCCGCTGCGCCGCGGGGCGCTCACGGTGACCACGGGCGGCGTGTTGTCCACCTGCACCGGGGCGCTCACAAGCTCCACTTCGCGGGCGGAACCGGCCGCGTTCGCCTCCCGGTCCGACGCGACTACGCGGAAGCGGTACCGCCCGTCCGCCAGCGATTCGGCGTCCAGCGTGAACACGGCGTCGCGGAGGTCAGCCTTCAGCAACTTCCATTCCCGCTCACCGTCACCGCGGAAATAAAGCGAATAGAGCAGCCTGTCGCCGTCCGGATCCTCGGCCTGCCACGAGATCACCATCTGCGACGCGGCCGGCTTCACCAGCATCTGCGCCGGCGTGCCCGCCGACGTGGCGGTCGCAGTCGCGTCCGGCGTGTCGCTCACCGTCACCGAAAACGCCGCGTTGCCGGACGCCGACGCCTGCGCCGCGGTTTTTGCCGGCGTCTGGGGTGAAAGCTGCGTCGCCACCGTGATGCTTTTCAGCGCCGGCGGATTGTTCTGCGGCAGATAGGCCACCGTCATCGCGTCCAGTTCTCCCGCACCCCGCAGATCGGCTTTCCATTGGATGTAGCGCGCGTTCGGGCTCGCTACCTGGCCCGGCGCCCCCAGGGGCTCCGACCAGTCGCTCCACGTCGCGTCCGGCCGCTGCGAATTTCCCGTCCGCGTGCGGACCGCGATCCCGCCGCCCTCGCCGCGCCACTCGATCCGTCCCCAGCGCGCCACCGTCGCCGCGTCATGCACAGGCGATTCGTACCAGCCGCCGGGACCCGGCGCGTCCTCGAGCCGGTAGATCTTGCCCAGCGTGCTGGTGGCGATCAGCGTCGCGCTGCCGTCGCCCAGGAGGCGGATGGCCTCGCCTTCATTGGTCTGGGCGATCAGCGACAATTTGCGATCCGGAGTCAGCCGGTACACGCGCCCGCTCTGGTCGGTGGAAAACAGAAGCTGTCCGCCACGCACCAGAAGGTCGTAGGCATTCTCCTCCTTCGAGCTCCACAGCGTCTCCACGGTGTTGTCCGGATTGATGCGGTAGACGGCTGATTTTTCAACACCGCTTAAGTCTACTGCCGCCCCGGCGGGCTGAGCCTGAGCCTGTTGCGCCTGCGCCTGGGGCTGCTGCTGCTGTTTCTGATCCTGCGGCGGTTTGATCTCGACTCCCGACTGCGCGGCCGCGTCCACGGTCACCGAAATCGTCGTCACCGGCGTTTGCGTCTGGCCCGCGCCCGCGCCCTGGGCCGCGCTCTGGGTGCGCTTGGCCACCGACCCGCCCAGCGCCGCCGCATACACCGTTCCGTCGGCCTGGGGCACAATCGCGCGGATCTCCGGTAAATTCGCATCGTACAGGACGAAAGCCTTGTTCTTCGCGGTCACGCGATATAGCATGCCGTTCGGCTCGCTGCCCGCCAGCAGGCGGCCCTGGCCGTCCAAGACGAGGCTGGTCACGTGAGCCTGGCCCGTCTCGTACCAGACTTCGCCCGCGCCCGGCCCGGTAATGCGGAAAATCTTCCCCTCGTCGCCCGTGCCAGCATAGAGCGCGCCATCCGCAGCCACCGCCAGCGACCAGATGTAGCGCGTCTTGGGAGCGAAATATTCGCTTGCCTTGCCCTCCACGATCTTGTAGATTTTGCCGTCCGGCGAAGTCGCCGCGTAGAGCGCTCCCTTCGCGTCCACCGCCAGGGCAAAAATCTCCGGCTCCTCCGACGACCAGTAGAGCGAAGATTTCCCCGACTTCTCCACCTGGAACACCCGCCCGCGATGCCCGGTGCCCGCATAAATTGTGCCGTCTTTAGTCTGAGTCACCGCCCAAACAACCGGCTGATCGGAAGCGAACATGCGCTCCAGTTTCGGCGCCGCGGTGATCCGCCCATCGCGGGTGAGAGCCACTCCCTCGAATCGCCCGCGGACGAAGTCCGAGTAGTTGTTCATCTCCCAGGTCTGCGTTCCCACCGCGAACAGCGAGCAAGCCACCACTGCCGCCAAGGCCGGCGTCCGGCGCGCCACACTCCACCTCTGTGTCATTCCTTGATCTCCACCTGCGCGGTTTTGACTCCGCTGACCGCGCGCCCCCCCGCATCGATCTCGAACTCCGCGATCTTGCTTTGGAAGGACTGCGTCACCAGACCCTGGTTCGCGTTGGCGCGCGCCAGCAGCATGCTCACCGACGGGGGCGAATCGGGCAGTTCGCTCGATTGCACCTGGTACGACGCATTGGGGCGCCACACGCGGACATACGCCTTGGTGTTGGCTTTCAGCCGGCTCACCACGCTCAGCAACTGCCCCGCCGTCTTCGGCTGCGTCAGAATCACTTGCCGTAATTCGGCCAGGTTGGCCGTGGTCGCGTCGGAAACGGTGAAATACAGCGGCCCCGCCTGAATTCCGGCCGGTACGGCGAAGCGCACCTTGCGCGTGACTTCCGCGCCTTTTTCGCCAGCCAGGGAGACCGTCAGCTCCACGCTCTCGCCAGGCCGTGCCTGGGCCCGGGAGGTGAACACCTGGTCGACCTGAAGCTGCCGCTTTTCGTCGAAGGATTCGATCTCCAGATGGACGTTCTTGACCTTTAGCGAATCGAAGCCGCCCTGCATCACGTATGCCAGCGGCAGGGCCGTAATCAGCGACGCCATTGACGCTGCGCCGGACTCCGCCGCGAACACGTTATCCAGCCGCACCGGAGCTTGCGGTCCCTCGAACTCAATTGCGCCGCGCACCGCCAGGCTCCCCGTCCCCACCATGCGTTCCGTGGAATCGATCGTCGAGAAGAGGCTCATCTGCAGCAGGAATGGCGACAGGAATCGGTCGTTCACCATCTCCATGCGGTACTGGCTTGACTTGCCCCCGCTCAAGACGGTGATCCGCAGCGGCACGAGCGAAGCCTTGCCGCCGACCTGCCCACTCACGGCCGTGCTACGGTCCTGCGAGATCGAGCCCGCGACCTCCCTTGAGGCCGAGATCTTGAACGAGGACTGCACCGATGGCAGCAGCGCCATCACCTCCGAGCGGCTGAACGGCATGTCGGTGGAGCCCACCGACAGAAAGCGGTGGCCAAACGCCCATAGCCGGTTGCCCTCGATGTGGGTGACAGTGCCGTCGGCCGCGATGCTCAAATCGCCCGTCATGAGCTGCACGCTGATCATGGAGCCTGGCTCGATGGGTCCCGATTTTCCGCCGCCCGCCGCCCGCCCGCGTCCGGAGATTCCCTGCACCGGCTCCAGGCCCAGCCCGCGCAGTTGCGGCGCGAAGCGCTCCAACGTCGCTGCCGTAAATCCCGCGAAGGAAACCGGCGTGGCAATCTCCGAAAGCCGGCTCTGTCCGAATACTGCCCCGGCGGGCCTTTCAAGCCCCGCCAGCAGGTCCACCGAGCCACCGGCGCTTCCCGCCCGCGACGGGGCTGGCGGCAAGGCGCCGGCCGAGAGCATATCCTCGATCGGCCGTATGCCGGCGATCGGTTCCTTGGAAAACGGGAACGACATCGCCACCGCGCCCACCAGCTTGCCGCCGATGAACACCGGGCTGCCGCTCATGCCCTGTAATACACCTACGCGCTCCAGCGGGCCTCCGGAGAGCCGCGCCACAATCAAGGACTGCTTCGGCGCTATGTTCTCCAGCACCCCCAGCACTTCCACCTGAAAATCTTCGACGCGTGTGCCCGAAAATACGGTCTTGCCGGTGCCCTTCATCCCCGCCTGAACATCCGCCAGCCGCAGCAGCGGCGTCTGTGCAAGTGCAGGCAGCGCCGCACAGGCGCACAAGAGGGTCCCGAGACGCATGTCCTTATCTTAGCCGCTTAGCGCTTCGCTTCGTTACCGATCCTGACTACTTACCTGGATGGCTGCCCGGTTAAGCCCGCGCTTTGAGCGAACGGTTTTGCCGTACCAGTACACGATTCCGGATACACCAAAGGGATGCGCAAAATGTAATGTTATGATTTATTGGTATAAGCTCATGACTCCGGCCACAGATGCGGTGCCCCAGTCGACCCCTGTCGGTCGGAGGTTGCCGTGGATGACGATCGGGTGGTTCGGGCTGCTGCTGGCGGTGTGCTACGCGCCAGTGCTGGCGCGCCTGATCAATCAGTGGCAAACCGACGAGGATATGGGGCACGGATTTTTTGTCCCGATCCTGGCCGGTTATATCGCGTGGCAAAAGCGCGATGATCTGATGAAGTTAACTCCCCAGCCGAGCTGGTGGGGCCTGGCGCTGGTTCTCTATGCCGGAGTCCAACTCGCCATCGCCACTTTGGGCGCCGAGCTGTTTCTCCAGCGCACCGCCTTCGTGATCGCAGTCATCGGCTGCGTCTGGTTCCTGGGCGGAATGCCGTTCCTCAAGGCCCTTTCTTTCCCGTTATTCCTGCTGTTTTTCATGGTGCCCCTCCCGGCCATCATTTACAACCACATTACCTTCCCGCTCCAGTTGCTGGCTTCGCGCATGGCCGAGTGGCTGCTGAACATGGTGGGGATTCCTGCGTTCCGCGAGGGAAATATCCTCGAGCTGCCCGGGCAGCGCCTGCAAGTGGTGGAGGCGTGCAGCGGCATCCGCTCCCTGCTGACGCTGTCGTTTTTGTCGCTGGTGTATGGGTACTTCTTCGAGGAGCGCTCCTGGATGCGCGTGGTGCTGTTCATCTCCACCGTTCCAGTGGCGCTGATCGCCAACGCAGGGCGCGTGACGCTGACCGGAGTGCTCGGCGAGATCCGCCCTGAATTGGCGCAGGGCTTCTTCCACAGCGCCGAAGGCTGGGTGGTCTTCATGATCGCACTGGTTCTGCTGGTGGTGATTCATCAGGTGTTGTCGCGTCTCCACGGGTACATGTATGGAAAACACTAAGCCGGGTTTTCTGGGCAGCCGAACCTCCAAGATCCTGACTGTTGTCCTGGTGGCGCAGGCCGCCGTCATCTACGGCACGTCGCGCAACGAAAGGGTGCCGCAGGTTCGCCCGCTGTCCCAATTTCCTAGTACGCTGGGCAACTGGCAGATGATCAAGGAAGGCTACGTCGATCAGGAAACGCAAGCCGTCCTCAAGGCCGACGACACCCTCACCCGTATGTATGCCGACCGCGACGCGCGGACCGCGCTGAATCTGTTCGTCGCGTTCTTCAAGACGCAGCGGACCGGACAGGCGCCCCACTCTCCGAAGAACTGCCTGCCAGGCGCCGGCTGGGAGGAAAGTTCGGTTGGAACCGTCGACATCGACGTCCCCGGCGAGGCCGCGCCGCTACGTGTGAACCGCTACGTGGTGTCGAAAGGCGACGAGCGCAGCGTGGTTTTGTACTGGTACCAGACGCAGAACCGCGTTGTGGCCAGCGAGTACATGGCGAAGGTCTATCTGGTTACGGACGCCATCCGCTACAACCGCACCGATACAGCCCTGGTCCGCGTGGTCTGCCCGGTATTCCGGGGTGACGAAGACGGGGCGACGCGCCGCGCGCTCGATTTCGTGAAGGCGTCGTTCGGCGAGCTGAAAAAGCAGCTCCCCGCGTAAAGATGCCGGAGGCCCGCTCCTTCGCTGCGCGGCTGGATTGCCATTATCTGCTGGACGCGCCCGTTGAAGGGCCGGCGGCGCGCCTGTTGGTGGCAGCCCTGCACGGTTTCGGCTCCAACGCCGAGGTCATGCTGCGTCTGTCGCGCGCCATGCTTGGCCCATCGCCGGTCATTGCTTCGATTGAAGCGCCCAGCCAGTTCTACACTTCGTCGGGGGCGGATAGCCAGGTCGGCTTTTCCTGGGGAACCCGGGCGCACTGGCCCGAAGCGGTCCGCCTGCACCATGACATGGTCCGTCACGTTTTGGATGAGGCCGGGAGCCGGTTCGGCATCGGAGCCGAGGGGCGCGTGCTGCTCGGCTTCTCACAGCCGGTGGGCTTGAATTACCGCTTCGCCGCCACCCATCCGGACGAGGTCAGGGGCGTCATCGGCGTCTGCGGGGGCGTGCCTCGGGACTGGGAAGATGGGAACTATCAGCGCGTCCGAGCGGGGCTGCTTCATATCGCTCGCAGCGAGGACGAATTTTATCCGCGCGCTGTCGCCGAGTTGTTCCCTGCCCGACTGCGCCGGCGTGCCGATAACGTCGAGTTCCACATGCTCGACGGGGGGCACCGCTTTCCCTCAAAAGCCGGCCCAATCGTCGAACGCTGGCTCAGCGAGCTGAATCCTTAAAATCACCCTTACGCGTTCAACCTATTGCAGACATACCTCTGCGCCATCGGCCGAGTTTGGCCCACTCAACAGAATACGCAAGTTTCCCGACCTCGCAGAGCACGGCGACAGACTTGCAGGCGCGGGCGGCGCTTCGAAATGCACCTGATACAAACCGGCCCCGGGCATTCCCGCGTACGACGGAACCACCTGAGCCAGACGCCGAAGAGGAAACCGGCCCGGGTCGGCGTAAGAGAAACCCACGGTGAAGGGGTGTACGGCCACCGGGAGTTGATCGGGCGAAGCACAGCAGACAGTCGGAACCGGGTGGTCGATTGCGCCCAGCCCGAAGGCCCACAAGATCAACGTCTCGCCGCCGGTTGCCGGGTTGGACGCGCTGACAAGTCGCCCGCTTGCGTGCATGATCATCGGCACACAGGAATCGGGGGGCACTCCAAAAGCGGCACTCAGAAAAATGCCAGTCTGATCGCACGTGTTAATCACATGAACGCTATCGGTAATCGCGTTTACGACGACCTCGGCAACCATCGCGCTACCTTCGCGAATACGCAGGGCCGCCTTTGTGGCGGACTCCGGATTCAGCTCGTAGGGGATCTGAATGGTCAGGGTAGTAGCCGGTGTACACGATCCGGAAGGCGGGCAAGCAGTCTGCTGAACTCCCCGGATTTGCAATTGGATCGTGATTGGACCCTGGACAAAATCGACCGAGATACCTCTGATTTCCGTTGGGAAACCGTTGTTGGCAATTGGGAAAATGGGAGTTGGAATTCGGGCGAGGACTCCGAAAACGGAGACGGTCATCACCTGGCCGGGCGCGGCGGTAATCGCGCTGGAGGGAATTCTGTAGCCAAACCCAGCCACGGCAATTTGAGTTTGCCCAGGCGCCAGAGAGCAACCAGCCGCAAGCACGAACGCAAAGCGAGTAAATGTAGTTTGGAGCACTCTTCTGAGACGCTGCCAATGGGGAAAACATTGCGATGTGCGATGTCAACTTTCAGCGGTCGGTGTTGACACATCCGGACGAAGGTCCACCGTGAGCAGTTTCCCGCTCGTCGCCACCGCGCCTACAGAGCTGCGTTCCACATGCTTGACGCCTCCCCGCGCTGGCGGTACTTGCGCGACTTACCATGGCATTTCGCGTTTCGTGTAGCGCCGGCCGCGTTCGGCGGCCTCCTGGCCCCCCGAGCCGATCCGCACGCCTTCCTTGATCATCTCCTCGACGTCGTCCGGACGCACAGTGTTGAGGAACGCCAGCTTGTGGGCGTTGCACGCCGCCAGCACTTTGGCGCGCGCCTCGCGCATCTTCGGGTGCAGTTCGTTGTTTCGGCCGTGCCCGTCGGGCAGCGCGAGCGACAGGCCCATGTCTCCGGGACCCCACTCGGCGAATGCTATGCCGGGGACGGCGGCGACTTCCTGGGCGTTTGCCAGCGCGTACTTGTCCTCGATTTTCAGCCCCAGCAGAAATTCGCCGTCGGGGTTGAGCGGCCACGGATCGGCCTTCTTGAGATACTCCTGCGGCGTGATGCCCCAGATCTTCGAGGCGTAACCCTGGCTTCCGCTGCCGAGCAATCCCTCGCCCAGCCCCTTCACTGGCTTGGCATTGGGATAGCGGCAGGCTTCCACAAACACGCGAACCGCCTCGGGGCTGCGGGCGTGACACAACAGGATGCCGTGGACTCCGGCGGCAATGGCCTGTTGCACGACCCAGAAATTAGCTTTCATGTGACCTTCATCCACGCCCAGCACGGGCAGCGTGACGATTACGGCCGGAGTGCGGTGCCCGCTCTTGGTGGGGCCGCCGTCGGCCAGACCCTTCATGAACTGGCGGAGCGCTGTGAAGTCGAGCGAGCCGTGCTCCATTTCGTAGTTGATGTAGTCGGCCCAGGTCTGGGCCAGCTTTTTGCCCTCTTCGTAGCCGCCGCTGCCGCCGGTGTAGTAAATCGGCTGGCCTTGTTCCAGCAGCTCGATGGCTTTGTTGATGCGCTTCGGCTTGTAGGTCTGCGCGCCGGCCGGCGAGAGGAGTCCGGCCAGAGAGAGCGCGGCGGCCAGGGAAAGGATGCGGTTCATCACACGAGCCTCCTGAAAGCAACGATGAGTGAACCAAGGTTATATCCGACTCGTGAGCGCGCGTCAACCGGCTCCGGCGGACGCGCTGGCGGCGGGTTTCATTTCCAGCATCCGGCGGATGGCATTTTTGTTTTTCGGCGGCACGGACCGGCCGCGCGTCCAAAGCTTCAGTTCGTCCAGCGCCGCCGCGACGGCCGAAGCGTCGGGTTGATCGAGACCTTCCGAGTAAGCCGAGCTCGCTTCGTCCATGCGGCCGGACAGGAGCAGCGCGAGGCCGAGCGCGAAATGTCCTGGCGGGTCCGGCGCGGCGGCGAGAGCGGCGCGATACCTGGCGGCCGCGCTCTCGTAGTCGCCTTTAGCAAGCTGCAAATCCCCCCAACAGGCTTCGCCTTCGGGATCGCCGGGATTCAGTTGCTGGGCTTTTTCGCAATCTTTTTCCGCAGTCTCCAGATGTCCCAGGCGGACACCCGCGCGGGCGCGCATCCGGTAGACAGCCGCATCCTCGGAGCCGCGCTGAATGGCCTCCGAGCAGTCGGCGAAAGTTCCTTCGTGGTTGCGTTGCAGGCTGCGCAACAGGGCGCGGCCGTGATGGGCGACGGCGTCCATGCCTCCTCCAGCGGCCAGCGCCGCCGTGAAATCGGCTTCGGCGCCGGCGGCCTCCATCTGCATCATGCGGCTCATGGCGCGCTTGATATAGATTTCGGCGCCGGATTCGCCACGCTGGATGGCTTCGGTGAAGTCGCTCTCGGCGTCCGCGTGGTTTCCCTGATCGGCGCGCGCCGACCCGCGCAGGCGGAAGGCGTCGGCTTCGGTGTAGCCGCCGGAAATGGCGGTACTCAGGCTGTTTTCCGCACCCGGGAGATCTCCCGTCCACGTTCGCATTTTGCCCAGCATGTAGTGGACGAAGGGTTGAGGCGCTCCCCGGTCGATCGCCGCCTGGAAATCCGCCGCGGCGCCGGCGCCATTTTTTTGCTGGGCGCGTGCCATGGCACGGCCCAAATAGACGAGTGCATCGTCGCGGCCGCGGTCGATGGCGGAGCCGAAGACCGCCTCGGCGCCCACAAAATCTTCCAGGATTGTGCGTTGGCTCCCAAGCTCATAGAAGACGTCTGCATCGGCTAAGCCCCTTTCGACGGCGGAGGCGAGATCGGATGCGGCGCCTTGATGATTGCCGGTCTTGGCTCGCACCATGCCGCGGAAACGATAGGCCGCAGGTGCGTCTTCGCCACGCTCGATTGATGTTGAAAAATCCGATTCGGCTCCGGGAAAATCTTTGAGCATCAGGCGTGCCAGTCCTCGCTGGAAGTGTGCGCCGCCGTGGCCTTGGCCGATGGCCTGGGTGAAGTCGGCTTCCGCTCCACGGGCGTCGCTGAGGCTCAACCGGGAGCGGCCCCGGTAGAAGTAGACGGCGCTTGGTTTGTCTCCGCGATCGAGCGCCGCCGTGAAATCTTTCTCGGCTGCGGTGAAATCCCCCTCGGCAAAACGTATCCCGCCGCGCTCCAGAAAGACGGCGGGGTCGTTCTTGCCCCTGGCGATGGCGGCGGAGTAATCCTCGATGGCGGCAGCGCGCTGATTACGCGCGGACCGCCCGCGGGCCCGCTGGCAATAGGGCTCGGGGTCGTCCGGATTCGCCGCGATAGCCGCGGTGTTGTCCGCCTCCGCGCCGGCGTCCAGATGGGGATACGCGGCAACCGTCTTCTCCCATTGTTTCAGGCGGGCTTCCAAGCCGGCCAAGTATTCCGCATCCAGTCCGGGCTGGGCCAAACCGCTTCCGGCCCCGCTCGATTTCTTCGTCCCGTCCAGGGCGATGCGCATCGCCGCGACATTAATCCGGCCCCGCGAAGCAAGCGCGTCGTACGCCCCCCACAGATCGTGCCAGGCGTAGCTGTACATAGGTTCGATTTCGAGCGCCTGGTAGTACCAGCGGATAGCTTCCTCGATCTCACCGCGGTTGTAGTGAATCTCGCCGATGCCTTTTACGGCGCTGGCGCGTTCGGCAGTAGCTTCTTCGGCTGTGGCTTGTTCAGTCGAAACCAGGTCGTCTTTGACGCGGTAAAAGATACCGAGGGCCAGGTCCAGATAGCGGTCCGCCCGCTCGCGGTCGCCGGCGTCGATGAACTGGCGGCCGAGCGCACCGAACATGTAGCCTAATTCGAGATCCACCATTGGCTCGCCGGCCACCAGATCGAGCACGGCGATCATCAGCTCGACGCCTTCGTTCAGCTCTTCGGTTGCCCGGTCCGCCTTGCCCTCGCGCAGGAATTCCTTGGCGCGCACCTGCAGGCGCCCGGCCTGCCGCCGCAATAGTTCGCCCGCGCGCGCGGCAATACGAGCTTCGGGTGGCTCCGGTCCGGTCTTGCGTTCGCCGGCGATTCCCGCGCCGGCCAGGCTTTCCACCAATAGCGGGTGAAAGCGCATGTCCGTCATTTTGAGCGCCTGGATGCGGGACAGCCCGCGCAGGTCTTCCGGCAGGTCGCCAGGCTCGGGCATGCTCGCGCCGCTGCCGAGCACGGGCAACACCAGGATGCCCCGGCGCAGCGCCGCCGCGATCTCGCGTCGCAGCAGATCCTCGGCAGAATCGATCCTCCGGCGGCCTTCGGCGTCGGCCAGTTCGAGCCAGCCCTTTCCGATGAGGGCGATCAGAGCGGAAGAGGCGTCAACTCCCTTCTCGATCACGTCGACGAAGTTGCGGCCGGGGTCGATGTCTTTTTGATCCCAGAAGACGGAGCGGCGGCCGTACTTCTTGATGAGCCAGAGATAGAGGGACAGTGCGTGGTCGCTGTCCTGCCTGCGATAGCTGATAAAAATTTCGGCCATGTTCGCCTCCCTTCAGGTGCTTTTCTGACGCAACAGAACGAATCCGTAGGGCGGCACGAAGACGCTCCGGTCGATAAATTTGCCGGCCTTGGTCTCGTCCTTCCAGAGCTTCTTCTCTCCGTCGCTCCAGAAGATCAACTGCGCGCCGATGTACCTGGGGAACCAGCCTTCGTGGAACTGGTAATTGTTTCCCGCGCCGGTGGAATTGATCAGCACGAGGTAGCGATCCTGCGGGCCCACTTTCTCGAAGACCATCCAGTCGGCGGAGTCGGTGAGGACGGCGCCCATGTCGCCGTTAGCGTACGCCGGATGCTCCGTCCGCAGATTCGTGAGGCCGCGCACCAGGTCGAGCATGCTGCCCGCGGCGTCCTCCTCGGCTACGGAGACGCCGTCGTTGGGAGCGTCGAAGCGGCTCTGGAACCAGGAGGTCTGAGGCGCTTTCTGGCCGGACTTGAGCCACGGGAACGGCTCACGCAAGGTCTCATCGAAGATGCCGGAGCCGTCGCCCGGCGGATTACCGTTGGGCGGATTCCCGTTCCACTTGAAGCCACGCTGCATCAGCTCGTCGCCTTCGTAGAGGATGGGGAACTTGGCCATCGAAGTCAGCACGTACATGCCGACGCGATAGGCCTGGTCGACGCTGGACTGCATGCCGCGCCCTTTCATCTGCTCCAGAAAAGAGGCCAGACGCGGGTTGGCGTCGTGGCTGGCCAGGAAGACGAAGGGCTGAAATGGCTCGTCGCGCGCCAGCGATCCGAGACCGGAGTGGGCCAGTCGGTTGACGTCGCGGCAGGCTTTCACGAAATCGCTCCAGGACTGCACGAACCCGGAGGACGGAAACGCGATGCGGGAGCGGGCGGCGTTCATGAAGGGCTCGTCGAGCAGTCCGTCGTTGCCGTAGGCGTGGCGGCGGAGCGTCTCGCGGCTGCCGAGCACCTCGCCGACCAGCACGGCGTTCGGGTTGATGCGGTAGACCGAGTCGGAGAATTCGCGCCACCAGTCGTTGTTGCGGAGAATGTCGGGCTCGGGAATTTCGCCGAACGTGTCGCCGAAGATGTGCTTGGCGGCGTCCAGCCGGAAGCCGTCGATGCCTCGGTCGAGCCAGAATTTTGCAATGGCTTTTACTTCCTTGCGCACTTCTGGCTCGGCGAAATTCAGGTCCGGCATGGTGGGGCTGAACAGGCCGAAGTAGCGGATTTTTTGCTCCGTGCTCGATGTGGCGAGGTGCCAGGGCCCGGGCGGAGCCGGCTTATCGGCGTCGGCGAACTGGTAAAACTTCCGGAACCGGGACGCGGGATCGTCCACCGCCTGCTTGAACCACGGATGCTCGTTCGATGTGTGGTTGAAGGGGATGTCGAGGATCACGCGCATGCCGCGCTGGTGGGCGGCTTGGACCAGGTCCTGCAGGTCGTCCATGGTGCCGTAGTCGGGATTGATGGCTTGATAATCGATGACGTCGTAGCCGTGGTAGCTGGTGGACGGAAAGACGGGCATCAGCCAGAGGATGCCGACTTCGAGATCGTGGTCGGTGGAGGTATCGCCGTCGTTGAGATAGTCGAGGTTCTCGCGGATGCCTTTGAGGTCGCCGATCTCCCCTTTCGAGGGTGGCGCCGTATCGGTAGGCGTGTCGGCGAAGGAGCGGATGAAGATGGGGTAGACGAGGGTGTTGTCCTTTTGGTCAGCTAACAGCGCGAACCAGGCGAGGCCGAGGAGAATGAGGCGCGTCAGCCGGAGGGAAGATCGAGGCATGCGGACCTCCTTTGGAGAATAGTGACAGCGCGACCTCTGAGCGTTTCAGTCGATGCGGGCCCGAAAAACAGGAACCCACAGGCGGTCCCCCATAAAGTGTTATGCTCGGGTTGAAGTCTGGAGGATGTCAGTGGCGATTGTCCTGCTTTTGTTGATCTTAGGTGTGCCCGCGTGGTGCGCTCCAACTTTCACTAAGGATGTCGCGCCGATCCTCAATAAGCACTGCGTCGGCTGCCATCGCCCGAACCAGATCGCGCCGATGTCTTTCCTGGACTACCAGTCGGCCCGGCCTTGGGCCAAATCCATCCGCGAAGCCGTGCTCAGCAGGAAGATGCCGCCCTGGTTCGCCGATCCCCGCTACGGACATTTTTCCAATGATTCCAGGCTGTCGGCGAAGGAACTGGATACCGTGCGGGCGTGGGTGGACGGTGGCGCTGCGCAGGGCGATCCGAAAGACTTGCCGGCGGCGCCGGTGTTCGCCGAAGGCTGGCAAATCGGCAAGCCGGATATCGTCATCGACATCGGCGAAGATTACAAGGTCACGCCGGGCGAAGACGCCTACGAGCACTTCGTGGTGCCGACGAATTTCACCGAGGGCCGCTGGATCCGCGCGGCCGAGATCCGGCCGGGCAACCGGCGCGTGGTTCATCACGTCCACGTGCTGCTGGTGCAGGACGACATGAGCAAGATGGCGGCGGCGTCTACGCTGAACATGCCGAAGCTGGCCAATTACCTGATCCGCGACGGCAAGCTGACGAGGATCCGCGCCGACGCTCCGGTGGTGAACAACGCCTGCGCGGAAAACCTGCCGGACCTGCCGTTCCTGACCGGCGCGCAGGAAGGCGGCCTTGCTGCGTTCCTGCCCGGACGGCCGCCGGACCTGTTCCCGGAAGGCACTGCGAAATGGGTTCCCGCGGGAGCGAAGCTGGAATTCGTGATTCACTACGCGCGGATCGAAGGGAAGACCGAGACGGACCGGACCAGCGTAGGACTCTATCTGGCGCCGGGGCCGCCGGAGCGCGTGCTGCACCGCATGGATTTGCGGAATTTCTTCATGCAGATTCCAGCCGGCGCGGCCAGCCACGAAGTGAAACGCTGTTTCGACTTCGATAATGACCGGCTGCTGCTTTCGTTCACGCCGCATATGCATTACCGCGGCAAGGACATGACCTACGAGCTGGTGCGTCCGAACGGGAAGCGGGAGATTTTACTCTCGGTGCCGCGTTACGACTTCAACTGGCAGTTGGTCTACCGCCTCCAGGAGCCGGTCTTCGTGGAGAAGGGAAGCCGCCTCATCGTCACCGCCCACTACGACAACAGCCCGAACAACCGCGCCAATCCCGATCCGAAAATTCCGATCCGCTGGGGGGATAAGAGCGAAGAGGAGATGATGACGAACTGGATCGAGTATCTGGACGCCGGTACGGCTGCTCCGGTCCAGACGTCGGGGTCGGCGGCGAGCTTAGCGCCGCGCGTGCGTTAGGGCGGCCGCGTCCGTCTTTGGCCGTTGGCTCGTTAACGGTGCCGCCTACGTTCCTTCCGCGACTTCAACGAAGTGCGGCGACGAGCTGCTTCAAAAGATCTCTTGGAGCTGCTCGACCGTGAGACAGCCGCGTGAAGAATCTGACGTAAAGTTCCAGGTCGGATGCTCCGGTAGTCGGGAACAACCACGCGCGCATACGGCTCCGCACGCCGAAGAATCATGTGCTTCCTTTTTGCCTTTGGAATTCGAAGCCTATTCGCTAAAGAGCTTTGTGTAGCTGCTGGCCCGAGAGATCTGCCGGGAGCTCGTGCCTGTCTTCAGTTCAATAAATTCTGCTTCGTCCTCTTCCGGCACAGGATCACCGGACGCGATGAAGTCCTCAATGTCTCATCCGATTTGTTTTGGCGTCTCCCGAAGCGAAGCCCTGCGAGGCCGTAGGCCGAGCGCTTAGGGCGTAGTGCAGGGAGACGCCAAAACAAATTCCACACCCCGGAGAGGGCGCTT
>JACXTT010007479.1_pt1 | contig 15374 bp, 14 predicted proteins | sample 9270951 | NCBI WGS metagenome assembly JACXTT01 (sample SAMN15532306, study PRJNA645909) | rock metagenome | isolation source: weathered quartz diorite | place: Puerto Rico | collected 2017-06-21 | reverse complement strand
AACACTGGGCGGGCCCGCGCCGGTGTGGGGGCCCCGGCGCCCGCGGCGACTCGGAGACGTTGAGCGCGTTGGGGTTGCCGGGGGGGAGCCCCGGCGCCGCGACCGCGGTCCCGGCGAGGAGCAGGAAGAGGAACCGGCCGGCGGTGGCACCCCGGTTCGCGACGAGGCGGCCGAGGGCGTCCCGCCACATTCCGCGAACCGGCCGCCGCGGCGTGGACGCGGCGGCCGCAACAGGTGCCGCCCCGGCGCTCATTCGAAACGGATTCTCGGATCGATGAACGCGTAGGAGACGTCGACGAGAAGGTTCATCCCGATGTAGATCAGCGCCAGCACCAGCACGACGCCCTGGACGGTCGGCAGGTCTTTGCTCTGGATCGAGTCCACCACGAGCTTGCCCAGCCCGGGCCGCGCGAAGACGGTCTCCGTGATGACGGCGCCGCTCAACAGGCTGCCGAACTGAAGTCCCATCGCGGTGATGACGGGGATCACGGCGTTCGGAAGCGCGTGCCGGAACACGACGGCGACCCCGCGCAGGCCTTTCGCCCGCGCCGTCGTCAGATAGTCCAGCCGCAGGACCTCGAGGATGCTGGAGCGCACGAGGCGGGCGAGGGTCGCCGCGCTGAGCAGCGCGAGCGACACGCTCGGCAGGACCAGGTCCCGCAGGCCCGACTCGCTCGTCGCGGGAAGCCATTCGAGGCGCACCGCGAACAGCATGATCAGCAGCAGTGCGAGCCAAAACACCGGGACCGAGACGCCGAAGAGCGCGACCACCATGGAGAGCGTGTCGAACAGGCTGTTCCGTCTGAGGGCGGAGAGGAGGCCGAGCCCGAACCCGAGCACGGTCGCGAGCAGCATCGCCGCAAGCGCCAGTTCGATCGTGTTCGGGAAGCGCGTCGCAATTTCGGCGGTCACCGGGCGGTTGGTCTGGAGCGAGCGGCTCAGGTCCCCCTGGAGCGCTTTCCAGGCGAAGTCGGCGTACTGGACATAGAGAGGCCGGTCGAGGCCCATGACGTGACGGATCTCGGCAAGGCGCTGGGGCGTCGCCGTTTGCTCGCCGATGTAGATCGACGCCGGGTCGCCCGGGATCAGGAACAACATCAGGAAGACGATGCCCGACGTCAGGACGATCGTCGGAACCGCCAGGACGATACGCGTTCGGATATATTTCAGCATCCGTCGACCCGCGCGATGGGTTAGCGGGATCCGCTCGACGGACCTCGCGCCCGGGCGCGGCGGGGAAGGCGAGGGGCCGCGCCGAGCTGCGCAGGGTTCAACGCGCGCGCCGCCTCACTTCGGCAACGATGCGTCGTAGAGCAGGACGTTGGTGGCCGACCAGTCGAGCAGGACGCCGTCCACCTTCCCCTTGCGGTACGCGAAGATGTTCAGCGGATCGGAGAACGCGACCATGATCGCCTCGCGCAGCGCCTTTAGCTGGATCCGCGAGTACAGCTGCTTCCGCTTGGCCGGGTCCGTCGTCCCAGACGCCTGATCGATCAGGGTGTCCATCTCGGCGTTCTTGTATCGGTTGCGGTTCGTTCCGCCATCGGCATTCTTGGAGTGCAGGAGGATCCGCACCACATCGGGGTCGGGATCCGTCTCCCACCAGAACTGCAGGTGGTGCTTGCCGGCCCGCACCGCGTCGAAATACCCGGCCCGAGAGAGCCCGTGCAGGTCAATTTTGACGCCGATCTGCGTGTACATGCTCTGGAGAAACGTGGCCATCGCCGTGAAGTCCGTGTTGTCCGCCCGGTAGTACATCCCGAGGACGAGATCCTCTCCGCCCTTCTGTCGGACACCGGCGGGGCCCATTTTCCAGCCCGCCTCGTCGAGGAGCGCCCCGGCCTTCTTCGGGTCGTACCGGTACACGCTGCGCGTCGCAGGATCGAAGCCGAACGTCGCGGACGTCAACACGCTGCTGGCCGGCTTGTAGAGCCCCTGCCAGACCGCCTTGATCATGGCCGTCTTGTCGACCCCCCACTCGAGGGCCTGGCGTACGCGAACGTCGTCCACCGGCGTGCGTGTCACGTTGATCATCATCGTCCAGCCGGATCCGGCGAGTTCGCCCTGCAACAGCCGCACCGCGGCGTCTCGCTGAAGATTCCGGTAGTCCTGCGTCGGCACGTCCTGGATGACGTGCATCTCACCGGAGCGAAGGGCGGCGAGCCGTGTCGACGCCTCGGGGATGATGCGGAAGCTGAGCGCGTTGAGATGGGGAGGGCCCTGATGTTTGAAGATCGACGGGGCCCACCGGTAGTCCGGGTTGCGGACCAGCCTGACGACGGTGTCGGTCTTGTAGGAGTCGAACATGAACGGTCCGGTTCCCACCGGATGGGTCCCGAAATCCTTCCCGTATTTCTTGACCGCGCCGGGCGACACCGGCGAGAGGGGAGACTGCGCCACCGAGCTCAGGAACGGCGCGTAGGGCTCCTTGAACTTGACCACGACCGTGTAGGGATCGGCGGCGGTGCTGCTGGCATACGGGCCGATCATGGAGAACGCCGACTGCGACTTCAGCGCCGGATCCAGAATGCGGTCGAACGTAAACTTCACCGCCTCGGCGTCAAACGGCGTGCCGTCGTGGAACTTGACGCCCCGGCGCAGGTGGAACGTGTACTGATCCGCCGCGGCGTTGACGTCCCACCGTTCCGCCAGTCCCGGGACGAACACGCCGGCCTTGGCCTCCCAGATCAGCGGGTCGAAGATGTGGTAGGCGATGCGGCCGACGTCGGTGAAGGTCGTGATGTTGGGATCGAGCGTGTCGAATCGGTTCGTCAGGCCGTAGAACAACTCACCGCCCGGTTGGGCCGCGGCGAACGCCCGCCTGGACGCGCCGGGAAGTCCTCCGAGCGCCGCCGCCGCTCCTGCGCCCAGCGCGGCCTGCAGCAGCCGCCGCCGCGACAGGCGACTGTTAAGCCCGTCCCTCGGGTCACGCCCTTCTGGCACCGCGCTACTGAGGACTCTCATCTTTCCCCCCTCCCCTCACGGGATGCTGGTGGTGCGCCCGGTCGTGCGTGACCTGACCTCGCCGCGGCTTCGCCCGCGGCGCGGCCACACCCGCTAGCCCGCGCCGGGTATCGTCAGGATTTCGCCGAGATCGTTCTCCCTGAACTCCGCCTTCGCGCGCTCGGCCACGTCCGGCCTGGCCAGGAAATCGATCGCCGTCATCGCTTCGATCTTGGCCGCCGCGAGCACGGCCTCGAACGCGCGAGGCTGACAGCTCGCGGCCACAGCTTCCTCCGTGTGGGCAGTCACCGCGGCCGGCCACGTGGCGGTGCTGAAGTGGGTCGCAGGCACGAGGTGTGAGACGTTGCCGAAGTCCGACATGCCACGCATGGTGACCCGCCTGCCGAGATCGATGCCGAGGGCACGGGCGTTGTCGACGGCGAGCGCGGTCACGGTCTCGTTCAGCTTCATGCCGCGCTCCAGGATGCCGTACTCGACGTCGAGATCCGTGCGGGTGGCGAGCGCGGCGCCCCGCGCGCAGTTGACGACCATCTCGCGGAGCTCGCCGAAGTCACTCTCGCCCTCGAAGACCCGCACCACAAAGCGCGCGGACGCTTTGACCGGGAACGCCCGGCGCCCGCCGCCTTCGAGGATGCTTCCCGTGACGCTGACGTCCGGGCGGAAGTGCTGGCGCAGGAGATTGACGTTGTGAAACAGCGCGAGCACGCCGTTGAGGGCATCGATGGCGAGTTCGGGATGCGCCGCGGCGTGGGCATGTTTGCCGGCAAACGTGAACACGATGCCCTGGCCGGTGCGCATTCGTTCGAGGACGTTCGCCTCCGCGCTCGGGTGAAAGATGATCGCGGCGTCGAGCCCGGCGAACACCCCAGCGCGGAGCAGGAGCGTTTTCCCGGACGGCCCTTCCTCGGCCGGCGTCCCGTGCACGCGCACGGTTCCGGGAAGAACGTCGAGCACGGCAGCGAGGCCCAGGCCGGCGCCAACGCCTGAGATCGCCAGCAGGTTGTGGCCACAGGCGTGACCGAGCTCGGGGAGCGCATCGTACTCGCTGAAGACGCCGATCGTCGGGCCACGCGTCGATCCGGTGCGCCGCGCGGTGAAGGCCGTGGCGAGGCCGCCGGCGCCGGTCTCGACGTCGTATCCCGCGTCCGCGAGCACCTCGCCGAGCCAGCGGCACGCGTCGTGCTCCTGAAAGGCGAGTTCGGGGTGTTCCCAGATCTTTCGGGACAGGTCGACCAGGGTGGAGGCCATCTCGTCGATCCGCGCGCAGGCGCGCTGCTTGAGGTCTGAGATACGCTCAGGACTCAGCGACGGCATCGTGCCCCCCATGCGGGTTCTCGTCGGAAATGCGGATCGTACGATCATCGCCTGGCAGGTTCATCCACGATGATAGCGTATCAATGGTCGATGGTCTACGATCCGAGAATTCTTGATTCTGGCAAGAGACCCTGCACATGTTCCGCAATCGCTTTCCGTTCCTCGGATCCGTGCGGTCGAAGGAGGTTCGCGGATGGGCACGACGGCTTCTCGCACGGTGATCCGATGCGGAACGCTCGTCGACGGGTCCGGAGGGGTCCAGCGCGACGCGGCGATCACGATTGCCGGCGACCGGATCGTGGAGATCCAACCGTGGAGGGAGGCGCGGCGGCCACCGGACGCGCCGGTGGTCGATGCCGGCGGGTTCACGGTCATGCCCGGGTTGTTCGACTGCCACGATCACCTGGCGGCGCCGCCACGGAGCCTCGCGGAACGGAGCGCGACTCCCCCCTCGCTGTACGTGCTTCGCGTGGCGGAGACGATGCGCGAGATGCTGCAGGCGGGGTTCACCACGGTGCGCGACGCGGGCGGTCTCGACCTGGGGCTCAAGATGGGGGTCGAGGCGGGTGTGCTGCCGGGGCCGCGCGTGCTCATCTCGCTCGCCATCATCACCCAGACGGCGGGGCTGGCCGATGACACGAACGCGGTCGGATTCCATGCCGACCTGCTCCGGCTGCCCGGAGCCCCGGACGGTGTCTGCGATGGCGCCGACCAGGCGCGGGCGATGACGCGACGGCTCATTCGGGCCGGCGCCGACTTCATCAAGATCGCGACGACCGGCGGCATCAGCTCACGGATCAGCGGCGCCTTGACACGCGAGTTCACCTTCGACGAGGTTCGCGCCGTCGTGGAGGAGGCGCGGGCGTTCGGCCGGCCCGTGGCCGCCCATGCCTATGGGGGCGAAGGGTTGAAGAACGCGCTGCGCGCCGACGTACACTCCGTCGAGCATCTTGGTCCCCTCGACGACGAGGACATCGCGACCATGGTGCGCCAGGGGACCTATCTGGTGCCCACCCTGCTCAACATGCGCGTCCGTCTGGAGATGGCGGGCGCCCCGGGCGCCCTCTCTCCATACAGCGTGCAAAAGGCCGCGGAGATGGCGCCCCTTCAGCGCGGCGCGTTCCTTCGGGCGCACCGCGCCGGCGTGCGCATCGCGGCGGGCACGGACTCGCGCGGCTTGCGCCAGGGCGGCAACGCCCGGGAGTTGAGCCTGCTGGTGGAATACGGGATGACCCCCATGGAGGCGATCTGCGCCGCCACATCGGTGGCCGCCGGCTGCTGTAACCTGTCGGACACCGGATGCCTGCGCTCGGGCATGCGCGCTGACTTGATCGCGGTGGACGGAGATCCTCTGGACGACGTCGGGATGCTCCAGGATGGCAATCGGGTTGTGCTTGTGATGCGCGACGGGGGCGTGTTCAAGAACCGAATCGGCTGACCAGGAGGGTCAAGATGGTCGGTGATTTTGCGGGCAAGGTGGTCGTCGTGTCCGGCGCGGCGCAGGGGATCAGCAGCGTGATCCTGCGGCGGTTCGCCCAAGATGGAGCGCGCGGCGTGATCGCCGACATCGACGAACAGCGGGCGGAGGCGCGTGTGCGGGAGCTCGCTGAACGTGGCTGCGACGTCCACTTCATCCGCACCGACGTCCGCGACAGCACGCAGGTGAACGCGATGGTGGACCGCGTCGTCGAGCGGTGCGGGCGGATCGACGTCCTCGTTCACGGCGCGGGAGTCGGGGTGCACAAGAAGATCGTGGATCTCACCGACGACGAGTGGGACCTGCAGGTCGACGTGCAGCTGCGGGGTGCCTTTTTGTTGAGCAGGGCCGTCGGACGCCGCCTGATCGCTCAGAAGCAGGGGGGACGCATCATCTTGATCGGCTCGACGTCGGGAAACAACGCCCGCGTCACGGGCGGTCCCCATGCCGCCTCGAAGGCGGGCGAGATCCAGCTGGCCCGGGTGATGGCGATGGAGATGGGGCCGCACGGCGTGACCGTCAACGTGGTCTCCCCGGGACTGACGGACATCTCCGGAATCTCACGCTCGACGCAGACGCCGGAATATCAGCGTGCCTTCGTCGCGCAGGTGCCGATCGGCCGGCTTGCGACGCCGGACGAGATCGCGGACGCGGTGTTGTTCTTCGCTTCCGATCGCGCTCGGTTCGTCACGGGCCAGGTGCTCTGCGTCGACGGCGGCTACTCCGCGGGCAAGCTAGCCGTGCAGGGGCCGAGCGTCGAGGCCTTCTACGGGCAGATCGGCGACGGGCGGGAGGGACATTGACACCCACGTCCCTCCCGCCGGTTTCTCGCCGGGTCACGGGCAGTATCGCCGCCACGTCCCGTCGGCGCACTGAACCGGCTGGTTTGGGGGCACCGGCGGACAGGAGGAGTTACTCCACGATCCGTCCCAACACTGATAGTAGGGCTGGTTTCGAGGCTGCGTATCGTGTCTTTGGGAGCTGGCGAAAAACACCAGGGCGCCCACGAGGCCTAATCCAATCGCGATTTTCGCCCAATCGGGCATCCCGTGGACTGCCGTGTTCTGCGTCGAGGTCGGAGCCGCGGTGGTGAGCACATCGACGCGCTTGACGACGAGCTGGCCACCGTTCGGCAAAACTGACACGGTGGCGTTGCTGCCGACATACTGCTGGAGCGTGCAGAAGCTTACCGCGTTGGAATTGACGAAGACGCTCGACGAGGCGGACGGCAAGACATACATCCGGTATTGGCTACCGTCCGCCGTCTGGACCGTCAGGGCTTTCGTGTTGCAGTCTACCGACTGAATCGTCCCCTGGATGGTGGCCGCTTCCTGCGCTTGCCCAACGCCGGCGATGGCGAGCGTGGCGACAAGAACTCCGAGCACCACGGCTAGAGATTTTCTCACTTTTGAGCCCCCCAGTCTCCAACATCATCTGGTCTGTCCTTAAGGTACCCCCGGCGTTTGAAGGAGACTTGAAAAAGTGATGAATGTCTGATGAAGGGCTTGCAAACACGGCGGAACCGCGCGGCGCGTTCACGCGTCTTGGGGAGGAGACGTTACTCAGCCTGCCACAAAGGGGGATAGTGGGTGACGAAACCGGCGTCGTTCACCTGGAGCTCGGCCACAAATCTCCCGCCCGCACTCTCATAGTGGTAGGTCGCACGGTCGACGCGGTGATAGACTTGATCGAGCGGCTCGAGCGCGAAGCCTGGGAATCGCAGCCAGGCCGCCTTCACCTCCGCTCGCTGGCCCACGGCCAGGTTGAGCCGGCGAATCGGAAGCACGTTGGTGGACGGGCTGAAGTTGAGGTCCAAGTCGATGCAGCCCGCCACGTCGGGGCACTCGGCGCCGTTCAGCTTCCAGCGGCGATCCGCGGCCACGGCGAGCTCGACTCCAACCGCCTCGTCGCCCATCCAGCCTGTCACCCTTCCAAACACAGACTCCCGTCCCGAATCGCAGACGACCAGGTAATCCAGCCAGCATGGCCGGCCCGCGTGCGCAAACACCGCGGTGCCCGTGAGGCGCCAAAAGGAGTCCCGCGAGAACAGGCGGGCGAATTCGTGGCCCGAATGGTCGACTCTGCGCCAGAGGATGGATTCAGCCGCCACGTTGCGCTCCCCGCCGGCTGGTCCGGCAGGACGGCTCACCGTCGCTCGCCGCCGAGCAATCCCGTCGCCATCTCCCGAAGCCGGTGTCGTTGAATCTTGGCGCCGTTGGGTCCGATGACCACTGGGAACTCGTCCAGCAGGTAGATTCTTCGGGGCACCTTGTAATCCGCGATGCCCTGCCGGCAGTATCGCAGCAGATCGTCCTCGCCGGCGGTCGCCCCCGCAGCAAGCTGGACAAACGCCACCGGAACGTCCCCTCCCGTCGGTGACCGCACGCCAACCACCTGGGCCAGCGCGACCGACCTGTGACGAAGCAGGTACTCTTCGACCTCGGCAGGATCCAGCAAGTAGCCCCGAACCCGGAGCGAGTCCGTGAGCCGTGTCAGGAAGACGAACGAGCCATCCGGGTTCACGAGGCCAAGGTCGCCCGTTCGAAACCAGCCGTCGGCGGTGAACGCGGCACGCGACGCCTGCGGGTTGCCCAAGTACTCCCGCACCACGTTGTACCCGTGTACCTGCAGCTCGCCCCGTTCGCCGGCCGGGAGCGGCGAACCCGACTCGGGATCGCCGGCGCGCACCCGGATCTCCGGGCTGACCGGGAACCCGCCGCCCTGCGCGCGCGTCTCGATCTCGTCGTCCTGCCGCCATGAGGACATCAGCGCGAAGCATTCGGAGGAACCGTAGAGGCCGACGAGCCGCACCCCGGCTTTGGCCTCCACAAGCCGGATGAGCTCGATGGGCTGGCCGGTCGTGAAGGTTGCAAAGCCGCCCCAGCGCCAGGCGCGCACCGCCGGGCCATCGAATGCTGGAGAGGTGACCACGGCGCGCAGCATGCCGTCGGGCCCGTAGAAGTGCGTCACCTGCTGTTCGGCCAGCAGGCGCGCTGTCTCATCCGGATCGAAGGCGACCTGCAGGACGAGCGTGGCGCCGGCGCACAGGGCGGCCACGGCGCCGGCGAAGCCGAAGACGCCGCAGAGCGGCAGCGCCATGAGCATGACGTCGCCGCTCCCCAGTCGAATCGCCGCAGCGACGTTCCTGGCGTGCTCCACGACTCCGGCGTGGTCGTGCGCGGCCAGCTTGGGGGATGCCGTCGTCCCCGAGGTGGGGAACACGTTCAGCAGCGCGTCTGCCGTCCCCGCGGCCGCAGCTTCTCCATGCTCGCGCAAGGTCGCGTACGGGACCGCGCCATCGGCCGCTCCACGCACCGCAATCAGGCTCAGGTTGGGCGCCGCGTCCCGGGCCATGGCGAGGAAGTCGATGCCGCGGAAGGTTGGCGTGAAGGCCAGGGCTTTCGCGCGGGAGGTGGCGAGCAGCGGCGCCAGGTCGGCGGCCCGATATCGGGTGTTCAAGGCCACGACCCGTAACCCCAGGCGGGCGCATGCCAGCTCCAGGACCAGCCACTCATGGAAGTTGGGGAGCCAGACGGCCAGCGAGTCCCCCTGCTGCAGGCCGAGTGCCTGGAGGCCCGCGGCCACGCGGCTCGATTCCCGCGCCAGTTCCGGGAATGTGAGACAGGTCGGCCCTTCCACGATGGCGCGGCGTTCCTCGTGGCAAGCGGCCACCGTGTCGATCAACCCGGGCAGGGAGGGGCCGGCCATGTTCACCTCACATCTTAGCATCGTGGGAGAGGAAGAAATCTTCCCCACCCGCCAGATCGACGTGTTCAAAGGAGAAAGCCTAATGACACCTCACGATCCCGAGCGGCCCCAGCCGATCGATAGCATGGTGACCCCGCGGCATGCAGGGGTAGCGACGTTCATGCGGCTTCCGCACCTCCCCGACGCCCGCGAACTGGACGTGGCCTTCGTGGGCGTCCCGTTCGACACCAGCGCCGGGTATCGTGTCGGCGCCCGGTTGGGCCCGCGCGCCATCCGCGCGGCTTCGAGCCAGGTCCGGCTGCATCATCCGGTCCACGACGTGACGGTGCACGAGAAGATCCGCATCGCCGACTACGGCGATGTGCGCACGTCTCCGTTCGAGATCGAGAAGACCTTTGGCTGGATCACCGAGGAGTTTGACCGCATCTACGGGCAGGGGTGTCGCACCATAGCGGTGGGGGGAGACCACGGCATCACGTTTCCGATCCTGCGCGCGGTGGCGAAGCACCACGGGCCGCTGGCGGTCGTCCAGATCGACGCCCATACCGACACGCATGACACGCAGTTTGGGCACCGGTTCACCCACGCCACGCCGTTTCGGCGCGCACATGAAGCGGGGCTGCTGGTCCCCGCGAAGGTGGTGCAGCTCGGCATACGCGGCAGCCTGTTCTTTCCAGACGACCTGAAGTGGTCGCACGACCACTATCACGTCGTCGCGGCGTACGAGATTCACCGGCGGGGCATGGACGGCGTCGTGGCGGCGATGCGGGCGGCCGTCGGAGACGCACCGGTCTACCTGTCGTTTGACATCGATGGCCTGGACCCGTCCTGCGCGCCCGGAACGGGCGTGCCCGAGATCGGTGGGCTCACCACCTGGCAGGCGATGCAGATCCTCCACGGACTTGTGGGACTCAACCTGGTCGGGGCGGACCTCGTAGAAGTCTCACCCCCCTGTGACACGAATGACCTGACCTCGATCACGGCGGCACACCTTCTCTTTGAGATCGCGGCCGTGTTCGCCGTCAACCAGGCGAGCCGCGAGGTTGGGTGACCCGCGGGCGAACCGGGTCCGCGGGAAGGGAGGAAAAGCGTCCGCCGGGACGGTACCACTAGCCCAGGTATTGAACGACGTTTACATACGTGAACGGGTGGCGGTGGCGGTCAAGTCGGCGTCGCGCACGCTAGATCTGTTGGAGCTGCTCAGCGGGCGGCGCCACGGGATGTCGCTCGCCGATATCAGTCACACCCTGCGGATTCCCAAATCCAGCGCCTTCCAGATCCTCCGCACCCTGGAGGCCCGAGAGTACGTCGCCCGTGACCGCGTCACGAATCGGTTCAGCCTCGACGTGCGGGTGTTTGCGCTCGGGCAGGCATACGCGGAGGGCATCGACGTCGTCCGCGATGGTCAGCGTGTCGTCGCGGAACTGTCACGGATGCTGGACGAGACGTGCCACCTGGCCATCCTGGACGGGCTCGACGGGGTCTACGTGGCCAAAGAGGAGTCCAGCCAGCCGATGCGCATGGTATCCGCGGTGGGCCGCCGACTCCCCGCGCACGCCACCGGGGTCGGCAAAATGCTGCTGGCGATGCTGGACGAACGGACGCTGATCGGCCGGCTCAAGGGCGTGCGCCTGGTCCGGCTCACGCCGCAGACGATCGTCGCGATCCCCCGGCTGCGCGAAGAGCTGCGGGCGACCCGGGATCGGTGCTTCGCGTTCGATCGAGCGGAGTCGACCCAGGGGTTACACTGTGTCGCGGCGCCGGTCCTGGATCAGAGCGGTGAGTGCGTGGCGGCGATCAGCGCGTCGGTCCCGGTGGTGCGCCTGCCCGCGGAGCGGATCTCGGAGGTGCTGGCGCGGGTGTGCTGGGCGGCCCGGCGTCTCTCCCGGGCGCTGGGGTACCGCGGCCGTTATCAGGGTGCGCTGGCCGCGGACCGGGCGGAGTTGAGCGCACTGGCGCGGAGCGTCGGCGTCCCTTCCCCTTCGCGTCTGTCTGCGAGCCGACGGTGAGGAGGAAGCGGTGGAACTCCGCGGGCTGATTCCCCCGGTCATTACTCCCTTCCGCGACGGGCGGGTGGATCGCGAGAGCATCGAACGGCTCGTCGAGCATTGCGCGCCTCACCTCGACGGCATGGTGGTCGCCGGCAGTACCGGCGAGGGTCCAAGCATGACCTTTGCCGAACGCACCGCGACGATCGAGCATTTCAGCCGGGCGATGCGCGGCCGGCTGCCCCTGATCGTGGGTGTCGCCGAGACGAGCCTCGATGTCATCCGCCAGTTGATGCGGTTCGGCGACGAGCATGGGGCGGTCGGCTACCTGGTCCCCTTGCCATTCTACTTTCGTCACACGGCCGAGACGATTGCCGCCTTCTTTCGCGAGGTCTCTGGATACACTGATCGCGAGATCATTGTGTACGACAATCCCTACACGACCAAGACGGTGCTCACCGCCGCGGATTATTCCGTTCTGGCGGGGCTGCGACCCAACGTGCGCCACGTCAAGATCACGGACACCACGCTCGCCAAGGTGGACGCGGCGAAGGCGGGGGGCGACCTCATCCTGCTCTCGGGGTCGGACGAAGTGATGCAGCAGCAGGTGGCGCGGGGGTGCGCCGGAACGGTCACCGCCACCCCCCAAGTGTACCCGGCCGAGTCGCGGGCCTGGTTCGATGCGGCCCGCACCGGGGAGCTGACCACGTCGACGCGCCTCTTTGCCCGGCTGCTGCCGTTCGTCAACGAGGTGATGATTGGGACGGACGACTACCCAGCGGTCATCAAGTTCGGCCTGCGGCACCGGGGCGTGATCACATCCGACGAGGTGCGCGCGCCCCTGGCTCCCCTCTCCGCGGAGCGCCGCCGAATTCTCGACGCCGTGCTGTCGATGATGGGGAGCGAGCCTTGCTGACGCGGGCACGATCAGGGAGGAGGGCGGCATGAGCGGGATTTTCACGCTCTTCAACTTCAGTAATGCGGGAGAGTACCTGCCCGATCTCCTCCGCGGCGCGCTCGTCAGCATCGAGCTGACCCTAGCCGTCATGGCGCTCAGCCTGGTGTTCGGCTTGATCGTCGCGCTCGCGCGCCTGACCAGGTTCCGGGCCATCCGCGCCGTGGCCACATTCTACATCGAGATCATCCGCGGGACGCCGGCCCTGCTGCAGCTGTTCTACATCTACTTCGTCCTGCCGGCGTTCGGGATCAAGCTCCCGCCGTTCACGGCGGGGGTCATCGGCCTCACCGTCAACTATTCCGCGTACCTCTCGGAGGTATACCGCGCGGGCATCCAGGCGGTGGCGAAGGGGCAACTGGAGGCAGCGCAGGCGCTCGGGATGTCGCGTTCGCTGATGATGCGGCTGATCATCCTGCCGCAGGCGATTCGGATCATCGTCCCCCCACTGGGCAACTACTTCATCTCGCTGTTCAAGGACACCGCCCTCGCGTCGATCATCACCGTGAAGGAGTTGATCTTCACCGGGCAAATCATCGCCGCCACAAACTTCCAGTATTTCGCCATCTTCACGATCATCGGCGCCATCTACCTCGCCATCTCCTACCCCGGCTCGCTCGGCGTCCAATACCTGGAGCGCCGGATGAAGATCGGCTACCGGCCCCGGCGGGTCGCGCCGGCGGGCGGTCCCACGGGAAGCGCGCCCCAGGGAGCGGTGTCGTGATCCGGTTGGAGGGGATCAACAAATCGTTCGGCCGCCTGCACGTTTTGCGGGACGTCTCCCTCGAGGTCAAAAAAGGCGAGGTGGTGTGCGTCATCGGGCCGTCCGGGGCAGGTAAGTCGACCCTCCTGCGCTGCATCAACCATCTGGAGCCGCTCGACAGCGGGACCATCTACATCGAGGGGGTGCCCGTCTACAGGTTTACCCATGGGGGAAAGCAGGTCGTCGATCCGGATCACAAGATCGAAGCGCTGCGGTCAGAGGTCGGGATGGTGTTTCAATCTCTCAACTTGTTTCCACACTTTACCGCGCTGGAGAACGTGATGGTGGCTCCCATCCACGTCCGTCATGAGCCGAAGGACGACGTGCGTCGCCGTGCCCTGGCGCTGCTGACGAAGGTAGGTCTCTCCGACAAGGTCGCCGCCTATCCCCACGAGCTGAGCGGCGGCCAGCAACAGCGCGTCGCCATCGCCAGGGCCCTGGCCATGCAGCCGAAGGCGATGCTTTTCGACGAGGTCACGTCGGCACTCGACCCGGAGCTCATCGGCGAGGTGCTGCGGGTGATGCGCCAGCTTGCGGCCGAGGGAATGACGATGCTCGTCGTCACCCACGAAATGGGGTTCGCCCGCGATGTTTGCGACCGGGTCATCTTCATGGCCGACGGCGTCATCGTGGAGGAAGGCACCCCGCAGCAGATCTTCTCGGCTCCGCGGAACGAGCGCACCAAACAGTTCCTGCAGTCGATCCTCGAACGGCACGCCGAGATGGGGGACGATGCGGCGGCGTTCTCGGCCGCGCCCTCTCGATGAAGATCACCGCGGTGTCTCCGGTCGTCGTCGGGGCCGGCATGCGCAACTGGGTCTTCACGAAGGTGGAGACGGACGCGGGCGTGGTGGGGTGGGGGGAGTGCACCACCGAGTGGAAAACGCGGGGGGTCGCCGGGTGCCTGGCCGACCTGGCCGCGTTTCTCATCGGGGAGGACCCCCTGCGCATCGAGCACCTGTGGCAGGTCATGAGCCGCCAGGGGTTCTTCCGGGGCGGGATTGTGGCGATGAGCGCGATCAGTGGCGTGGACCAGGCCCTGTGGGACATCGCCGGCAAGGTCCACGGCGTGCCGACCTACCAGCTGCTCGGTGGAGCGGTTCGCGATCGGGTGCGCTTGTACGACCACCTGGGCGGCGGGCAGGCGGAGGCGGTGTACGAGTCGTTTGCGCCCGAGAAGGTCGCCGCACACGCCCGGGCGTCGGTGGTGGACGGCTACACCGCCGTGAAGGCGGTGTGCATTCCCCGCACCGGCCTCCTTGAGGGACCGGTGCCGGTGAAACACGTTGCGCGGCTGATGGGAGCCTTACGCGAGGCGGTCGGCGACGGCGTCGACATCATGCTGGACTTTCACGGCCGCACGACGCCCGCGATGGGCATCCAGTATGGCCTGGCCGTTGCCCCCTACGCGCCGCTGTTTATTGAAGAGCCGTGCCTCCCCGAGAACGTGGAGGCAATGGCGGAGGTCGCCCGCCAGCAGCCGTGCCCGGTGGCCACCGGGGAGCGGCTCGTGACGCGATTCCAGTTCCGGCCGCTGCTGGAGCAGCGCGCGTGTGCCGTCCTGCAGCCGGACGTTGGGCACTGCGGGGGGCTTTCGGAATTGAAGAAGATCGCCGCCATGGCCGAGGCCTACTACGTGTCGATCGCGCCACATAACCCCGGGGGGCCGGTGGCCCAGGCCGCCTGCCTGCACTTTGCACTCTCCGCCCCCAACTTTCTGATCCAGGAACAGATGCGGGCCGACGTGCCCTGGCGAGACGATATCGTGGACGAACCGTTGGAGCGGCGGGCCGGACACATGTTCCCGCCGACCCGTCCCGGGCTCGGCATCAACATCGATGAGCGCGAGGCGGCCAAGCATCCGATGGCCCAGGAGCCGCTGATGCGCTACTTCCACGACGACGGCGCGGTCGCCGACTGGTAAGGCGGGAGAGGCGAGGATGCGGATCAGCGATGTGCAGACGGTGATCATCGGCACGAGCTGGCGCAACCTCATCATGGTCAAGGCCATGACCGATGAAGGCGTATACGGCGTGGGTGAGGCGACGACGCAGCATCGCGAAGAGGGCGTGGCCGGGTACCTGAGGGGTCTCTTCCAGCGGTTCGTGCTGGGCGCCGATCCGCTCCGCATCGAAGATCTCGCCAATCGAATGTACCGCGATGAGTTTTGGCGGGGCGGCGTGATTGCGATGAGCGGGATGAGCG
>JACXTT010007478.1_pt1 | contig 15374 bp, 12 predicted proteins | sample 9270951 | NCBI WGS metagenome assembly JACXTT01 (sample SAMN15532306, study PRJNA645909) | rock metagenome | isolation source: weathered quartz diorite | place: Puerto Rico | collected 2017-06-21 | reverse complement strand
GGAAACGACGATGTGGCGCTCGTACTACGATCGCCGACCCGTCTCGCTCTTCCTTGAACTGGCGCAGACCCTGCGCACGCAGTATCGGTTTCCGTGGCTGAGGTCGTACGTCGGCGCCTATTACGGCGCCTCCGCCGCCTTCACCTTCAAAGAGGGGAAGCAGCGCAGTGACTACGAAAAGGCGATGCCCGCGCTGCAGACCTATTTCACCCTGATCCGCAACACGGGGGACCGCAACTTCGACATCGCCCGAACCACCAGGCTGGAACTGGAATGGTGGATCGTGCATCGGGAGCATGAGCGTTATGGGCCCGATGCGTTGACCAACGCTTGCGCGGAAGCGGCGGCGTCGCTGTACATGGTGTCCGCGAATGCCACGCGCGAACACGGGCGGCTGCGCGCGCAAGCGATGCTGCTTCGCGATGCTCGCGCAGAAGCGGGCGACATGACGGACGCGGACTGGGCAATCATCCAATCGATGCTGCACCAGAGCTATCAGTCGCTAAGCCATGCGGTCTCATCGCTGCCGCTGCGGCAAGCCGGCCGTGGGCTGCGAGGCGGGCGTCGATTCGTCGAGCAGGGCACGGCTACGTTTCCACCGCAGGGCGGTAGTCCGGGCTAAGTGCCGCTAACAAGACCATGTCATCGTCACATCGCCGTTGAGCGTTGCCATGTCTCATGGCACGGAAGAAGATCAACACCGAATTGTGGAAGGTATTGCAGCCGCTGCTGCCGACGGTGGCCCCCCCTCGCGAGCGTCTCAATACGACCCATTGCGGGCCGTCGGAACTTCCAGAAACGGTCATTCGTGCTCGAATGTACTAACCCATGAACGCTCGAAGAGGACTTCAGCAACGAGCCGGACGATGAAAGACTCATTTCGCATCGCTCAAACCGTTGCTTAGCATGGCATTGCCCCTCGTTTGGCGGCTACGCGGTCGCCCGTTGACGGGGTCGGCTGCCGGTTGCGCCACGCGTTGATCGCGTCCTCGATTGCCTTGATGGAGACGTTTGCCGCGCCTGTCTGGCATGTTGCGGTCATGGGCCCCTCACTGGTGAGCGTCCCGAGATCAGCGCCCATGGGCTGCTAGCGACAGGCGGCATAAGCGCCGTGCCGTTTCGGACTAGAATCCTCTGAGGAGGTGTCAGTCATGTCAGCTATCAAGCGCATCGATCCGGGCCATTCCGCCTATCAGGCCGCGCCGCACAGGACGACCCGCTACCCTGCGGAGCACGTCACGGTGACGGCTGGCTCCAGGAAGAGGCTGCGCCCCTGTGTGCCGCATCGAAAGGTCGGACGCGGCAAGGTCGGCGTCGGCGGCAAGTAGGCACCTGCAACCCTTGACTACCGCTCGTAGCGGCCGCGCCAGACATCCGCCTTAGTCCGAGGGGATATGCAAGCTGCGGCTTGATAAGACTGCTGCGGAGCATGACCCGCCAGGCATTGTCATCCGCCGTAACCCAGGCCGGGACGAGATGGGGGCGCAAGGTGCCGCTCGAACCAGCCTATCGTGAGTGCCGCGATGTCTTCCAGGGCCCTGGGGTCTTCAAATCCGCGGCCGCTGGTCGGGATGAGCCTCAGTTGCCGCGGACAATGCATCTGTTCGAATGCAAGATTGTTGATCTGAATGTCTTTTGGATTGCCGCTGGCACATATCAGCAAGGCAGGGATTTCAAGCTGCTGCAGGGTTGCGCTGCCCGCGAGATCCAGCCGCCCCGCAACACAGGCTACAGCGCTGAGTTGCGTCACGCTGCACGCGGCCGAGCGCAGGGCTGCCGCCGCGGCGGTGCCGGTGCTGAGCAAGCCCACAGGCAAGCTTGCGCAGGGCGTCCCGGTACGCAGGAAGCTCAAGGTCTGGTCCAGTCTTGCCACCAGCTCATCGACGTCCGATTCCGGTGCGTCGTCGACGCGGCTGTCAGGCTGCAGGTCTACGAGCAAGGTGGCGAATCCTTTCGCGCGTAGCTTGCGTGCCAGGTAATGGCTGCGGGCTGCGCGGCGTTGCGCGCCACCGGCATGCACCATCACCGCGACGCCGATCGGGTTCGGCGCCGATTCGAGCATGGCCCGGAGCCGGGTAGTCTGATACGGAATCAGCATCGCCTTGCTCAACGAAGGCACGCCCGCCACCGCACTTGGCCGGGCGCGGGTCTGGGGTTGCGCTGGCGGTATCCCTGTCAACTGCCGGACGCGATCGTCGCTGACCAACTGGAACTCATGATAGAAGTGCGCGAGGTTTTCGATGCGGTCCGGTGTATCCAGGCAGATGACTTCGTCGGCCAGCGCGCGGACCCGGTCCAGCCCGGCTGGGGTGGCGATCGGGAGCGCGCATATGAGCCGGGCAGGGTGCCGCTTGCGCAGGCTTGCGAGGGCCGCATACATCGTTGCGCCGCTCACCAGGCCGTCATCCACGACGATCACCACGCGACCGCCTGGATCCGCTAGCTTGCGAACCGGCGCATACACGGCGCACTGCCTGCGAAGCTGGTCGAACTGGGCATCACGCTGGCTGTTGGCGCCGCCATTTGCGTTCGTTGCGTCCGTGCACCATGTCGCGCCAGAGTCGTCCAGTGCTACGCCAGGAGCGATCCTGCGCGCCATCACCAGGTCGAAGTCAGCGCCCAGTGCGTCGGCCACAACGCGCCCGACCGGCACGCCACCGCGCGGAATCGCCAGGACCAGGGCACCGGTTCCCCGATACGCGCGCAACGCCCAGGCCAGTTCCGAGCCCGCATGCTCACGCGCCTGAAAGCGTGTCTGGTAACGGCTCATTGATATAGCTGCCAAGGATCTATTGACGGAGTTTCAGGACGGCGGCGCCGGTAAGCCGGCCCTCGCGCAGGTCGGCCAGCGCTTCGTTGGCCTGCTCCAACGGATACGCGGTGGTGTGCGTATGCAGCGGGGTCCGGGCGGCGATATCCATCATCGCGATGCCGTCGGCACGCGTGAGGTTGGCTACGGAACACAGGCGCCTTTCTTCCCAAAGCAGCTGGTAAGGCATGCCTGGGATATCGCTCATATGAATTCCGCCACAGACCACGATGCCACCCTTGTCCACGGCGCGCAGCGCTTTGGGAACCAGCGCGCCCACCGGCGCGAAAATCAGCGCGGCGTCCAGCGGCACGGGCGACTGGAGCTCGCTCGAGCCGGCCCAGCACGCGCCGGACTGGTATGCGAGCTGCTGGGCGCCTGCATCGCCCGCGCGGGTGAAGGCGTAGACTTCGCGGCCTTGTGCCACCGCGATCTGCGTCACCAGGTGGGCGGCGGCGCCGAAGCCATAGATGCCGATGCGGTGTGCATGGCTGGCTACGCCCGCCATGCGCAGCGTCCGGTAGCCGATCAGGCCGGCGCAGAGTAATGGTGCGGCGTGCTCGTCATCGTAGCCAGGCGGAATCCGGAAGCAATAGCCGCTGTCGGCAATAACGTACTCTGCATAGCCGCCATCGCGGGTATAACCAGTGAACAGCGGCATGTCGCAAAGATTTTCGTGATGACGCAGGCAGAAGCGACAACGGCCACAGGTATGTCCGAGCCAGGGCACACCCACGCGGTCGCCCGGCTTGAAGGCGGTGACACCGGCGCCGCACGAATCCACCTGTCCGACGATTTCATGTCCCGGGATGAGCACCGGCTTGGGATGGCACAGGTCGCCGTCGGTGATATGCAGGTCGGTCCGGCACACCCCGCAAGCCCCCACGGCGATGCGAAGTTCGCCGGGCCCGGGGTCGGGAACCGGCAACTCGTGAAGGCGCAGCGGCAGGCCTGCGCCCTCGAAGACCATCGCACGCATGGTTTGGTGGGGCATGGCCTGGCACTCCTACGCCGTCCGTGGCGCCGTGGCGCGCCTAACCTTCGACTTCGCTGCGGACCAGGAGCACGGGCTTGCTGGTCTTGGCAAGCACGCCTTCCGACACGCTGCCCATCAGCAGGCGCCGGACGCCGCGGCGGCCGTGGGTGCCAAGCACGATCAGGTCGGCATTCCACGCATCGGCTTCGGTGACAATGGTCAGCGAGATCCGGCCGGGCGCCACCGGCTTTTCATCCAGTTTCACCGAGTTGCGCACGCCTGCTTCGCTGAGTTTGGCCGAGGCGGCATCCAGCGCCTTGCGGCCGTGCGCCGTGATGTTGTCGATCAGTTCCTTGGGGTTGAAGTAACTAGCCTCGAAGAACACATCGCTGTCGTCTACCACGAACAACGCCTTGACCTCGGCTCCGGTTGCCTTGGCGATGATGATGGCCTGGCTAAGTGCCAGGTCGGAAGAACGGCTGCCGTCGACGGCGAGCAGGATGCGCTGGTACATGATGGGTCTCCTGAGGGGCAAGGGTGTGCTCAATGTTGCGATTCGCTGCATTCAGCGTAGACGCCGGCCTCGATACGCGCTTGACATGCGTCAACCTGAAGCGGCCGCCGTGGCGAGTTATTGATCGCAACCCGAACTGGAGTGATGACCACCTTGCTTGGCGGCTCCTCATACCCTTTGCTCGCAGTAGCCTCCACCGCACACGAGGGCGATACGTGAGCCATGTCGCCGCAGGGCAGGACCGTTGATCCGGGTCAAGCGCCGGTCGGCCTTGCTGCCTAGACTGGTCTGAGCACGGTCCCGGTGGGGCTGACCTGACCATCGGCGAACTCATCCTTTCGCGCGCGGCGGATTTAAATGCCGACCTGATCCTGATGGGTGCCTGCGGACACGGTCGCATGCGGGAACTGGTGCTGGGCGGTGTCACGCATACGCTGCTTGACTCGATGACGGCACCGGTGCTGTTTTCACGATGATGCGAAGTCAAACCAAAGAGTGGAATCACGTCATGGACTTCAGAACCATCCTTGTTGACCTCAGCGAAGATGCTGCTCGGTCCGCGCGCATTGAAACGGCGGCACGGCTTGCCGAAAAGTCCGGCGGCAGCGTGGTCGGACTGACGGCAACAGGAACGCACCTGGAGCCGTTTCGTGGGGCGGGCGAAGAAGCCGGGCAATACGCCGTGCTTGCCGCGAGCCATTTGCACAAAATGGCTGCCGCTCACAAGAACGCACTCGACACGCTGACCAGGCAAGTGTCGCCGGCCATTCCCACCCGGCACATCGTTGTCGAAGCCGAGTCTGGCTGGGCGCTTGCCGACGCGGGCCGCTTTGCCGATCTCATCCTGCCCGCATCGCGCTCGGCGCAGGCAGAAGTGCCGGCTTTGCTGGCCGGGGCCGCGGAGTATGCGATGCTCAATGCAGGCCGGCCCATCCTGCTGGTGCCGGGCGCATCCGGCCCGCGAGTTGGTGGCCATGTCGCCATCGCATGGAACGGCGGCCGGGAGGCTGCGCGGGCGGTCGCGGACGCACTGCCGTGGCTTGTGCATGCCAGCGCCGTTACCGTCCTGGTGGTCAGCGCTGGCAAGCACAGCGCTGACGGTGAGAAAGAGGCCTATCGTGACAGCGCGGATCGGCTGACAGCATGGCTGCTCAGCCATGGCATCCACGCCAATCTGCTTGTCGGAGAAGGTGATCCCGACCACCTGCTGCCACACCTTGCGGCCAAGGTTCAGGCCGACCTGCTGGTCGCCGGCGGCTATGGCCGCTCCCGGCTGAGGGAGCTTGTGCTGGGTGGCACCACCCGCGCCCTGCTGCGCCAGTCAGGATTGCCAGTCTTCATGTCGCACTGAGGCGTGACCACCGCCGATCGGGCACTGACGGGGCGCGAGGGGCCTCGCTGCCGCCCGGCGGGTTCCGACCGGAATGTGGCAAAGCGTTTTCGAATTCCGGCCAACCCTCCTGTACCTCAAGCCACGCGCCGCCCCGGCATCAGCCCGCCATATTCCTTCCCCAAAAACTCCGCCGTGTGCTCCGGCAGATGGGCGCGGCAGCAAGAGGGGAAAATCCGGTTCGGCGCGGTCAGGTCATGCCCTCAGGGGGCTTTGGGACGCGTCGGATAGCAGGGCAGTGAGCGCGCGAGAGGAATCAGAACCCATCTTGGGTACCGTACTCCAGCTCCAGTTTGACCAGTTCGCGCGTGGCGACGCCATAGCGCCTGCCAATATCGGCAAGCGTCTCGTGCAGTTGCATGACGGGCAGCCTGTCCGCCGGCAGGGAAACCCGGTATGTGCCATTGCCGGCCAAAGGCGATGTCGGCACCAGCGTCAGGCCGCTGCGCATCTTCACTGCGCGGCTCGCTTCGGCCAGGGCCTGTGATCGGTAGGTGCGAGACCAGGCATCTGCCGTCAGCGCGAGCTGGATGTCATCGACGCCATCGCTTACCGGAATGGCGATGGTCTCGCGCCGCCAGAATGCGACGCTATTGACGACCAGCGCCAGGACTCGACTGGCGTCGATCCGGAATGGGGCACTGTCATGCGTGGTCCCCCATGTGCGTAAGCCGAGCGATTGCGCCACCGCAGCCGCACGAGCTGGCCCGGCAATCGCTTCGACGATTGCCACGCTGACGGGCACCGAGGCGGTTACGCCCGTGGTCGACACGACGCCGCGGTCGGCAATGTAGCGGCGATTGGGAACATGGGTGGCGCCGGGATGCCGTTCCCGTAGCTTGTTCCTGTCATACCAGTGTCCCGCGAACCGGCGGCCATCGAGCAAGCCGGCCTTGCCGACGACCAGCGCGCCGGAGCAGATCGCGACGATTACCGCGCCTTTCGCGGCCTGGGCACGAATCCACCCGACGATGACGGGGTCGTCGTCCGCATGCATCGCAGGCACGATCACGTAGTCCGCACCGTCCGGATAGCGGTTATCGAAAGAAGCAAGGTCATCCTGAAGCTCAACCGTCAGCGCGGGCATCAGCGAAACACGCCCGCGCCGTGGCGCCACAGCCTCTACGGCGGCTATGTTCGCACGGTGGAGTATCGCGTATGGGACGAGGAAGTCGGTGGTCTCGGTGCCCTCATTGAGCGCGAGTACTGCAATGACTGGCTTGGCATGGCGCGGTGCCGGGACGGCCGTGTCACCGGCAGCGACAGAATCCATCGCATGTACTGTCGTAGCGCCCAACAACATGCTGGCGATCACAACGAATCTGAATGGGAATGGCATACTTCTTTCTCGACGCATGGATGCTGCCAGCAGGGTACGCCCCCCTACGATGACCAACAACGACAACAATGCCGCACTTTCCGCCAGTGCCACGGAAGCAACCGTGATGCCGCGCCACGTGGTGCTGATTGTGTTCGACGGTGTCGAGGCGATCGACGTCGCCGGGCCGGCCAGTGCGATCAGCAAGGCCGCGGATTGCGTACCCGGCGCCTATCGGCTCACGATCGCGTCGCCATCGGGTGGGAATGTCAAGACCAACGCGGGGCTCACCATTGCCACAACAGCAGCGCTTCATGCCCTTACCGGCGCCATCGACACCCTGATCGTGGCGGGCGGCGATGAACCCGCGTTGCGCGCGGCCATCACGGCGCAAGGGGTTGGCCAATGGGTCGCGCGCACGGCGCCCGATGTCCGGCGGGTGGCGAGTGTGTGTACGGGGGCGTTCGCGCTGGCAGCAGCCGGCCTGCTCGATGGCCGTCAATGCACAACGCATCGAAATGCATGCGCAATGCTCCAATCGATGTTCCGGGAGACCACGGTACTGCACGACCGCATTTACGTGTGCGATGGCCCTGTGTGGACGTCGGCCGGTGTAACGACGGGCCTCGACATGACGCTGGCGATGATTGCCGCCGACCTCGGGCAGGCGGTGGCGCTTGATATCGCCCGCAACCTCGCCGTCTTCATGGTGCGCGGAAGTACCGACCAGCAAGAAAGCCGGGCGCTTGCCGCGCAGGCCAAAGCCGCGCCCCGCATGCAAGAACTCGTGGCATGGATGATGGGCAACCTGACAGAGGATCTGTCCGTGGAGGCACTGGCCAGGCGGGCCTGCATGAGTCCACGCAATCTGGCGAGAACGTTTATGGCCGAGACCGGCAGCACACCGGCCGCATTTGTCTCGGGGGCGCGCGTCGATCGTGCTGCAGCGCTACTTGTGCACACTGACTGGCCGCAGGAGAAGATCGCACGGGAAAGCGGCTTTCAGTCGGTCGACGCCTTTCAACGTGCATTCGGCCGGCAAATGGGTGCCACACCAGACGTATATCGCTCGAAAAGCGGCCTTTCATCGTGAGTCCGTTAATCCCAAGCTTCTGCGGCACTGGAGACGCGGTGCTCAACTCGCTCGATGCAGCGGGTGTTGCCGTCGCATCGAGCAGACGTGCGACGTACGTCTTCGGGAAGGGGCCAGAGGGCAATCGGCTCTGTGCGATTGACAATTCATACGGGACCGATCTTCTTGATGCGGAATTGCTGTCGGTGACCTGAATCGAGGGCCGAGCGCCTGGCCTCTGCCAGTTGCAAGCCAGTTGTCTCTTCCCGACCCAAACCAGCCGACGGGCTAGTGGCTACTGAGCGACCGGTCTTTGGTCGCACCAAGGACGTTGATGTCCGTATAAACACTGTTAGACCGCGGACGCCTTCCCCGCACATGTACTCAACCATTCAGGATAGTGACATGACCGAATGCGCTCTAACATTTACCAGTCAGACCGAATGGGAAAGCTGGTTAGGGCAAAACGGCAGCACATCGACCGGAGCATGGCTGCGTCTAGCGAAAAAAGGCACCGAGCCGCGAACCGTAACCTACGAACAGGCGTTGGAAAGCGCCCTCTGCCATGGCTGGATTGATGGTCAAAAGCAGGCTGAGAGCGAGAAATACTGGTTACAACGCTTCACCCCACGCTCCGCAAAAAGCATCTGGTCCAAACTCAACAAAGACAGGGCTGAAGCGCTGATCGCCGCAGGCAGAATGCGCCCGCCCGGCATGCGCGAAATCGAGAAGGCCAGGAAGGACGGCCGCTGGAAGGCCGCTTATACGTCGGCCAGTAACTCGATAGTGCCGGACGACCTACAGGTGGCTTTGGACGCAAATCCGGGAGCCAAGAAGTTTTTTGCAACACTGAACAGCCGTAACCGCTATGCCATCCTGTTTCGGGTGCAGAATGCCAAAAAGCCAGAAACAAGGGCGCGCAAAATCGAGGAATTCGTCAACATGCTGAACCGTGGCGAAACCTTCTATCCATAGATCTTGCGCTTCTGACGGAGATTTTGCCAAAACGGGGGCATATAGCCCCTAATGGCCGCTTCGGCTGGCGGATTCAACCATCCGCTCGCATACAGATCGGTGGCCGAGACACCGGTCGGACCTGCGTGCAATGCTGAACAGTGTCATGAAGAGTTCCGGGGCAAGCGTCATGCGCGACGAAGTACTATCAGCGCTGAACGCGGTCGCACCGCTGTCTGTTCACTCGGCATCGAGCTGCATCAGAGCGCTGACATGAGCCTTCGTACTCGTGGCCAATGCGTCAAGGCTATAGCCTCCTTCCAGAATCGAGACGATGCGGCCGTCGCACGTCTCGTCGGCAATCCGCATTAGTTCCGTGGTGATCCAATGGAAGTCGCTGTCCTCCAGGTTCATGCCAGCGAGGGGATCCAGGCGGTGCGCGTCGAATCCCGCGGAGACAATGAGGATCTGGGGGGCGAACGCCCTTAGCGAAGGAAGCACGAGGGCGGAAATCGCGGCACGGAACTGCGCCGGTTCACAGCCGCGAGGCAATGGAACGTTGACAATATTGTGGTTCACCCCTGTCTCGGACCGGGCTCCAGTACCGGGATAGAAAGGCGACTGGTGGCTGGATGCATAGAACAGCTCCGGGCGGTCGAAGAATGCTGCCTGCGTTCCATTGCCGTGATGCACATCGAAATCGACCACAGCGACGCGCTCGAGTTTGTGGACCTCATAGGCATAGGCTGCCGCGATCGCCGCCTGGTTGAAAATGCAAAAGCCCATCGCCTTCGCCGGTTCAGCGTGATGGCCGCACGGCCGCGTCGCGCAGAACACGTTACGCGCCTGGCCGTCCATCACCGCATCGACACCCGCGCAAGCAGCGCCGACGCAGCGCAAGACGGCTTCCCACGAGCCCGAAGACATGACCGTATCGCCCGCGTCCAGCGGCACGTATCCCTGGGTGGGGGCGCTTTGCGCGATCTCATCGATGTAGTGCGAATCGTGGATCAATTGCAACTGCTCGACGGTGCCCATTGGCGCATCGCGCCATTCCAGCGAAGCGAACTCCGGCGTTCGCAACGCCTGCACGACGGCTCTCAGGCGTTCGGGCGACTCCGGATGGTGCGGCCCGGGGCGGTGTTCGAGACACGCGGTGTGGGTATAAATAATCGTAGTTGTCATGTTCGGCTGTGCTCGGTTTCAACCGGCGACGCGTTCCCTGAATCGCACACCGGTGGTTTACGTCGATCGTCACGGCAATCCCATCAGATATGTAATATATCAGGAGAACGTGAACACCAACTGTCCAGCCGTTTTTTGAAGAGTCGCAGCGCCAGCCCGGCACGGTCGTGCGTTTTGTGCGTGGAAGTTATCGTTTTGATGGGTGGCCCCGTCGGACGGTGGCGCTAGCCGGAATTGGCAGAGTCCGGCTCAGGGGGCGATTGAAGCCGCGATGGCCCGCTCCAGGTCCAGCCGGCTAAGAGCCGCTGCCGTGTGTGCCCGGCGCTTGGCCGGGGGCTTGATCTTGTCGCATTTGGTCTTCGGCGGGCTCTTTCCGCCGAACGTTCATGAACCGCCGTTCATCCGCGAAGAGAAGGTCTCTAGCCGACCTATCTCGGTCATTGCACTTCTTCCGTTCACTGTCCGGTGCGGGGCGTAGTTCGGCCGTGCGATTACATCGATCAGTTGAATCTGCAACCGAGAACGGCTGCTAATAAGAGCTATCGTGAGGTGTCGAACCCGGACCGACAGAGGTCGTGCTACGCGCGGCACTAGGATCGCGCTTGGCCTTGTCTGATGCGTAACCTCGAAGAGTGATTCGGTCTCGCTTCAGTGCTCAGAAGATCAACGTGGCCGAACCCATGAGGGTCTGGCGCGCGGATGCCCGGTTCTATTGGGACTGCTCCAGAAGCCGAATTTCATCTTTCCTCGCACGATCTAAAAAATTTCGACGCGAAGTCAGCGAGTCGAACCCTTTTAAGTCGGTTGAGAAAACATTCAATATGCCGAGGAGCGCATTCCCCCACGCGTTGCGATACTCTGACACGACTTTTAATGCCGGCCAATGCCGGATACACGCGAGTCGGAGCCGGGAAGACCAGAGTAATCAAGCAAGTTTGCCGATCCCAATCGTTATTCGTGGCGCTTGCCATGGTCTGTCTTCTGTGTGCAACAGGGCTGGCGCAAAGCGCAAGGGCCCAGAGCAAGGCCGACGACGCCAACAAGAGCAACAATCCGCTCAATCTGGCCGCGTCGTTCAATATCCAGAACTACTACTCGCCACGCCTGTATGGCAGCAATGCCCATACCAACGATTTCCTGCTGCGGCCCACCATTCCCGTCGCGCCGGGCGACTGGATTGGTGTACCACAGATCTTTCGCGCCACGGTGCCCGTGAGCACACGGCCCAAGGCCGATGGCGGATATGAAACCGGCCTCGGCGACATTAACATCTTCGACATCTTTCTGCTGAAGACGCAGGGGGTGCAGCTTGGCGTCGGCCCGTTGCTGACCATCCCCACTGCCACCGATCCGAGCCTTGGCACTGGTAAGTGGCAAGCAGGCCTGGCCGGGGTCGCCGTCCACGCGACCCGGGCCAGGCTGCTGGGAATGCTACTGCAATGGCAGCACTCCTTTGCAGGCCAGAGCAGCCGGCCGACGGTGCAGACACTGACCGCGCAGCCCTTTTTGATCTTCAACCTGCCCGAGGGCTGGTACGTGCGCTCGACCGGGACCTGGACCTTCGATCTGCAGCGTGACACTTTCTATATTCCGGCCGGGCTCGGCCTTGGCAAGGCGTGGAAAGAAGGCACAACCATCATCAACGCCTTCGTCGAGCCGCAGTACACGGTTGCTCACCATGGTCAGGGAGTCCCGCAGTGGACGGTCTACGCTGGCCTGAATATGACGTTCGGGAAATAGGCCTCGGCGTCTGCGGGGACGACGGAGCGATGTCGATGAACACCAGCGGGCCCTTACGTAAGCATCGGCCCGCTGGCAAGGTCGTTGCCTCCGCTTGTCCCGCACTTTACGGAGAGATTGCATGGTACGTTCAAAGCTTATGTTGTCCGCGCTGGCACTGGCAGCGTCCGCATCCTGCCTTGCGCAGGGCGCCGCGGGTTACGCCTTCGAGCGTGGCTATCCCACTGCGCAGACCACGCAGCACGCGCGCAACGACGCGGACTTACTGCGGGCCATGACGGCCTATCGCTTCTGGTATCCGACGGTTTCGGTGGAGGGCATCTTCAACGGCAACCGCGAGCTCGGCATCAAGGACGGTGAGTCCTGGGGCATGGCGGCGGCGGGTCCGCGCCAAGTCGGTTTCACGCTGAACTCCGACACACCCTACGGCTCGGCCGTCATCGATCTGAGCCAAGGGCCGGTTGTCATCGAACTGCCGCCGGGCCCCTACATTGGCCTGGTGGACGACCACAACCAGGGTTGGGTGCAGGACTTGGGCATTCCGGGGCCGGATGCCGGCAAGGGCGGCAAGCACCTGGTGGTGCCTGCCGGATACAAGGGCGCGATTCCCAAGGGCTACCACGTCGGCACGTCGCCCTCGCTGAAGAACCTGTTCGCGGTGCGGGCGCTGCCGGTCGGCGGGGATGTGCCGCGTGCGCTCAACGCGCTGCGTGCGGTCAAAATCTATTCGTTGTCGTCGGCCGCGAAGCCGCAGTTGCTGAAGATCGTCGACACCAGTGACAAGCGCATGGATAGCTCGTCGCTGCGCTGGGAAGACAATCTCCAGTTTTGGGAGGTGCTGCACAAGATCCTCAATGAGGAGAAGCTCGTGCCGCAGTTCCTGCCCATGTACGGGCTGCTGGCCGAGCTGGGTATCGAGAAAGGCAAGCAGTTCAATCCTGACGCGCGCATGAAAGACATTCTCGAACGCGCGGCCAAGGCCGGACGCGACCAGATGCTGGTGTCGGCGTTCGACAGCTCGCGCCCCGATCGCGTGAACTGGCCCGACCGCAAGTGGGAATGGGTGGGGCTCACTCCCGGCAGCGCACAGTTTGAAACGCCGGCTGGCATGGATCTGGAGTCGCGCGACCGCTGGTTCGCCCAGGCCATCGTTACCTCGCCGGCCATGTTCAGGCGAAGTGCGGGGGCCGGCTCGCTCTACTGGATGGCCGTGCGCGACGGCGCTGGGGCCTTCCTCGACGGCGGCAAGAACTACAAGCTGAGCATCCCGCAGCCGGTGCCAGGCAAGCTGTTCTGGTCGGTCACCATCTACGACAGCGCGACCCGCTCGCAGGTGCAGACCGACCAGGACAAGGCGGCCCTGCGCTCGCTGTTCGAGCTCAAGAACGTGCCCACCAATGCACCGCTTGACCTGTACGTCGGTCCTACGGCACCGACTGGCAAAGAGGGGCGTTGGATCAAGACGACACCCGGAAAGGGTTGGTTTGCCTACATCCGTATCTACGGGCCCGAGCCGGCCGCGTTCGACAAGAGCTGGAAGCCCGGCGATTTCGAGGAACAGAAATGAGCCAGGCATCCCTCAGGCCAGAGGCCGCGGCACGGCCTCTGCATGACATTCAGCGAATGAGCAGGGAAGTCGGCGGACGTATGGTATCGCTCTCCGGCCGCAACTAAGCTCGACGACGGAGTGAACAACGTGATGACGATTCGCGGCCTCTGCCTGACCGGTGTGCTTGCCTCGCTGACCGGTCTTGCGGCATGTTCCGGCGCAGCGCCCGGCGCCAGGCAGTACACCATGACCACACCGATCCCCGCGGAGATCACCACGGCCGCATCGGTCGACACGCGGATTGGACGGCTGGAGTTCTTTGACGGCGTACCGACAACGGCTACCCAGTGCGCCGGCAGGCAAGGTGTCGAACTGGATCCAGACCGTGCCGGGCAAGAGCTGGTTCACCATCTTCCGGCTTTACGGGCCGCTCCAGCCCTGGTTCGACAAGCGCTGGAAACTTGAGGACGTCACCGAGGTTTCGGGCTGAGGCGAACAGCATCACACCACACTCCCTCCAATTCAGCTCCCCCAGATTTCCCCTTGGATCCGCTGCCTGTCGAAAACATGAAAAACATGCCAAAACGCATCATTGCACCTAGGATATGAGCGCCGACGGCCGCTTGCCGGTGCGGTCGTTCGTAGACAGCTCAATGAATGGCTGTGAGTGGCCGGTCTCGGCCCTCGGCCTGCCCGCGCATGGGCTTGCTGGCGCCAGCGGCAACTAGCGACCCGTTACCGCCGTTCGGCATGACTACGGCGAGCGACCGCTCCGGTCCGATAAGGGATCTTGGTTTCCCGGAATTTTGCGAAGAACCTTTTCTTGCCAATCTGCGAGTTAAGCGCTCGAACCGTGGGTGGAGAATGGCCCGAGTCTATCTGCTGCGGAGACTCGGGGGGGCAGCCAAACATTGCGCTACTCGGGGGATCGCTGTCGCCAATGCCGAAATCCGCCTAGTCACTTCCTGGTCTCCGTTTTGTTTGGCGAAGAACTCGGTGTTGGAGGCTGGGCAACAAGTGAGGTCCGGAGCACCGGACCAGGTGTCATTACTAGCGTCTTGTCTGGAGCAGGCGCTTGGGCGGCCTGACCGTTGTCGTAACCGGTCGAGCAAGCTTCCAGGTAGCCGGGCGGGAATTTCTGTTCCGGCGTTGCCGCCGGCTCGCTATATGCGACAGCGCAGAATGTAAGTGCGCCAATGGCAAGAACATGTCGCCAAATTGTGCGCAGAAGGGGATCAGGATTCATCAGCGGCTCCGTATCGGTGGCGGCAGACTGCGAGTCACCTAGCCCGACTCTCGCAGAAACTATTGCACTCGTTGCCTTGTTGACCGGGAATGACTGAGTTGGCTAGCTTTCGGCCGTGTTCTATCTAGGAATTCGGGCTGCTCGTAAGCTTATGAAATCGTTCCCAACGCCGCGTCATCGGAAGCGATGACGGACAAGACTAATAGCAAAAAAAACCTATACACGGAAAGTTGATAGTCGAATGAGCAGCCTGGACCTTTACGGATGCCACTAACCAGAAAAAATGCTGAGAACGTGCCGGCTTCCCGTTGACCTGGTGCCAGGTCCAACGGCAGTTAAGTGGTGTTAAGGAAGCTGCGCGTAGCACTTGGATCAAACGGCGGCTCATCGGTCGAGTCGGTCATAGGATCATCGATCCGCGAGTGGCAGAAACTGGCCGTACTCGGCAGTTCGCAGTGGGGCGCGAGGCCAAGCTCTGGTGACCGACGGGCGACTTCCGTTGCCGACCCATTATAGGTAGTCCGTCCCGCTTTCATCGATACTTTGAGACTGGCAGTGAAGCTGCCAGTGAGGGCGGGACATGCACCTGCGGGCTACGAATATCCCGACCCAAACGCCAGG
>JACXTT010007477.1_pt1 | contig 15378 bp, 11 predicted proteins | sample 9270951 | NCBI WGS metagenome assembly JACXTT01 (sample SAMN15532306, study PRJNA645909) | rock metagenome | isolation source: weathered quartz diorite | place: Puerto Rico | collected 2017-06-21 | reverse complement strand
GCCGCCTCCGGCCCCGCCGGCGCGCTCCCCGTCGAGCCGGTCGCCGACCGCGCGCAGTCCCGCCGGGTGCTGCGCGGCGAGTTGATCTGCATCCACTGCCGCCTCTACGACAAGTACAAATTCGACGACGAGTGCGCGAAGGCGGGCCACCGCGGCGCGCTGCTGCTGCCCGACGGCGACATCGTCTTCTTCTCCGATCAGACCGCCGCCGCGCTGCGCCAGCCGCCGGGACGGGAATTGGGTCGCCAAGTCGAGGTCGAGGGGGACTACGCGCCGCGCGAGCGCTTCATCCGCGTCGCCAATTACCGCGTGGTGAATTCTTGAACCCGCGCGCCCTCTTCTCGATCGGGCTCGCCTGCGCCGCCGCGCTGGCCGCGTTCGGCGGCGGCTCCGCGCCCGCGAGCGCGCCCCCGGTCGGGGAGAATCCGGTGCTGCCCGGCTTCAAGCTCGCCGCGCTCGACGGCCGGGTCGTGGACACCGCGGCCGAGCAGCGCGGCCGCCCGCTCCTCATCGCATACTGGGCCCACTGGTGCATCCCCTGCAACCAGGAGGCGCCGCGCCTGCGCGAGCTCAAGCGATCGTGGGGGGAACGGCTGCTGCTCATCGGCATCGCCGCCTCCGACAACCAGAAGGAGGCGGAAGCCCGCGCCTTCGCGAAAAGATACGCGCTCAATTACCCCAACGTCTTCGACGCCGACGGCGGCCTCGCGGTCCTCTACCACATCGAGGCGATCCCGCAGCTCCTGCTCATCGCGCCCGACGGCCGGCTGCTCGTGCGCACCATGAGCGTCGAGACCGCCCGGCAAGCGCTGGACGAGCGCTTCGCGCCCCCCGCGCCCGTCGCCGCGCCGGGCGACAAGGCCGGCCGCCGCCGCGCCGGGCGGGCGACGCCTTGAACGCGGCTTCCCCCGCGCCGAAGCGCGACCGCGAGCGGTTTTCCCCGGTCGCCCGTGCTAAAATCCGCGCCCCCACACCCCGGTTGTCAGTCTGTTCCCCGGTCGGGCCGTAGCGCAGCCTGGTAGCGCACTTGCTTGGGGTGCAAGGGGTCGCCCGTTCAAATCGGGTCGGCCCGACCATCAAAATCGGCTACTTAGACGCCATCTGAGATTTTTCGCCGATGGCGTTTCGCCTTTCTGGGGGTCACTCTGGGGGTCACGCGGGCGTGATGGCATTTTCGAGAGGCCAACGATGTCCAACGCGATGCGAACACCAACATCGACCAGCCGCAAAGTCCAGAGCAAGAATTTTTTAGCCGTCCGGTGGGCTGTCTGGCTCACGCCTGGCTGAATCTCGGTCGGACGGCTGGTTGATTTCTGGCTGGCGCAAGCCCGAAACCCGGCCGATTTGCCTCTGCGCGCATCGCGGGGTGAGGCGCGAGGTGACGCGCGGGTGCGGCGGGCACCGAGGCAGGAGGTGCGTCAGGCGGTGACCGGGGCGCATCCCGCCCGTTTCCCGCTTAAAGCAGCTCTTTCACCGTGCTTTCCAGCGCCTTGGCGATTTTCTCCATGTTGTCCACGGACAGGTTGACCTCGCCCCGCTCGACTTGGCCGATGAACGTGCGGTGAACGCTGGCGCGCTCGGCCAGCTCTTCTTGCGACCAGCCTTTGAGCTGTCGCATGGCGCGAACTTTCACGGCGAACACCTTGCGGAGCTTGACGGGCTTCGGCACATAGGGAAATTAGCCATCGTGATGGGTTTGACTCTACAGCTTTCGCGCGTCATCATGTCTGCTGAAGTGTAGAAATTCATTGAGAATATAAAATTTAGTCACCAAGCTCTCATAGCGGGATAGGCTGAAATTCCGGGATATTCGGATTATTTTAGCGTGATGCTTATGCGCATCATTTATGATAGCGAAGATTACCCCTTCAAGGAGCGATCCCATGAGAACCGCTTTCGCCCTCACCCTCTCCCTACTCAGTCTCGGCCTGTTCGCCGGCTACAAGGTCGAGGTCAACAAGGCACCCGACTTCCCGCGGGGTGTCACCGCGGTCGCGCTCATCACACCGGCCGCCCCCGGAGATTTCGATGTCGAATGGCTCGAATCAAAATTCCGCGAATACCTTTCGGAGGAACATCACCTGACTGTGGTTCCCGCGAGCGCCGTTCGCCAGGCGATGTTCGACATGGGTATCCAGTCGATCACCGACCAGAATCGGGCTGACATTGCCAAGAAATTGCGGGTGGACGCCTTCGTGGTGCCCACGATCCAATTCAGCGGAACCAAGACCGAGGGGACGACGATCTTCAACACTGCCCCCGGCGTATTTATCGCCTCGCAAGATGAAGTCGCCCAAGGAAGGGTCACGCTGCTGTTCGTCGATGGCGCCGCCGGGAAATTCCTGATGCAGGGCTCCGGCAAGGGGGAATCGGAATTCCGTAGCGGGAAGGGCATCGCGTGGAAGGTGTTCAGGGAAATTCTCGAAAAAGCGTTCGGGGGCAACTGAGCCGGGGGATGACGCCATGAACCCAAAGCCCGCTTCCTTTCGCCAGCCACCTTCTTACAGCGGCGCGCGCATGATTGCGTGGGCCGCGCTTCGCGTGACCGCGCTCATCGCCATGCTGGCGCTCGCGGGGTGCGATCTCCTCGACGACCCGGGAAGCAAGGTGCCGCCTATCGAGACGGTCGCCGATACCATCGAAACCCTGAAAAATGGCGAATCGTTGAGCTGGAAACTTCGCCCCGGTCTTTACCAGTTGCAGTTGACCGCCGACAGTCCCGGCGTAACGGTCACTTGGATCGGCGGTGATTGCCGGGACTTTAAGGAGCGGATGCGGGAAGTCGTGACGAAATGCAGGATGGAGATGAACGGACAGGTGAAGATCGCGAACCCGAGCGGCTTCCTGGGAATGGGTGAGAACGCCAGCGTCACCATCAAGATCACCCGCATCAACATCAAGCTCTCCGATGAGGGGAACCCCCCATGATCCGGGGACACGGAGACCCATCGGATCGCGACGGGCGCGCGCAGGTAGTCTTCGGCGCATGAGCATGACCTCGGTCATCCTCGCCGAGGCGCCGCCGCCAGCCCGAAATGTTGCTCAGCCGTGGAATTCATTGAGGTTAACAATGAATTCGGCTTGGCCGAAAAATACTGGAAAAATTTTCCCGCAAATGCGCCTACCCCTGTGATGGCCGTAGTCTGCCCAAATTTCCACCCCAGCGATACCGCGCGTGCCACCGCGCGGCGACGAGATGGAAACCCTCGGAAAGATGGGTCAACCATGACGCTCGGTGCTTTCCTTCACGGTAACGCGCGACTAACTTTCGTCCGCCGGCTATGAAATCTCTGCTAGGGTCATTTATGCGAATTCTGACTCAGCCATCGACCAGATTGTCTCGCCATTCGCCTTATCCATGTTATCCAAAGAACGGCGAATCAGGAAGGTCCACGGCGTGCGCCGTCAGTAGAATGACAAAGAGGCTTCCCATGCAATCGTCGGTGAAAAAATATTTTGCGGTCGCGCTTGCTTCACTGGCTGGAATTCTGTCGTCGGCTCAGGCACACGCGGCGCTGACGATCACCGCGCCTGCTGACCAGACACACATGAACCTCAGCGGGTTTAGCATCAGCTTCACTTGGAGTAGTTCGGTTAGCCTGATTTCCCTTACGCCCTACGTGAACGGGATCGCGCAATCATGCCTCTCGGGGATCTGCTCAGGCACAGGAGGCACCTTCGATCTGGATACCAGTAATCCGCCGCTGAACAATGGCTACTGCGTTTACGTGCTTCACTTGCGCGGCACGGACGGCTTCTTCAACTACGATTCGCAGGACTTGGTCTTCTACGACTCGACCCCAGGCAAAACCTACGCGAGCTGCCAGGGAGTTCCCACCCGGTGCGGAGGGAATCAGGCCGCCGCGCCGCAGATGGGCGGGCCGGTCGATTTGGCCACCGGGAAGATGTATTATGAAACCGAAGACCTTCGCATCGACGGGCCGTTGCCGATGGTGTTCACCCGGCGCTTCAACCACGCCCGTGCCGCTGAGAACGGGCCGCTCGGCTATGGCTGGACCCACGGCTTCAACTGGTCGATCCGCACCTACGCGGGCGGCTACATCCTCCGCAACGATGAAGGACGCGACATCTACTTCTCCAACACTTGGAGCGGCATCGTCGGGAACCGCCGCGATCACTTGTCCTTCGCGCTCATCAGTGGCGGCTACCGGGTGACCGACAAGAACCAGACGAAATGGACCTTCACGAACACAACAGGTAAGCTCACAGAGATCCGCGACCGGAACAACAACACCTTGACCTTGATCTACGACGGCATCGCTCGGCTCTCAACCGTCACCGACCTGTTCGGTCGCACTTTTACCTTCAGCTACGACGCCTCCAATCGTATTCAGTCGGTCACGGACGGGACACGCACCGTTAACTTCACGCTCTATGATGTCAACGGCAACTTGCGAACCGTCCAGGACGCCACCGGGAAGAATTGGAATTATGCCTACACGGATGCGGCGCACATCCACAACTTGACCTCGATCACCGACCCGCTTAGCCATGTCGCCGAGGGCTTCACCTACTCCGCCGGGGATCAGGTGCAGGTATTTCAGAAGGATTCGGGAAACGAGCAGCTCACCTTCAGCTACGTCAGCGCCACGCAGACCCAAGTGACCAACAGCGCGGGCGCGGTGACGACCGCGACCCTCGATCCGCTCAACGGCGTAGCGACCACGATCACCGGCCCCGGCTGCACCGAGTGTCAGGGCGGGAATAACGTCAGCTATACGCTGGATCCCAATTTCAACAAGACGCAGACCACAGACGCTAACGGGAACATCACAAGGCGGACGTTCGATTCTCAGGGCAATGTTCTTACCGAGACTGATGCGTTCGGAACAGGGATAGCGAAGACCACGACCTACACCTACAATGGAACTTTCAATTCCGTCGCTACGGTCACCGAGCCGTCGGTTGACACAGCCGGCCAGAATCGGGTGCAGACCAATACCTATGACACGAACGGGAACCTGACGCAAAGCGTTCTTCAGGGCTACTCCAACGGTTCTCTTTTTTCGTTCACCACCACTCGTTCATACGACAGCCACGGGCAAATGTTGACCTACGACGGCCCGAGGACCGATGTGAGCGATGTGACGACCTATGCCTATTATTCGGACACCAACACTGACTTTTTCAAACGCGGCCGGCTCCATACTATCACCAACCCCCTCAACCAAGTCGCTACGGTTAATGCTTACGCGATTTCCGGCGCGAAATCCGTGGTGACCGATGAAAACGGCGTGGAGACCGATTACTGTCTGGACAATCTCGACCGGGTGTGCGGGGTGACTGTGAAGGGCGCAACCGCTGCGGAAGATCTGGCCTCCACCTTCACCCTCAACGACAGCGGATTTCCTATCACAATCACACTTCCTGCCGGCAACAGCTACGGGATGACCTATGACCGGACCGACCGTCTGAAGCAGGTCAGCGATGTTCTCGGCAACAAGTCCATCTCTAGCTATGATTTGCAAGGGAGGCTGACTCGGGAGGAGACTCAGGATAGCGGTAGCACGGTTCGGAAATTCACAAATTATCTCTACGATAATTTTGACCGTGTCCAATACATCTATTTCAATGCCACCATCCCGCCTGCCGGAGGCTCCATCTACTGGCAATTTGGCTACGACAACTACGGCAATGTCTCCTTTGAAAAAGACCCGAACGGTCACCTGACTTGCTACGATTACGACGCGAGGAACCGGCGCTCGAAGCGCCATCAGTATCTCGGCACACCTCCCGCCTCTTGCGGCGGCTCCTGCACAGGCCCTGCCTGCACGGACTTGCAGACGCAATACGGCTACGACAGCCAGAATCACCTGATCTCGTTCACCGATCCGGCCGGGAGCATCCTCAGTTTCAAAGTGGACGACGCGGGGCGGACCTGGCGGGAAATTTCACCGGATCGCGGCACGACGAATTACTCCTTCGACCCCGCGAACAACCAGCTCACCCGGACAAACGCTAATGGAACCGTGGAGACACGGACCTATGATGCACTGAACCGGGTCATCTCGGTCACTTACCCCGACGCCAGTCAGAACATCTCCGTCTCCTACGATCAGGGCGCCTTCGGCATCGGCCAGCGCACCGGCATGACAGACCCTGCCGGATCGTCGGCCTTCGCCTTCGACCGCTTCGGAAGAATCATCCAGGAAACCCGGACCCCCGCAGGCTCGACGAGCTTCTTCACGAAATACGGCTACGACAAGAACAGCAACCTGACGGGGATGAACTACCCCTCGGGGCGCACGGTCGCACTCTCCTTCAACGGCGCCGATCAGATTTCCTTGGTCAGCGCGCTGGTCAACGGCAGCAGCACGACGCTCGCCAACAATTTCAGCTATCTGCCCTTCGGTTCCCACGCGGGCAACACGCTGGGCAACGGCCACACCGACACGCGAACCTACGACTCCCGTTACCGGATCGCGACCTGGACGCTAGGGACGCTGGTGAACAAGGGCTACACTTGGCAGGATGACGACAATCCGACCGCCATCACCGACAGCCTCGCTCCGGCGAACAGCCGGAGCTTCACTTTCGATGCGCTGCACCGCCTCACGGGCGCCAACGGTCCGTGGGGGACAGGCAGCTACACCTATGACACCGCCGGCAACCGCCTAACCAAAGTCGAAGGGGCGACCGCCGTTACATACGCCTACTCTGTCGGCACAAATCGCATCGCCTCCTCAACCGGCAGTGAGATCGCGGCGTTCAGTTACGACAGCAACGGCAATATCCTTGGCGACGGAGCACACACCTACCAGTTCAGCCAGCGAGACCGGCTCGCCTCTGTGGACAGCGGCTCCGCATACACCAACAGCTACGACGGGGACGGGAAGCGGGTGAGGAAAACCGTCGGAGCCGGCACGACGCTCTATTTCTACGACCGGGAGCAGCGGATCATCGAGGAATACAACCCGGTTAGCGGCCAGGGGATCGACTACCTGTGGCTACCGGACGAGGACGAGCCGCTCGCACGGGTCGATTTCAGCCTTAGTGATGCCGACAACGGCAACGTGCTGCGCTGCTCCAAGAGCAGCCCGAACGAACATCTCGACTGGACGCTCGACGGCACATCGAGCCTCTTCACGATCCAGCGCTCATCTTCATTCGCTTTCACGCCCGCCAATTTCGTCGCGGCCGCGCAGACTGGAAAAACCTTCGATGACCCCGTTCTGGTAAGCGCCACGAACTACGCCTGGAAGGTTTTCCGCCGCACGCTGACCGACACCCTCTACTACTACCACAACGATCACAACGGCACTCCGACGTTGATCACCAACGCCGCGGGGGCGGTCGTGTGGAAGGCGGAGTATCTCCCTTTCGGCGACATCTCCTCGCTACCCGTAAGCACGATCAGCAACAGCCTCCGCTTCTCCGGCCAGTATTACGACTCGGAAGCCGGCCTCGCACAGAACCATTTCCGCGACTATTCTGCACGGCTGGGTCGGTATTACGAATACGATCCCTACGAAAGCTCGGAACTGAATCGCTACGAATATGTCTCCGGGAATCCACTGTCTTACGTCGATCCCCTGGGATTGAAAAAAAGAAAAAAAGGGAAGAAAGGGGGGTGCAGTAATCCCCCTTGCGATGCGAGTGTTCCAGCGGGAGGTGCAGGGAAGGTCGCGCTTACTTGCTTTGGTGAGTCCAGTGCACCTGGGGATTGCGATTCCGAAGCGGATGCTCAGGCTGAAAAAAGAGCAATCACGGATTCTATCTACAACAGAGTTAGTGACCCCGATCATTTCTATGACACAGTGGAGGGTGAATTAGGCAGCGGAACATACAGGGGTTACCACGCCAAAGAAAGTCAAAAAAGCAAGCGACAGAAAAACGCAGAAAAGAGCCCTCCTTGCTTGCCACCTGGCGACTGCAAGCAGTTGAAAGACTGCATCGACGCTGCAAATGCGTCTGCGCAAGCCACTAAAAACCCGTATACCTATTTTAATCAAAAGCCAAATCCTAACTACGCTCATATCTGTGATCATTATTTCCATACAAACGCTCAGCAAGCCGAAGAGAATGCGGCTGCTCGTCGTCCGCAGCGGCATGGCCGGCATGGTCGGAGGTGAAGGCAATGAAATCCGTTTGTCGCTCCCTATTCACGGGCTTCCCCCTCTTGTTTTCGCTCGGAGCGTTGTGCCAATCGTCCGCATCGTCATCTCCCCCTCAAGACACAAAGCCCCACCAACTGCCGCTCAATGAAAACCAGGTTCTTTATCCGCCGGCCACTCCTGGCGTATGGCGCCTGATCGTGGCCGCTCATTTACCAAGCCAGCCGGAAGACCCGGAACTGTTCCAGCGGTCGATGAAGGCGATTGTAAACGAGCTTGAAACCGAGAATTTTTTGTATGGGGACACTGAGAATGTTCATAAGGGGTTGAATGATTGGTTGGATGACCATGTCGGGCGCGAGGTCAAGGTTGATGTGTGTTGGACGGCGCACCGCCAACGAGAGCACTTCTTGGTCTGCCCGGAATTCGACGACTTGCTTCAGGACACCCAGAGCTCAGAATACCAAGAGAAGGTCGGTCGGAATCTTTTCCGGCAAGTCTATCCCCAAGCGAACATCCTCATCGAGGAAGCCCCGGCCTTAATCACGCTGGACTGGAAATTCAGCCATCCACATGACATGGGCTCGGTGGTGGCGCCTTCGAGGGATTATCCTGACCTGGCGTCCATGCGGAAAGAAATTTCAGACTGCGAAAGTCATGGTGGAATAGTTACGCATGCCACATGGACGATTCCCAAGATTACTGCCAGCCGTCCTGGTAGTGGCAACCCGAAGAAAGACCAGGCGGTGGTGCGAGCGGTCACACGCAGCCTCGCATTTCGATTCAATAACGTCGGTCTTCACAAGCGAGGCTCAAAGAAGAACATAGCACCTCCCTTCTACCTTTTACATTTTCTACCCGATGATCAGACCCTGCAAATCTACAGCAGCGGCGATGACACCTTTTACACTGCCGACTTCCTGCACTGTGGTGAGGGGGGAGAAGCTATCTGTCCCTGCTATCCAATCTGGGATGTGAATGAAGGCAAAGCCAGTGATTACGAAGAACTTCGAGTCCGGCGGAAAAATATCATAAACCATAGTTATGTGATTCCTTTCAGAAATGTTTTGCACGAGATGAAGAACCCGAGCGCCAAACGATAGCTGCTGTCAATTACCCTCGCCTAAAAGCGAGGGTAATTGACGGGGTGGGCCATAGTCTCCCTGGCCGTTGAATCCGCTGCTCGCTGTTCGGCGTCAGCCAGTTGCCGCGGCCGTAAATCTCTTCGTCCAACAGACTTTCCTCGGTCGCAGGGGAACGATCCGCCGCAGGTCCGCCAACTGTTCCCATCTCCGCCAACATTTTTTCTTGGCGGTGATCGGTCATGTTGGCGGACTTGGTATCGGGAAGGCGCCACAGATACCCCCCACTCCAACTCGACTTTTGGGAAATGACCTTGAGCTTCGCCTTCGCCCGCTCGAGCGTGCGATAACTATGCCCAGCGGCTTTTGCGTCGCGCTCCACTTCTTTGAAAAGCACCGGCCCGTGAGCGAGGTAGGTTTGCAGAAATTCCGCCGCATCTGAAACCGCGTCGTCGCGGCCCGATTGGCTTGCAACAAGAAGTTCACTCGCGGTGATCGTCACCGAGGTCCCTTCCCACCGAACTCTGGAAGTTTCGATTCCCGACGGAAGATTCACGCCCTCGACCGTGAATGCAAGCCCCTCGGTGTCGCGCCCGATGTTGTTCTTCATCGGCAGAAATAGGCGGCTGGATTCATCCTCCTCCGCCTTCGCAACCAGAAAGACAGCGCGCGCCGCCGCCACGTAGGCCAACGAACCGGCCACTCGGGCGAGGGCATCCGTGCCGCTGGATTTGTTCAGGTGGGTTACGCAGACGATCGCCGCGGACCTCCGACTGGCGAACTCAGCCAAGCCCGCCATGACCGCGCGAACTTCCGCGTTTTTATGGCTGTCCGCGCGGCCCATGTAAGCGGTGATGGGGTCGATGACGATGAGCGCGAGCGAATCGCCGATTTCGTCAGCCGCTGCCTCCAGCGCGCCCATGCTGTCGAGTGTGAATCCCTTGAATCGCAATTCGTGACAGCGCGCCGTGTCTGCGCCCGCGGCGTCGAGGCGCGGTCGGATCGTGTCAGCCGCATCATCTTCCGCCGAAACGAAGAGCGCATCACCCAGTATAGAGTTGCCGCCCGAGACCGGCCAAGTGCCACCGCGGGTTACAGTTGCCGCGATGCTTGCCGTCAACTGCGATTTCCCAAGCCCCGGATTGCCCGCGATGAGTGTGACCTTCCCCCTGGCGATCTTTCCCGGCCACAGCCAGCGAATAGGGACGGGGGCGATGTCGGAGTAACGTCGCGTGAAGGGCTCGGTGGGCGCCGAATGACTTTCATTTCCCGTCGAAACCGTTTTAGGCGGCCCTGAGACCTCGGCGCGCGGCAGCGCGAAGAGATCGCCAGCGGTCGCGCCCTCGTGCGCGTCAAGCCAATCCACGACGTCTTGCTTTTCCGCCAAGCCTAGCTCAGTCAGGTCAATCCACTCGACTTCGGCGCGTTGTAGGCGCAATCGCGCGGTCACATCCTGAGCATACTTCAACCCCGCGTCGTCATTGTCCCTGAAAATCACGACCCTCCTTCCCGAGAAAGGCGAATAGTCGGTTTCAGCAGACCGCTGTGAGCCGCCGGCGGTCGTCACCGCGAGCAGACCCAATCTCGCGAGCCGATCCGCGGATTTCTCTCCCTCGACGAGCCAGACGGGTTCGTCAGCGCGCGCCAACAGTTCTATCAGGCGGTATACCGGGCGTTTCCCTTTCGCGGGCTCTTTCGGCATCCGAAACGAAAAGTCGTCAGCTCCGGGACCGAGGAATGAAAGGGGGAGGCACTTTTTCCTGACGTTAGGGTTGTCAGGCTCGGCCTTCGCGCGCGGATGATCCAGCCGAACGACCCAAAACCGAGGCCGGCCGGAAGCATCGGCGTAGGAGTAGCACGCGGTCAGCCCATAGCCACGGCGCCGGATGTGCTCCGTCATTCGGTGCGCCGCGAGGTTCGCCCGTCGTTCCAGCGCTGCGTTATCGAACTCACTCATCGCCGATTCCTCCAAGCGCCGAGCGCCCGTGCTGCTTCGCGGAATGTCTGCCCGTAACGCAGTTGCTGAAAATCGAGGATGTCGCCGCCGCGCGCATTGCAGGCAAAGCAGCGGAACGCACCTGTGCGGAGGTTAACCCGGAGGCTGGGGCTCCGATCTGGGGAGTGGAAGCAACATCGGCCGGAGCGCCACTCCCCGAGACCGATCAGGTCACCCAGCTCAGAGGCGTAGAAGTCGGTGGGCATAGGAAGGCGAGTCCGGTCGAGACCCTCGGAAAGGGGCCGGCCAGCGTATGCGCCTTTCCAAGCCCGCGCCGCGGGCGGAAAGCGGTCGGGACGCATCGAACTACCTCCGCACGCCGCGCAGGGGCGGCATGGGGCTGCGTGAAGCCGACACACGGGCCTGAATCCAGGCTTCAACGTCCGATTCGAGCCAGCCGACAGACCTTTCGCCGATGTGGACAGGCTTAGGGAAGGTCCCTTCCGCCATACGGAGGTAGATCGTGGAGCGCGCCATGCCGGTGCGCGCGGAGACCTGCTTCTGTCGCAACAGCGCAGGGGCTTTGTCCGGGGTGGTCATCTGGTGCCTCCCCAGCGCCGGGTAAGTTTTTGTGGTCGGCACTGGAAGGCAGAAATGGTTATCCAGATCGGGCGCCAACGTAACCCATTTATTGTGCTTAATGAAGCGCCATTTTCCACAATCCTGCACTTGACAGGCTAGCGTCTCCTAGCCTCACCATCCCTCTATCACCTGCATCGGCCCGTATTTCCCGGACTCGGTGGTGTAGAAGAACTCGTCTCGCACGGCGTTAAGTTCATTGCTCGTTGCAAATTGTTCGCACTCATCGCGCCGCTTCCATCGTTTGAATCGCTCCGGAAGATGAGGCTCAAATTCCTGCTTTGGATCGACAACCTCTAATGACGCCATTGCCTCACGCGAAGCCTGGACAAGATCACACTGGAGGCCGCTTCTCCTCGCCGACTCTCTGGCAATGACCATCTCTACGAACAGCATTTCCTCACCACTGACGTTGCTCGGCCGCTCATATTCCGTCCCGTCGATGGCGGCCTGTTCTTCTAGGATCAGATAACCCGGCCTCATCGGTCCGATCAGTGGCCGGTGTCCCAGAGTAAACTTTTTGTATTTCCGGGAGAGGTCGTCATCGTTCCCAAGCAGCTTGAGTCCCTTCCAGGCAAGCTCCTTGAACTTTATCCGAGCGAGGCGCGTCGCGCCACGATTCGTAATTGGGGCGTGGTCTCGTCGGGCTTCATGCTTCAATCTCGCCATCCCGCGAAAAAATTGATACTCAAGGTATTCTTTTTTTGCTTTTAGAAACGAATCGCCGCCTCGACCCTTGCCTGTCAGGCCGAGCAGTTTTTCTAGCCGGACATCCCCCTCACCTTGCAGGTATTGAGAGAAGCCATGACCCAGCCATTCGCGAGGGCCGTCGCACAGCGGGAGGAAGAAAGTTGACGAGGCGATGATCGAATTGATCGCCCAAATCGGATTTCCAGTCGTGTTGAACCGATCTGCGTATTCGTGGGCGTTTCCGTGCGGACCACTCTTGTGCAACTCTTGCAGGGTCGAATCGGTTTGGCAGGAGTAGGTGTAGGTAAAGTCAAACGGGGGTGAATTCTCGTTTTCGCTCGACATGTCTGCGTCTTTTCCGGCAGCTACATTCTCTGCCGGCTGCGGAACATCGCGATCTTGCTTGAGTCGGACGACAGGATCAGACCCAGGCGATCCCCGAGCAGGTCAAAGGCACGGCGCCGATCCTCGACTAATTCCTGCCGCTGGTAGATTCGGGTCACGCGGCGAGTCTCAACGTGGTTTAAGCAGCGGTCGATCACGTCGGGGCGTGCGCCGAGTTCGCCCATGAGCGTCGCGCCGGTGCGGCGCAGGTCATGGGCGGTCCATTCGCCGCCTGATAGTTGCAGGGCGCCTGTCACGACGCTCCGACCGTTGAGCTTTATTGCCCGCTGGCGGTCGCGAAAAAACTTTTGGATCGCTTGGCGGTTGAGCGGCTCGCGGCCGTTGCGACCGGGAAACAACCAATCCGACTTCCCCCGACTCGGCAAGCCGGCCAGGTAGCCGCGAGCGAACGCGGAGAGTTGGACCGTATGGGCGAGGCCGTTTTTCGAGTTCTCCGCGGGGATCGTCCAAGTCCCCGCCTCCCAATCTACCGACTCCCAGCGGGCTCGGGTCAGCTCACCGACGCGCGCGCAGGTCGCGAGGAGTATCCAGGCGGCAGCGCAAATTTCTGGGGCCATGCCGCTTTCAGGCAGCTTATCCGCCAACTCGCGGATTTCGTCGGCAGACAACACCCGGTCGCGCATCGTCTCAACCCCGCCAATTTCCTTTTTGCGGATTCCATAGGTGGGATCGGCGGTGACGACCTCATGCACTACGGCGTAGGTAAACATCTGCCGAAGCTCGGAAAGGAGAACGTTCGCCATGCGCCCCACCCCACGCTCCTTCACGCGATGCAGCAAGGCGAGGATTTCGCGGCGGGAAACTTCATCCGCCCGCCGGTCGCCGATCCGGGGGAACACGTCCTTCTCGAATGCACGCAGGACGCCCGCACCGCCGTCCTTCCGGTCCCCCAGGCGGTTTTTCCGCCAGTCGATGAAAAGGGCGCGCACTGTCGGCCGTCCGGCTTCGCGCTGCGCTTCCGCCAAGCGTTCCGCGCGCGCCCGCTCGGCCGCCTCTACGGGGCTCACATCCCGCGCGACCAAGGCGCGGCACTCCGTCGCCGCCGCGCGGGCAGCCGCGAGTTTCACGGCCGGATACGCCCCCAGTCCTCGCTTCCGCTTGCGTCCGTCGTAGCGATAATGAAACTGCCAGTAACAAGATCCGTCTGGACGGAGGATCGCGTAGAGTCCGCCGCCATCCGCCAGCATGACCTCGCCTCTCGTAGGCGGTTTGGTGTTTCGGATTTTCGCGTCGGTGAGCTGATTCAAGGCCATCTCTCATCTCCTGGGCAGTGACCCCCAGAAGTTTTTTTGGGGGTCACTCTGGGGGTCATTGGGGCTCGATACCCGAGGAGCATCTTAGACATGGATGGACCACAAGTCAAGAGGGGAAGGGAGCTTACTAACGTCCTTGGATATTCATAGAAGCCCCGAAACATGACAAATTTTTCTTGGGGTGCAAGGGGTCGCCCGTTCAAATCGGGTCGGCCCGACCAAATGTCACCTATGCTGATCATCGATCGTCTCTCGCGGAAATATCGCCGCGGGCGACCCACGCGACGCTGGGGCCCCACATTTGTGGGGTCAAGCGGCGCGGGGGGTGCGACCGAAATCGCTCCGCGATTTTCCGGGAGCAAGGGGACGCCAGTCCCCTGAAAAACCCCCGTTCGGGCCGGCACGGCCCGTTCAAATCGGGTCGGCCCGACCATCCATCTCGCTTCTAAGATTTCGATCGTCGACTGACGACACGAGCTTGCGTTCGTGGTCGCGCCGGTCACCGGATGGTCGTTTCCTTGGGGGGCAAGCCCCCCGGGTCGCCTGCGATTTTTCCAAGCGGAAAAATCGCGCTGCCCCCCGGCTCGGCTTTACCCCAACTACGTTGGGGCCCCAGCCTGCGCGGACGTCGACGGGCCGGTCACAAAGAACGATGCATCGCGCATCGGCGCGGCGCGGGGTTGGGTGCGCTTGCTTCGCTCGCGCACGATTTTTTACGGCGGCTCGCAAAGCTCGCCGCTTTTTTTGCGCGGGGTTTACATGGGAACGAGCGGTTTTACGGGGGTTTTGCACGCGGCGGCGGAAGGGGAAATAAGATCGCGGACATGCGACGGATCTGCATTTCAATGCTGCTGCTGGGCTCGCTGATCGCGAAGGGCGGGGAACCGTGGCCGGTGGTGCGATGGCTGCCGGCGGACGGGCGGCTGCAAGTGATCGTGGCGGAGGGATCGGGCGGCGACGCGCCGCTCGAGGTCGCGCTGCTCGACACGCGCGACGAAGTCCGCTTCACGCGCACGATCCCCGTCGGCGAGCGCTCGGGCGCCTATTGGCGCGCGGAGTGGACGGTGGCGGGCGGGCTCTCGCGCGACGAGCTGGCGTGGTGGCGGCTGCGCTGGGGACGGGCGGGTTCGCCCCCGGCGGTCCGGCTCGCCGGCGAGCTGCTCGCCTCGACTCGGATCGACGTGCCGCGGCTGCCCGCGCTCATCCCGGGCCGCGAGGTCCGCTTCCCGGTCTTCCTGCGCGACGGGCGCGACGGGGGGCCGCTCAGCGGCCGGGTCCGCCCGTCGCTGGTCGCGGGC
>JACXTT010007476.1_pt1 | contig 15379 bp, 13 predicted proteins | sample 9270951 | NCBI WGS metagenome assembly JACXTT01 (sample SAMN15532306, study PRJNA645909) | rock metagenome | isolation source: weathered quartz diorite | place: Puerto Rico | collected 2017-06-21 | reverse complement strand
ACCAGGCCCAGCAGCACCCAGGCCCACTGCCAGCCATGCGCCGCGCCATGCTGCTGCGCTGCCTGCAGGGCGAACGGCACCAGCAGGGCCGATACCAGGATGCCGAGGCCCGTGCCGCCGTAATAGATGCCCAGCAAGAGTCCTGCGCGCTGGGGGTGCTGCGAACTGAGACGCGCCGCCAGCACGCCGCCAGCGACAAAAATAAAGGCGCTGGCAATGCCCGCCAGCACCCGCTGGGCCATCAGCAGCCCGGCATCGACCACTAGGCCGGACAGCATCATCGCCACCCCGGCCAGCACCGCGCCACCCACCAGCGGCACCTGGGCACGCCAGCGCCGCAGGATGGCGGGCGAGAGCAGGGCGCCGATGAAGTAGCCCAGCGCATTGCCCGTGTTCATGGAGCCGGACAGGAAGTACGTCCAGCCCAGGTCGAGCCGCATGGGCGGCAGCAGCAGGGCATAGGAAAAGCGCGACAGCCCCAGCGAAATGGCCGCGCCCAGCGACAGGGCCAGGGCGATGGTCAGGGGCCGGCGCTGGGCCAGGGTGGAGACTGAATCGATGGCGGAGGACATGCGGATCGTGGGCGCCTGGCGGAGAGGTCGAAGCTGCCATCATATAGGCATTTTGCTACGGCCATAAAAGGCCTACCATGCGGAACAGTTCATCACGGGGAGCAATATGGAGCACAGTGCAGCACAGCCGGGCCGGATCGTGGTCCTGGGCGCCGGGTCGATCGGCGTATATGTGGGCTTGAGCCTGGTACAGGCGGGCGCCGACGTCGTCCTGCTGGGCCGGCCAGGCATGGCGGCGCGGCTGGCGCAGGGCGCGCGGCTGACGGACCTGCAGGGGCGCCAGGTCGACGTGCCCGGCGCGCGGATCGCCTTCAGCAGCGATGCCGCCGTGCTGGCCCAGGCCCGCCTGATCCTGCTCACCGTCAAGCGGGCCGACAGCGCCAACGCCGCGGCCCAGATCGCCGCCCACGCGCCACGCGAGGCGATTGTCCTGAGCCTGCAAAACGGCATCGGCAACGGCGAGGAGCTGGCCGCCGCCCTGCCCGGCCGCACGGTGGTGGCCGGCATGGTGCCATTCAATGTCGCCCAGATCGGCAGTCAGCGCTTTCACCGGGGCACCGAGGGCGAACTGATGGCGGAAACGGCGCCGGCGCTGGCGCCCTGGCTGGATGTTTTTGCCGCCGCCAACCTGCCCCTGCAGCAGCGCGCCGATTTCGTTGCGGTGCAGTGGGGCAAACTGCTGCTCAATTTGAATAACGCCGTCAACGCCCTGTCGGACCTGCCACTGAAAACGCAATTGTCCCAGCGGGCTTACCGGCGCTGCCTGGCCCTGCTGATGGACGAGGCACTGGCGGCCCTGCGTGTGGCCGGCATCGCGCCCGCCAGGCTCGCCAAAATCGGGCCGCGCCTGTTGCCGGGAATGCTGCGCCTGCCCGACTGGCTGTTCCTGCGGCTGGCCAAGGCCATGCTGAAGATCGACCCGCAAGCGCGCTCGTCGATGTGGGAAGACCTCCAGGCCGGCAGGCGCACGGAGATCGATTATCTGAACGGCGCGGTGGTGGCGCTGGCGGCCCGGCATGGCGTGGCGGCGCCCGCCAACGCTCGCATGGTGGCGCTGGTGCACGCTGCGGAGCAGGGCGGCCGGGCGGGCATGGATGGCGATAGTTTGCTGGCCGCCCTGCACGGGCAGGCGTGCGGCCAGCCGGCGCAAAAGATGTAAAAATGGTCAGGGGCGCCGGCAGCGGCGGCGCGGACAGATCACCATTGACAAGGATAGGCCATGGCATCGAGAAAAATTGCAGTCATTGTGGGCAGCCTGCGCAAGGAATCGTTCAACCGCAAGGTCGCCAAGACCCTGATGCTGCTGGCGGGACCCAAGCTGGATATGGAAATCGTCGAGATCGGCCACCTTGCCCTGTACAACGAAGACGAGGACGCCAATCCGCCGCCCGCTTACACGGAATTTCGCGAGCGCATCAAGAGCTACGACGGCGTCCTGTTCGTCACGCCCGAGTACAACCGTTCCGTGCCGGGCGCGCTGAAAAACGCCATCGACGTCGGCTCGCGCCCCTACGGCCACAGCGCCTGGAACGGCAAGCCGGCCGGCGTGGTGACAGTCTCGCCGGGCGCCGTGGGTGGTTTCGGCGCCAACCACCATCTGCGCCAGATGCTGGTGTTCCTCAACATGCCCGCCATGGCCCAGCCGGAAGCCTATGTGGGCGGCATCGCCAAGATGTTCGAGGGCGACAAGCTGACCAACGACAGCACCCGCGCCTTTCTGCAAACCTTTATCGACGCCTTCGCCGCCTGGGTCGAACGGCATGCCGACTGAAGGTGAAATTGCCATTTGGAAAATAGCGGGCGCAGGCCCGCACGTTTGATATTTATCAAACCTTGAGGGTGACGAAAGCCTAACCTTAATCCTTGAGCCACCCCGGAAAGCAGCAGCAAAACCGGGGAAGGCCAATCCGATGCCACGCAAAAAAACCTCAAGGCCTCAGGTCGGGGCAAGCTATTGCGCGGCAAATCGTAGGCTTACTTTGATAAGGATGCACCATGTTCCCATTTTCCCAATCCGTCACCCCCGCCGTGCGCAGCCACCTGGATGCGCAAGCGAGCTTCATGAACGATCTGTCCAAGTCCATGTTCAAATCGTTCCAGCAAATGTGCGACCTCAACATCCAGCTGGCCCAGACCATGCTGGAAGAAACGACGACGGCCACCCAGCAGCTGGCCACCCACACCCGTCCCACCGAAGCCATCAGCGCCGTCAGCGCCCGCGCCCAGCCCACCGCTGAAAAACTGCGCGCCTTCCAGCAGCACCTGTCCCGCGTGGCCGCCGACACCCAGGTGGAAATGGCCCGCGTCACCGAACAGCACGTCCAGGAAACCACCCGCACGGCCCGTGCCCTGGCCGACGAAGTCCAGCGCGTGGCCAGCGAAGAAACCGAACGCGGCATGCGCAGCCACCAGGAAGCCATGCGCAACTTCACCGACCCCTTCAAGGAAATCACCGACGGCGCCCGCCGCAACCAGGCCAGCCAAAACGCCCAGTCTGACGGCGCCGATGGCGGCAATACCACCGCGGCCAGCACCGCTACCGCTGGCAAGCAAACCACCAGCACCGGCACCGCGGCGCGCGGCACTGGCGGAACTGCAGCGCATTGATTGATAGTGGCAGCGTAAGGCAGGAGGACTGGCGCCGAAGGAGCCCGTCCCCATTCTAATCAGTTGGCGCTAGCAGCATCGGGGACTGGCACTCGCTGCCTGTCCCCGTTTTTGCGCCTTCCAAATCGCCTGCCTATTTCGAAAATTGGAACGGGCCCGGCCGCAATTGGCCCGTAAAACCAGCCCCCGCTACTGCGAGCGCCAACTTATCAAAAGGAGGACAGGCCGGGCCACGAAGGGCACCTGGCGGCTGTTCCCGCCGATCAAGCAAGCGCCACAACACCTTCCTGCCGCGCCAAACGTTCGACCCCATCCCGCCGCGCCCCCAGCCCAAACAAGGGCCGCAACACCGCCACCCGCCGCACCACCTCGAACACGGCGAAACTTCCGCACAAGGTCAGTACGACCAGCACCACCCCTTCGCCAAACGGCGCCATGCGAACGGGCTTCAGATAGTGCGCCAGGACCACGATCAAAGTCTGGTGCACGATGTAGACCGGGAACACCGCCGCCGTCAGATAGCGCCGCTTGGCGCTGTCGAAGTTCAGGTGGCGGTGGGCGAAGCCGCAGGCGGCGACAATGGCGCTCCACTGGCCGAGGGCGTACACGGCCCGCTGCACGGGCAAGAGCCAGGCCATGGTGGATTCGGGCACCAGGTCGTCCGGCAGCGAAAAATACACGCGCAGCAGGGCCCACACGGTGAGCGCGGTGCCCAGCGCCCAGAAACGCTGGCGGTCCATGGCCGCCCAGATGGCGCCCTGGCGGGCCAGCAGCGCGCCCAGCAGGAACACGCTGAAATAAAGGCTGTGATTGAACCAGTCGTCGAACAGGCCGTGGGTGGAGGGAAAGCGTGACAGCAGGGTGAAGCGGCCGATGGCCAGCAGGGCGGTGGGGACGAGCAGCAGGCCCCAGCCTTGCAGCAGCCGAGCGCACAGGCGGCCGGCCCGTTGCCAGGCTGGGCCGCCCGGCGGCAGCCAGCGCGCCAGTGCGGCGAGCAGCATGCTGTAGACCCACAGGTAGACCACGAACCACAGGTGGTTCCAGGTCGGCATGATCAGGTGCTTGCCGGGCGCCGTCACGAAGCCGCGGTCGTTGTGCATGTACAAGCCCAGGAACTGGCCGTAGTTGCCCGTGTAGCTGAATTTTTCCACCACTTCGCAAAAAGTCTGGGGCGGCACGATCACCAGCATGCCGAACAGCAGGGGCAGCAGCAGGCGCCAGCTGCGCAGGCGGGCGAAGCGGCCCGGCTTGCTCGACCCCAGCATCATGCTCGAGGCCGCGCCCGCCACCATGAACAGCAGCGCCAGGCGCCAGGGCGAGGACAACATCATTACCGGTTCGATGGCATCGCTGGCGTAGGGACTTTTGACGTGGAAGTCCCAGCTCACGTAGACCATGCCCACGTGGTAGGCGATCAAAAGGAAGAAGGCGATGATGCGCACCCAGTCGAGAAAATAGAGTCGGGCCGGTACGGCGTTCAAGGGGCTGCTTTGCATGATTTTTTCCCTAATAAATCGATGGGATCACTGTAAAGGCAGGCGCCCCTGCGGGCGAGGCAAATGGGGCGAAGCGGGGGCTGGCCGGGGCGAACCGGCGGCGCGGCCTCAGCGTTGTTGCAGGCGCTCCAGCACGTCCGCGCGAAACTGCCGGCTGCACGCCACCCTGGCGCCGCCCCGCAGCAGCAGCTCGCCATCACCTTTGTCGTCCGTCAGCACCCGTTCGATCCAATCGAGCTGGACGGCGGCGCGGCGGTGGCAGCGAACGAAACGTGGGCCCAGGCTGGCCAGCAGGCCCGCCAGGCTTTGGCGCAGCAGGGGCTGCTCGTGTTCGCAATGCAGCACCACGTAATTGTCGGCCGTCTCGATCCAGCCGATTGCATCGACCTTGACGACCCGGGTCACGCCCCGCTCCGTGACCAGCAACTGGCGCAGCGGCAAGCCGCGCCTGGCTGCGCTCTCCGGGGACGCGTCTCGCAGGCGGGCCTGCACCCGCTGCAGGGCCCGCTCCAGCCGGGGCAGATCGCAGGGTTTCAGCAGATAGTCGATGGCGTTGGCATCGAAGGCGGCGACGGCGTACTGGTCGAAAGCAGTGACGAACACGACCAGCGGCGCCGGCGCGGGCAGCGACGCGGCCACTTCCAGCCCGCTTACTTCCGGCATCTGCATGTCGAGAAAGATCACATCGGGCCGCGACTGGGCCGCCATGGCGAGCGCTTCCACCCCATCGCGCGCTTCTTCGATCGACAGCTCACTGCCCTGGCCGATGCGGCTTGCTTCCAACAGCCGGCGCAGGCGCGCACGGGCCGGCTGCTCGTCGTCGACGATCAACAGCCGCATGGCAACTCCATGCTGGCGCGCACCCCGGCGGGCGCCAGGGCTTCCAGCGAGAGGCTGGCGGCCGTGCCGTGCAGCAGCCCCAAGCGTTCGCGCAGATTGGCGAGACCGATGCCGCCGCTGCGGCCGTCGTCGTGGTTGCGGGCGGTGAGGCTGCCCCGATCGTCTTCCAGCACGATGCGCAGCACGGCGCCATCGCAGCTGGCCGCCACCCGAATGTGCGTCATGCCACGGGTCTGTTCGACCGTATGCTTGAAAATATTTTCCAGCAAAGGCTGCAGGCTCAGCACAGGCACCTTGCACGCCAGCGCGGCCGGCTCGATGGCCCATTCGATGCTGGCCCGTTCGCCGAAGCGGGCCAGCATGACCTGGGCGTAGGCTTGCACCAGGCGTAGTTCAGCCTCAAGCGTGCTGTCCAGGCTGTCGCTGACCTCGAGGGTGGCGCGCAGCACCCCGGCCAGTTCCATCAGGGTGGCGTCGGCCTGCGCGACATCGCTGTGCATCAGGCTGGAGATGGTGTTGAGGGCATTGAACAGGAAATGGGGTTGCATCTGCTGGCCCAGGCGCTGCAGCTGGGCCTGGCGCAGCAGGGCGGTGGTGCGCTCGGCGTTGAGCTTTTCCACCAGCAGGCTTTGGTAGGACAGCACACCGAAACGCACCGCCGTCAGCAAGCCGATGAACACCGTGATTTTCAGCGACTCGTAGAGGAACAGCTCGCCCACGGGCCGGTGCGTATAAGTCTCGCCGATCAGGGCGTAGACGGCGTGGCGGATGCCGATGGTCAGCGGGGTGAACAGGATCCAGTAATACGGCAGCCACAGCGCCTGCATGCCGAACCAGCGCCATGGCGTGGCTAAAAGATGATGCCAGCGCCGGCTCAGGCGCAGCTGCAGCAACATCAGGCTGGTGGCGACCAGCATCGACGAGGCCTCCCACAGCACCGGCTTCCAGTACTGCGTGCCGTGCTCGTTGCGCACATAATCCTGCACGCCCACCGCCACCATCAGCAGCATGAACAATAGCCAGGCCAGCACGAAGGCGGCGCGGGCCCGTCCGCTCCAGGCAAATTCGCCCTCGCCGAAACACTCGCTTGCCGGCGGCGCCATTCAGGGCCTGTCAGTCGTCGTCATCATCGTCGGCTGCGGCAGCGGCGGCATCCTTGACCTTCCTGGCCCGCTCCGCATCGAGCCTGGCGCGCATGGCGCCCACTTCGCCCATGAATTCATCGACGCTGTGGTTGCGCGCGACCCGGGCGGCGGGCGGCAGCAGTACCGACATGTAGAGCTCGTCGCCGAGCCTGCCCGTGCGCTGCTCGTTGCTGATCAGGGTCAGGCCCGAACCCAGCACGCCCAGCAGCACGCAGGTGATGGCAAAGCGGCGCCGGCCGTTCGGCTTGACGGTGCACAGGTGGTAGAACAGCATCACCGCACCGATCGCCACCAGCACGTGGGTGCCGTAGCGGGTGATGAATTCCAGCGAGAAGGCGTAGGCGACCAACGATGAAAACAGTTTGAAGACGGTAATGGCGGCGACGCCGCAGCCGAAAATGAACAGGTGGCGGCCCAGGCGCGCGTGGCGGCCGAACAGGCGGTTGGCAAAGGCCCAGGCGCCGCACCAGATCAGGCTGCTTCCGATGCCGTAGGCCAGGTATTGCAGGTAGCGGATCAGCACAAAAGGCTGGAAGTCGGGCAGCCAGGCCGTGAACAGGGCGGTCAGGCCGATCAGCAGCAGGCCGGCCAGGCCGGGCAGGGCGCCTTCCCAGCCGTGGCGGGTGCGGTCGAGCTGTTCGGGCGGCACGGGGAAGTTGGCGGCCCGCACGCGCAGGGTGGTGTGGCCCAGGCGCACCACGGTGTCGCCCGTCATGGCGACGCTGGCGGCGCGCTTGCCGCGGTGGATCACGCCGTTCTTGCTGCCCAGGTCGCGCAGCAGCAAGCCGCCCTTGCCATCGTCCTCGATCACGGCGTGGCGGGCGGCCGAGTAGGCGTCGTCGACAATGTAATCGTTGTCGTAGCCCCGGCCCAGCCGGATCGGCAGGCGGTCGATCTGGTGGCGGTGCAGCACGTCGCCGTTGCGGGACAGGGTCTCGACGAAGAACGGCCCGTGCGCGACCGCTTGCACTGGCGCTTGCATTTCCGCGCTGGTTTCGGCGTTCATTTGGCGGCTCCCCGGCCCAGCGCTTCGAGAAAGGCACGGGTGCTGCGCATGCCGTTTTCAAACGACACGCCGGACACGTCGATGCGGCTTTGCAGGCTGGCGCGGCCGTCGTCCGTGCTGGCCGTCAACAAGGTAAAGTTATATAAGCCGGGAAACTTGCGGTAGGCGCGCACGCAGGTGACGGCGCGCAATGGCAGGCTGCGCGTGGTGACAAACTGCTCGGTGCAGCGGGGGCCGGTCAGGCGGGTGTCCTTGGCGCGGCCCAGGCTGTCCGTCTTGAACAGGGTGGTGGCCAGCACGGCAAAGCGCAACTTGTCGAGCGAGGCCGAATGCACGTACTGGTGGGTCATCGACACGTGGCCCGTCTGCTGCGATTCGGAGACGAAAATGGCGGATTCCATCTGGCAGCTGATGCTGTCCGCCGTCCAGCTCGCTTCCGCCTTCACGTTCGAGCGGCCCCAGCAGCGCACCTGGTCCGATTCGCGCACCGGTACCTGGTAGGGACCCATGGTCTTGATCGACAAGGGCTGTTCCAGCAGCTTGTCGATCATGGCTTTCTGGTGGGCCAGCAGCTGTTGCCCGATCAGGGGATTGAAATCTTTTGGCGGCGCTTTCTGGGCCGCCACCGTTTTCAGCAAATCCTGGGCGTAGCGCACCGGTACCAGGAAACTGACCAGTTCGCCGTCGCGCCGCTTCGACACGTTCACGCCCGCCACCGCGCCCGAGCCCGTCACGCTGGGGCCGCCGCTCATGCCCGCATTGATGGGACCGGTGAACATCAGCTGATCATAAAAGCTGCGGGTGATGACGCCGTTGTAGGAGCCCTCGGAAATGGCAAAGCCCAGGTCGAGCGGATTGCCCAGCGAGTACAGGTACTGGCCCTGGGTCAGCTTGGCCAGTTTGTCGGGGATGGTGAAAAAGCCCGTGCCGGCGCGGTTGACCCGCACCACGGCCAGGTCGTGCAGCACGTCCACCGCCAGCAGTTCGACCGGGCCCCGCTTGCCGTCCGTGTCGACGTATTCGGCCGTGTAGATGTCCGGGTCCAGCGCCAGCTGCGACACCACGTGGTAGTTGGTGAGCACGAGATTGCTGGTGCCGACCAAAAAGCCGGAACCCACGGTGGACTGGCTGCGGCCGTTTTTGAGCAGCATGCGCAGTTGCAGAAGGTCGGCCTTGGCGGCGGAATACAGGTTTTGCGCGGCCGAGGAGGGCGGCGGCAGCGCCGCCGTGTTGTCCGCTTCGGGCGGCGCGGCTGGGGTGGCGGCGGGCGGACTGTTGGGGCTTTGCAGCTGACCGGGCAGGGCGGGCTGCACCTGTGGCGCCGCCGCTTTTTCGGCCGGAGCAGCCTGCGCCTGACAACACAGGGCGGCAGCCACACCCAGCGCCAGCAGCCGCTTGCGGCAAGCGGGGTCGATCTTCAAGAAATTCATGCAATCCCAAGCGATGAGGACAAATTTACCAACTTGTCAGCAGCATAACTTAATTAGGCGCGGGACGACACCACTTCCCCTGCCACTTGCACTTACAGCTCGCCATCCTCGGCCACCGCTTCGGCCAGCGGCGTCATCATGTGGCCAAGCTTGCGCTCCTTGGTGTCCAGGTAGTGGGTGTTGAAAGCGTTGCGGTTGACCAGCAAAGGCACGCGCTCGGCCACCTCGATGCCCACTTTTTGCAAGGCGTCGATCTTGCGGGGATTGTTGGTCATCAGGCGCAGGCGCTTGACGCCGAACTGGGCCAGCATGGGTTGGCACAGGGCGTAGTTGCGCGCATCGGCATGGAAACCCAGTTGCAGATTCGCTTCCACGGTATCGGCGCCCGCTTCCTGCAGGCGGTAGGCGCGGATCTTGTTGACCAGGCCGATGCCGCGGCCTTCCTGGCGCAGATACAACAGGATGCCGCGGCCTTCGTCGGCAATCTTGCGCAGCGCCCCTTCCAGCTGGGCGCCGCAGTCGCAGCGCTGGGAAAACAGCACGTCGCCCGTCAGGCACTCCGAATGCACGCGCGCCAGCACCGGTTCCCCATCACCGATGTCGCCCAACACCATCGCGAGATGTTCCTTGCCGGTCGCGTGTTCGACGAAGGCGTGCAGGGTGAACTGGGCCCATGGCGTCGGCAGGGCGCAGGAGGTGATGTAGTCCATCTGGTTGTCGGGGGTGGCGGGAACGCTCATTGCTGGTCTCTGAATCATTTCTACAGGCGCAAGTGTAGCGGAAATCCCCAGCCCCCGTTGGCGGCCGCCGCCCGGCCCGATCTTGATAAAAGCCCAACGGTCGAGCGGGTAGCGCTTGGCCGGGAATGCAACAAGCTGGCGAAAAGTTGGCGTATGTCAACAAATTCACGGTAAGATAGATTTCTCCCTGATGGATTTGGCAAGTTGATGAGCACGATGACACCTGTGGCCCTGCTGTTTTTTCGCGTGATTGCCGAGGCCAGCGGCCGGCCGGCGGCATTGCTGCTGGATGTGGGCGCGGGCGACGAGGCCCTGCTGGCGGCCGACCTGGCCGCGGCCGACGGCGACGACCATTGCCTGTCATCGCTGCAAGACGCCATGCCGGGCTTTTATCGCGCCGACCGGATTGCCGATGCCGGCTTGCGGCAGGTGTTGCGGGAAGCGGGCTGGCAGCCGCTGGCTCCAGGCACCCTGTGCCGGGTCGATGAGCGCCTGGTGGCCGGTTTCCTGCCGCCCGGCACCGAATGGGTCGATGGCAACTGGTGCATGGCACCACCGCCCACCGCCACCGGCGCCCAGGCCGCCTCCAAGGTCACTGCCCTGCAAATGGTGCAACTGGTGGCGCGCGATGCCGACACCCACGAAATCGAAGCCCTGCTGCGGCGCGATCCCACCCTGTCGTATAACCTGCTGCGCCTGGTCAATTCCCTGGGCGTGGGTGGCGGGCGCCGCATCACCAGTTTTTCCCAGGCCTTGCTATTGCTGGGCCGGCAGCAATTGCGCCGCTGGCTCAACCTGATGCTGTTCGCGGCCCGCCAGGGCGACGTGCGCTCGGCCATGCTGCTGGCCCGCGTCGCCATGCGCGCCCGCGCCCTCGAACTGCTGGCCAAGGCGGCCGGCCTGGACAAGACTACCCAGGAACAGGCTTTCATGACGGGCATGTTTTCCCTGCTGGGCGTGCTGTTCGGCATGCCCCTGGCCGAAGTGCTGGCGCCGCTGGCGCTGGGCGAGGCCGTGATGGCGGCCCTGCTGCAGCGGGACGGCGAACTGGGCGCACTGCTGGCCCTGGTCGAAGCGGCGGAACTGGGCAATCTCGATGGCGTGGCGGCGGGCCTCGAGCAGCTGCAGATTGCCGGCGGCGATTTCAATCAAGCCATCTGCGATGCGGCCGGCTGGATGCAGGGCGCCTTGCGGGAAAGCCAGGCTGCCCATGGCTGAGACGGGACTCGCGCGCTGCCTGCGCCTGGCCCGGCTGGCCCGCGCGCTGGCGCCCCGGCCGGACGGCGAGGCTGCCGCTGGCGCGGACCCGGCACGCTTCGAGCCGCCCAGTCTGGAGGCCACCCTGGCCGAATTGGAGGCGGCGCTGGCCGAACTGTCGGCGCCAGCCCCCGCGCCAACGCCGGACCTGGCCGACCCGCCCTTGATCTCGCTGGACCTGGCCGGCTATCTGACGGGCTGGAACAGCGCCGCCGAAGCCCTGTTCGGCTACACCCCCGCCGAAGCGATCGGCCAGCACGCTTTTTTCCTCGATGCCGACGTGCCCGATGCCGACGACAGCGGCGCCGGTCCCGAGCTGTTTCCCGCGCCCGGCGGCCCGGTGGTGGAAGTGCTGCGCCGGACCAAGGGCGGCGCCACCATCCGCGTCTCGATGAGCACCTCGATGCTGTACGACGGGCAGGGCGAGCCGGCCGGCATCCTCATCAAGCTGGCGCCAGCCGCGCTGAGCTGGCAGGCCGCGACCCTGCCCGCGGCGGGCCAGGCCAGCGCCATGCTCAGCGAATCGGACCAGCAGCGCCTGCACGCCCGCATCATCGAAGACAGTGAGCAGGGCGTGCTGATCACGGACGCCGAAGAGCGCATCGTCTCGATCAATGCCGCCTTCAGCCGCATCACCGGCTACAACGCCTCGGAACTGATCGGTTGCACTCCCGACATCCTGCGCTCGGGCGTGCACGACGCCGAGTTCCGCGCCGCCATCCGCGCCAGCATTCACGGCCAGGGCACCTGGCGGGGCGAAATCATCGGCAAGCGCAAGAATGGCGAGCTGTTTCCCCAGTCGATCAGCATCAGCGTGGTGCGCGACGCGGCCGGCGCCATCACCCACACCTTCTCGCTGTTTTCCGACATCAGCGTGCACAAGGATTTCGAAACGCGCATGCAGCGCATGGCCAATTACGACAGCCTGACGGGTCTGCCCAACCGCAGCCTGTTCAATCACCTGGTCGACCAGATGCTCAGCGAAGCGCGCCGCGCCACCGAGTACGGGGCCGTGCTGGTGGTGGAGCTGGACCGGCTCGCCACCGTGTCCGATTCGCTGGGCCACGACGTCGCCGCCCAGGTGCTGGCGGAAACGGGCCGGCGCTTCCGCAGCGCCTTGCGCGACGCCGACATGCTGGCGCGCCTGGAAGGCGCCAAGTTCGGGGTCGCCTTGCCTTTCATTGAAAAGCGCGAACACGCGGCCCTGGTGGCGCAGAAACTGCTGGCGACCCTGGCCGCGCCGGTGGCGGTGGACGGCCACAGCGTGCGGGTCAGCGCCCGCATCGGCATCGCCGTCTACCTGGAAGACAGCACCGACACCGCCTCCCTGATGCGCTACGCCGAAGTGGCGGTGGCCAAGGTCGATACCAGCTTCCTCGACGCGGGCGACGGCTTCCTGTTTTATAGCGAAGAGATGGACCAGCGCGCCAAGGACCGCATCCGCCTGGAAAACGAATTGCGCTACGGCCTCGCCAACGGCCAGCTGGAATTGCACTACCAGCCCAAAGTCAGCCTGCGCAGCGGGCGCATCGTGGGCGCCGAAGCCCTGATCCGCTGGCGCCATCCGGAGCGGGGCATGGTGCGGCCCGACGAATTTATTGCGCTGGCCGAAGAGACCGGCCTCATCCTCGACATCGGCAACTGGGTGCTGGATGAAGCCTGCCGCCAGATCCGCGCCTGGAAAGACGCGGGCCTGGCGATGCCGCCCGTGGCCGTCAACCTGTCGGCCCGCCAGTTCGACCGCAAGCTGCCCGGCTTCGTGCAGCAGGTGCTGGAGCGCCACGCCGTCCAGCCCGGCCAGATCATGCTGGAAATCACCGAGAGCCTGCTGGTCGGCGGCGCCGACAACGTCATCGCCATCATGAACGAGCTGGTGGCCATGGGCCTGGCGCTGGCGCTGGACGATTTCGGCACGGGATACTCCAGCCTGGCGTATCTGAAGAAATTCCCCATCAGCACCCTCAAGATCGACCGGGCTTTTGTGGTCGGCCTGCCCGACGAAGAAAACGACTGTGCCATCGCCCGCGCCATCGTCACCATGGCCCAGCAGCTGCGCCAGGAAATCGTCGCCGAAGGGGTGGAGACGGCCGAGCAGATGGCCTTCCTGCGCGACCTGGGCTGCGATCAGTTGCAGGGGTGGTTGTTCAGTCCGGCGGTGCCGGCGGCCGATTTCGAGCTGATGTTCAAGGAAGGCAAGCGGCTTGCCGTGCGGGGACTGACGCCGTAAAGTGTCTGCGTTCGGCGGCCTTCGCAGCACCGGGGACTGGCAACCGCAGGGTGCCTGTCACCGTTCCTGGTCGGCGGTCTCAGCAAAATGCGGTGTCAGGCAGCAAATGCCCGACCCCTGGCTAGCGCAGCGGGTCTAGCAAACTGCGCAAGTCATTGTGATCCAGCTCGTACATCAAGGCCAGCAACTGCCCCAGCTCCCCTTTCGGGAAACCCTCGCGGGCGAACCAGCCCAGGTAGTGGCCGGGCAGTTGCGCGATGGTCTTGCCATGGTACTTCCCGAAGGGCATTTCGCGTGTGAGTAACAATTGCAGGTGTTCGGGTTTCATGCGCGCCACTGTAACATTCAGGCGCGCTAAAATACACCGCGGAGGACCAGCGCATGAACAGTCAATTCGATCTCGAGCGTTTCGTCGAAGCGCAAGACCCCGTCTATGCCACCGTGGTCGCGGAGCTGGAATCGGGCCACAAGAAGAGTCACTGGATGTGGTTCATCTTTCCCCAGATCGCGGGCCTCGGTTCGAGCGCCATGGCGCAGAAATATGCGATCCAGTCCACCGACGAGGCCGCCGCCTATCTGGCCCATCCCGTGCTGGGCAAGCGCCTGCGCGAATGCAGCGCCCTGGTGCTGGCCTTGGCGGGGCACGACATTGCCGCCATCTTCGGCAGCCCGGACGAGCGCAAATTCCACTCCTCGATGACCCTGTTTTCGGAAGTCGCGCCGGACGAGGCCGTGTTCCAGGACTGCATCAACGAATTCTTCGACGGCCTGGCCGACGAGGCCACCCTGGACCGCCTGTAAGCGGCGTTCCGGGCAGCTGCTGCGCCGCGGCGCGCGGTGGCGGCGCGGGCACATGCGTATAATCGCTGGCTTGTCCGATCCTTAAAGAAAATCAATATGGCTTCAACTCCCGACAACATCAGCATGGCGGTGTTCTGCGATTTCGAAAACGTCGCCCTCGGCGTGCGCGATGCGAACTACGAAAAATTCGACATCAAGCCCGTGCTCGAGCGCCTGCTGTTAAAAGGCAGCATCGTCGTCAAGAAAGCCTATTGCGACTGGGAGCGCTACAAGGGTTTTAAAGCCACCATGCACGAAGCCAATTTCGAGCTGATCGAGATCCCCCACGTGCGCCAGTCCGGCAAGAACTCGGCCGACATCCGCCTGGTGGTCGATGCCCTCGACCTGTGCTACACCAAGTCGCACGTCAACACCTTCGTCATCATTTCCGGCGACTCGGATTTCTCCCCCCTGGTCTCAAAGCTGCGCGAAAATAACAAGCAGGTGATCGGCGTGGGCGTGAAGCAATCGACGTCCGACCTGCTGGTAGCCAACTGCGACGAGTTCATTTTTTATGATGACCTGGTGCGCGAAGTCAAACGGGCCGCCGCCAAACGCGACGAGCGCAAATCGCAACCGGCCGCCCAGTCGGGCCGCCGCGCCCCGGACGAAAACAACAAGCGCAAGGAAGAACTGGAAGCGCGTAAAGCCCAGGCCATCGAGATGGTGGTGGAAATGTTCGACGCCCTGGTCTCCGAGCGCGGCGACAGCGGCAAGATCTGGGCCTCCTTGCTGAAGGACACCCTGAAGCGCCGCCGTCCCGAATTCAACGAAACCTACTTCGGCTTCCGCACCTTCGGCAACCTGCTGGAAGAAGCGCAGGCGCGCGGCATGCTGGAATTCGGCCGCGATGAAAAATCCGGTGCCTACGTCTACCGCAGCAGCACCACTCAGGCGCCGCGGGTGGAAGCGTCCGTCGAGGGCGCGCTGCCGGTGGGGGACGGGGAGGGCGCGACTTCGCCATTGCCTTCGCCCGAGATGGCGGCCCTGCTCAATCCAGCCGAGCCCGCTGCCGAAGCGCAAGCACCGTCCGACCGTCCCGCCCGAGGCCGCGGCCGGGGCCGTGGCCGCACGGATTTCCGCGCGCCCGTGGTGAGCGAGACGCCGGAACCGCCAGTGGAAACGCCGGCCCCGGTCGCAGCTGCGTTCGAGGCGCCAGTCGAAGCACCGGCCTGGACCGAAGACTCGCCATTCCCGCCGCCGGAAGCGGTCACGCCGC
>JACXTT010007475.1_pt1 | contig 15379 bp, 13 predicted proteins | sample 9270951 | NCBI WGS metagenome assembly JACXTT01 (sample SAMN15532306, study PRJNA645909) | rock metagenome | isolation source: weathered quartz diorite | place: Puerto Rico | collected 2017-06-21 | reverse complement strand
TCGCAAGCCTGATCCTCTGGTCTTCGTTTTTCTTCGCATCGACCGCGAACAAAACGTCGCTATTCTTCGCCCGATGATTGCGCCAGACATCGGTGTGCAGTTGGACTCCGGCAGCGGTGAATTAAAGCCGGGAACGATGCTTCGGTGCACGACATCGGAGCGCGAACATCCCGCGATTGTGGAGGGCGAGGTGGCAAAGGTTACCGACCTCGTGCTCGATTGCGGTGAAAAGAGATTCGTCGTGAAGGGCATTGACTTCACCCCAGGAGCAAGGTGATTCGGGTCATTCGCGAAACGCATGAGACGCCCGAAAACGTGGCGCGGAGACTTGAGCTGGCTGGCGGGCGGAATCGATTCGGCGAAGCAAATTACCGCGCAATTTGGGGATGGAACCGGCTCGCGTGGATTGGCGGAAAGTTTGAAGACCGCAACGAACACGGCGTTTTGTTACGCGAGCGCGTTGAATTAAGAAGAGAACCGAAATATCCGGCGTTGGATCGCTGGCACATTGAGCGGTGGGTCCCGCCGGAAGTCTATGGATCACCGCGCGCGTGGTACACACAGACAAACGAAATTGCAAATGGACAAACGGTCGCTGCGCTGGGGCCATATCCGTCGCGCGGTGAGTACGAACATTGCTTCACGCTTGAGACGCCAAAGGGCGAATTCATTCAGCTGACCCCCACCGTAGCGGAACACATTGCGCGCGCAATCGAGTATTCGCGCTGCAAGCCGCGCGGACAATCACGTTCAAAACTTTACGACAGGGAAGCGCGCGAAGATCGCGCCTACGAAAACTGGGCGTTCGACCTGCTTGGCGACCAACTGCGAGCGTTTCACTGCCAACCGTTCGTCGCAGTTTCATAGAGGCTGGATCGTGTGTCCCAGCACAGAGATACGTTTCTCAGCGAAGACGGACAATGGTCGACGCAATAGCCAAGATCACGATCGGCGCGATGTACAAAGCAAAGATAACTGCGACGATGATCAAGCCTTTATTCCTGCGCGTGCGATACAGGTAGTAGGGAAGAGCTACGGGCCAGCCAAAGAAGACAAAAGCATCGAATTCAAACGGTAAGTTCAGCTGCCGGTTTCTTCGGTCCATTCGTACCCAAATCGCCAGTAGCGTCGGAAATTCGAGGCTCCACAGCATTGCGGCCTCTGGCGGTCGAGTCGGATAACTATGCAATGCCAGCACTGACAGGCCGATCGAGTAAATCGCCGTCAAGATGATCAGAAACAGTAGAAGTCGGAGCGCAGACACGGGACGCATATGATAGCGAAGTTTGAGCGCTACACCAGGACATCATGAAACGATTTGAAATTTGGCTCAAAGGTTTGCTGGCTGCGGCGATTAGCGGTGCGGCGGGGGGAGTGCTCACGGGATTTGCAGCGGTGGGAATCGATCCAGCGCACTTCAATTTGCAAGCGGGAATTGGCGCGACGTTTCGGATCGGAATGGCCGCCGCGCTGATTAACGCCGTCATCGGCGTCGCCGCGTATTTGCAGAAATCACCGTTGCCGGAAGGGAACTAGCCACCGGACGAGTTCAGGGAATAAAAAAGGGCGGCACTTTGCCGCCCCAATATTCTTACGCGTACTGGACGCGCCTCACAAGCAATCTTAGCGTATGACGCGGCGACCTAAGCGTCAACGAAATTATCGGCAACCGTAGGGCACGATATATCGTGCCCCTACTTGGAGTGACCAAGGAGTTTCCATGCCAGTCGTCGGCTCATCTGCATACAACACGGCAGGGCAGATTACGTCGCTCGTGCGTTCGCTGCTGAACGACGCACAGGGAAATCTTTTCACCGACGCGGTTCTGCTACCGTACGTCAATTCGGCATACCGCAAAGTGCAGCGCGCGATGGGCAACGCCGGCGCGGGCGGCTTTTTGACCGACGACGCGCTGCTCGTGGTTCCTGCTGTCGCGGCACAAGACTCTTCGCTGCAAGTTTCGATTACCGATGCCACCGCGCCGCCGAATCAACTGCCGACGGATTTGTTGCTGCCACTCAAATTGTGGGAGCGGCCAAATGGTTCAACGCAGGATTTTGTCGAAATGGTGGATCTTACCCGCCATGGTGGTTTGCCTTCGCGCCCGCAGGATTCAGTCCTAAGCGCCTGGGAATGGCGTTCCGACGGAATTTATTTCCTCGGCGCAACGCTGGACACGCAAATTCGCCTGCGCTATCTGAAAGCGTATCCCGATTTGACGGACGCGACTTCGCCCGTGCTGGTGCGCAATTCGCAGGAGGCGCTCGCGTTTGCGGGCGCCGCCCTCGCCGGATGGGCGCGCGGTTCACCACTCGCGGAAAAGTGGGACGACGCGGCCAGCGACGCCATCGAAGATTTGATCATTCAAGCCGTGAAGCGCGAACAACAAACCGCGCGCAGACGCCGGCCGTTTTCTTCGCGCAGCGGCTATACACCATTTTGAGGAACATACACCGATACCGTCATTCCGAGCGGAGTCTTCGGAGCGGGGAATCTCCCTTATTTTTTGCAATTAACGCGGGAAGAGAGATTCCTCACTTCGCCGCGCTTCGTTCGGAATGACAAGATTACTTCCGGAGGAACCATGCCCATTACGATTTCTCTCGCGCCGAACAACGTAGATTCGAGCGCGAGCAATTTTGTCTATGCAATTGCGACGCTCACGTTCTCGGGAAGTTATCCGACCGGCGGCGACACGCTCGACTTTACACAAGTCGCCGACAAAGTGGCGTCGGACCAGGTTGTCCAAGTCTTTGCTGAATCACAGAACGGGAACAGCGGCTACTACATCGCGGTGCAAGGAAGCGCAATGAACAACTGGAAGCTGAAGGCGTTCAACGGCGGAGGCACGGAAATCACCGCCGGCGCCTATCCTGCCAGCGTGACCAGCGACATCGTGCAGCTCAGCGTCACCGCGCGCAAGCTCCTGTAGCGCAGCCAACCTGGCTGCGCATGAAACCACAATCGAACGACAACCTCTGCACAGGCAGATTGCCTGTGCCACTGGTAGCGCAGCCAACCTGGCTGCGCATTTGAATCACGACCAAGCGGCCAGATCCTGCACAGGCAGGTTGCCTGTGCCAGGAGCTGGTTTTGCCGCACTCGACCATGGCCAACTGGTGGCAAAGGGTGTGAGCCCTGCTCTTACGGGGTTTTGCTCGATGTACAAGCGAATCTTTTCTGCTTCCGCGCCATTCCGCACCCAATGATCAAAGGATTCGGCTTGCCAGAACTGCTGGCCTTCGCGTCCGAGGATACGATTTGCTTCGCGAGAACTAACGCTCTTAATGCCCCCTGTAATTCGTTTCATGGCTGTCCTTGGGTCAAGCAGCAAATGAACATGATTCGGCATGACAACGAAAGAAATCAGGCGGTAGAAAGCCAAGACCTCGGCGCCGTGACGGATGCAGTTGGTAACAGCCTCGGCAACTCGCGCCTCGGAAAGCCACAATGGGCCTGAGCTTGCGTTGTCGAGATAGCGCTCTGCCCGCGCGAACCGCAAGTTAGACCTCGTTTCGGTTTTCTTCAGGCTAACCAAGACTTCCCGGGGAAGCGAACCGTGCAGACGCCAGGTTACAAAAATCATTTTCCCCGGCGGATGCCAGTGCGGAAGATTACGCTCATAGTACGTCATTGATAATAAACTAGCACATGTAGGTTGCCTGTGCCACTTGTAGCGCAGCCAATCTGGCTGCACATGGAAAGCACAATCGAACGATAACCTCTGCACAGGCAGGTTGCCTGTGCTACCCGAACAGGACACGGCACGAAAAATGATACGATCGAAAATGGCGATGGGGTTTCTCTGGGTAGCGCTTGCGCTGATGTTCCATGCGTGGCCGATGGTGCCCGTGGCAAAAGGGCAGGGCACGCGCAAGGATGACATTGTTTTTAACTCACGCGGAGTGCCGCTGGCGGGAGCTACAATTCGCGTTTGCGCGATGCCGGCGAGCGGTCAGCCGTGTGCGCCGCTGGCGCTCATTTACTCGGACCCGGGCTTAACGCAAGCGCTCGCGAATCCCGCAACAACCGATGGCCTCGGCAATTATTTTTTCTACGCCGCTCCCGGAAAATACGAAATTGAAATTTCCGGTCCGGGTATCACCACGAAACAAATTCCCAACGTAATTTTACCCAGCGATCCGACCGCACCAACCTTCACCGGCGCCATCAGCGCGTTTTCGCTGAATCTGACCGGCAATCTCACCGTCAACGGTTCAACCACCATCCTCGGCAATCTCGCGAGCGGCACGCTCAATCTCACCAATCAATCGAGCGCGCCTGGCGCGGCCAGCTCCGGCACGGTGAATCTCTACACAAGAACGGACAAGCGCCTCTACTACAAAGACGACACGGGCGCGGAGATCGGCCCGATTGCAAATACTTCCGGCGCGCAAACGAACATCACGAACACGTTCACAGCCTCACAGAATTTTGACGCGGACGTACACTCGAAGGGACCGAATCCAAATTTCGACATCATGCGTTACGGCGGCTACGTCGCCAACACGTCTTCTTTGCAGACAATGACATGCAGCATCAGTTCAGGCTCCACGACGCTCTCCTGCGCCTCCAATCCCGATTTTCAGAATGGGCAAGGCGTGGTTGTTCCGCTCGCGGGATCGCTGCCCACACTGCCGAGCGCGCCCGCCGTCGGAACGGTCACTCCAATCGGCCTCACGAACGGTTCGACGACTTACAGCTACCAAATTGTGCTGGAGGACTACTTCGGCGGATTGACGGCTGCAGGCACAAGCGGATCGACGACATCCGGCGCCGCAACTCTTGGAACCAACACTGTCGCCTTGACTGGCGTTGTCCGCACGAGCGGTGTCGACACTTTCACGTGCGCGTCGAACTGCAACATCAGCATCGGTTCACAAGTGCAGATTACAGGTTTCACGGGCGGTGGTAATTCTACTGTGAACGGCGCAGTTGTCGTAAATTCCACGCCGACGAATACTACGTTTACAGCGCTCGCTTCGGGATTATCCGACTACACAGAAACCGCTTCGGCAACCATTTCCGTCCGCGCTTGCAACGAGGTTTTTCCGTCCGGAACACTGGCGCAGGAGAGCACGATTCTCCGGTCATGGATCTATCGCAACGGTTCGCTCGTTGGCGTTTCGCCCGGGCAGGATCCTTTTTTCATAGACTGTGGGCAGGGCGTTTCGGGCCAGCCTGCGTACGTTCCCGCGTCTGCTCCAGGAAGCGCGCAAGCTGGATATCTTGCCACCACGATCGCCAGCGGTGGCGGGACAAACACGATGACGCTTGCTAATGCCGCGGGTTCGACCGCCACGTCGCAGGCCGTTCAACACGACAACTCCTCCGCACTTATCGCCGCTTACACTGCCGCGCTTGCCGCTCACGGCGGTATCGTGATGCTTCCCCCGATCCCGTCGAACAGCACTTTGACATATCCCTTCAACGCCACGACCGACCTCTCTGCCATAGCTAACCCGACGCAGGCGGGTGCGGAGATAAAAGTCGCGCTTGCCGGATTGAATCAGCCGTGGGTATTGCCCCGCGCTGTCACGATTTCGGGAATACCGCAGACAAATACTTCTTTTCAGTATTCGCCGCTCGGCTCGATTGCGGGCAACTCCCATCCTCTCTTTCTGCTAAATAACCGTACGAGCAGCAGCGTCCGCATCCGCGACATCAAGTTCACGACGCTCGCAGTCGGGCAAAGCAGCATCGTCTCCGATGAGAACCTGCACAACGGCGGCGAAGTGGGGCTCATCCTCGATGACAACGGATACTCAGGCACTTCTGCCTCCGCGGTCATCATCAAGGGCGGTTTTGATTTCTGGTTTACGCGCGGCGTGTGCGGCGTGAGTGGAGCTGAAGCAAATCAATGGTTCGCCCATCCGTGCGTGGAACTTACCAACGCTTCCGCTTACCTGGGCACGCCCTCACAGATTCCGGGCCGCGTCTGGTTCGAGCACACCAGCTTTCAGGGCGGCGTCGGCATCCAGAACGACAACTACGCTCAGCCTTCTGCGAGCGGCACTTCGGCAGGCGGAAACATCTTCGTTACCTCCACTCTGCATGAGTCGAACGCAGCGTCTCCAATAAGGATTTATCTCCAGGGCGGCGCGTTCATCTACAACATCAACGCGTTTGACGTGACCATCGCGGATCAAGTGAATGGCATCCACCAACCCGTCCTGGAAATGACTGGCAGCACAAACGTCATCCACGCCAAACTGGAAAAGAATAACGCCCTCGGCAACCCGACTCTTTTTAGCAGCACTTCGTCAAGCGTCGGTGCACCTGTCTGCATCAACAACTTTGCCGCAGGTTGCGGCCCCATACCCAACACAAACATTTCCGGCGCAAATATCCAGGCGGATGGCGGGATTGTTTCCACAATGGATGGAGGGAGTATTGGATATTTGATGCCCACGCCGGCGGCTCCCGCGTCTTGTGTCGTTTCTAGTGGAGGATCCGTCCCTGTGACAACGGGTCTCCAATACTACATTGTGGCAACGGATCGTTCTCCAGTTTCGTTCGCGCCTTTGGCCGGCATGACCCTGGTGGGGCCAGCGTGCACCGTGAACACGTCGAGCGGAAACCAGACCGTAACGGTCACGCGCCCCGCGTTGCCGGCCGGCGCTTTCGGCTGGCTGGTTTGGCGCGGAACTCCGGGAGCGATCGGCGAAGCCAACATGCCCGGAGGCTGTCTGGTGCCCATTCCCGCGAGCACGACAACGTATGTGGATACCTTCGGCTTCACGTGCGGGTCGTCTCCGCCTCCAACAGACACGGCATTTCTCTCCGGACTCAACAGCTCCGGCGTGACCACGTCCTCCCTTGCGATTAACGGCGAAGCGATGACCGCTTCGCCGCGCGCCGAGCAAAATATCTTTCTGCCAGGGGCGCTGACTTCCACGTGGACCGGGGCGAACTGGACGCTGGACAAGGCACTCACGATCACCCGCTTGCAAGCGCAAGCGAAAACGGCGCCGGCGGGTTGCACGACGAACGCAGTGATTCGCGTTACCGATGGAACTACGCCGGTTAACTTGACGATCAGCGCAGCCGCAAACGATTCGGGCGCGATTGCGCAGAACTATGCCGCGGGCGCTTCGCTGACGGTTAGTGTGCAAACCGCGGCCGCGGGCTGTACGACGAGCCCCGCCGATGTGAACGTGATCGTTCAGCACCGCATGCAGTAATTTATCGCGCTAATTTCTTCGACCAATATTTTCCCAGAAAAAACGAGGTGAGTTGTGAAAGGGCCGAGCGATATCGCTGTTCTCGTGAATATCTCCACGCAAAAATGGCCGCCGCGCCATCGCACCTATTTCGGTTCGTTGGACGTGCGCTCGCCGCAGGCGGGCGAAGCATACGCGCTGACTACGGTGCGCGCCTGTAAAGGATTGATGGATTTGGGCGACAAGCGCTCGATGGAATTTCCCATCACCGCGCGGGAGATCGCCGAAGATATCGCGCGCGAAATCAACAGCGATTCAGGGGAGGGAAGTTATCACGGCGTATTTGTCGCGGCAGGCCTGGAGCCAACCCAGAGTGAGTTGGAAGATGCTCGAAGCAAGCTCGAAGAATTTCACCGGCGACTCGTGGCCGCGGCGGATCTCGAATGGGAGCGCTCGCACAATCCGATGTTCATCACGGACTTGGAACGCCGTGCGGCTCGCGAGCTGAAACTTGAAAAGCCGTGGCTCTACGATCCGAAGCCGGCGGCGGAATGTCCCGCCTGCGCGGAACACATCAAGCCGGGCGTTGCGGTTTGCAAATCCTGCGGAGCAATCTTGGATAAAGAAAAAGCGGCACGGTTCGGATTGGTCGCGGGCCAATTGCAAACCCGAGAAAATCCGAGTCGCCAAGCAAAGTAAGCAATTCCAAATTCCACGACGAGACAATTCATGTCCACAGTTGGTTCATTTGACGCGCCCATTGAGATTTTCAGCGGGCTGGTGACGGATATGGCCCCGGCGGATTTGCCGCATGGAGTCTCTCCCGATTGCCAGGACGTAATTTTCAGTTCGGGGGGAGTGGCAACGCGGCCTGGAATGCAAACGCTCTTCGGGCCACTCGCGGGAAATCCGACAATCAACTATTTGAAGACATACGAGACGCCGAACGGCACGCTGCGCTCGATGGCGCTCGATTCCAATGGCGTGCTCTACAAAGAAGCAACGCCGGGTTCGCTTTCGTCGATTGCTAGCGGGCTCGTGCAAAACGCCTTTGCGAATTCGACGACGCTTTTCGGCCGCGAATATCTCGCGTTCAGCAACGGCAAATCCGGAAACGATTTGCCGCGACAGTATGACGACATAAACCTCGATCGCGTGAGCCAGGGCGGACCTGGCGCGGGACCAACAGCGGTCGAGGAAAATGTCATGGTTGCAATCTCGGCGAGTCCGACGGGCGCGACGCAACCGGCTCCCGTGAACATCGCTACGAGTCCGACCGGCGCAACGCAAAGCGGATTTCTTGTGACCATCACAACGACCGCACCGCACGGACTTTCAGCGGGTCAATCCACAACAATCTCCAGCGTCGGCGTCAGCAATTACAACGGCACGTTTCCTGTTGTCTCCGTTTTGAGCAGCACGCAGTTCACTTGCATCGTCGGAGTTTCAGGACTCGCAGCGTCCGGCGGGGGAACTTCCGCTTCGTGTACGGCGACAATTCAAACCACGTCCGCACATGGATTCGTCGCAGGCCAGCTCGTGACTACGAGCGGCGTCGGCGTCGCCGGCTACAACGGCACGTTTTCGATCGCTTCTGTGCCGGACTCGACGCATTTCGCTTTCACCGCGCTAACCGGCGGTCTCGCGGCATCCGGAGGCGGCACAGCAGCCGCAGCCGGAAGCATTCCCGCGGGCGTACATCAAGTTTGCGTGATTTTTGAGACGCGCCAGGGCTACTTCACAAAACCCGGCCCCGCAACTTCCTGGACCGCCAGCGGTAACAAGCGCGTCGTACTCACCAACATTCCCACCGGACCATCGAACGTCGTCGCGCGCATTCTTTGCTTCACTGGCGGGGGAGGCGCGAGCTTTTTCTACGTCGGAAGCGGAGCCTCGCTCTTCAGCGGCAACATGATTCTCGGCGACAACACGACCACCACGCTCACCGTAGATTTCTCCGACGCACTTCTGCTTGCAGGAACAAACGTCGACGATCTTTTCCGCCTCATCGAGCTTGCTCCGTCCGCCGGCGTGCTCGGCTATGCGCAGCGGCTTTTTTGGTGGGGCGAGCGCAACAAAATGAACAACTGGGTGAACCTCGGCTTCGACGGCGGATTTACCGGGCCGTCGTTCCCGCACTATCCGCTCGGTTGGGCTCCCGATCCGGTTTGGGCGCCAGGTGCAACCGACGAACAGAATTTCGCGGTATGGGGAGCCGCGTTCGCGATCGTCGGCAACGGCACGACGCCGATTCGCGGCATGATGGCGCAAACCGCGGTGCACGATTCGCTCGGCGCTCCTTTAATTCAAAGCGGAACGGACTATACGATTCGCGCCCGCTGCGCTCGCAATTCCACGCTGGCCCAAGGCGCGCTGCACATTCATCTCGTCAGTGCGACGGGCGGCGTCAGCACAACGGGCTTGCAGCTCACCGCTGGCCAACTCACTACCAGCTATGTCGAATACACAGCGCAACTTACCGCGCCGCTGACCACAATTCCCAGCGATCTGCTGCTCCAGATCTACGCGGACGGAACTCCCACGCTCAATGGAATTTTCTACATCGATTCCATCGAAATTTATCCCACGGCACAGCCGCTCAATTCTTCGCTTGTGCGCGCGAGCCGCGTTGAAGATCCCGAAAGCTATGACGGCATCAACGGACTGCTCAGCATCAGCGAAAACGACGGCCAGGCGATTCGCGCCGCATTCAAGTTGCGCGAGCGGCTCTATTTTGTGAAGGAAAACTCAATTCACGTCACGCAGGACGACGGCACAAACGAACCCGCGCTCTGGTCCATCGCGGAAGTCACGCGCCGCGTCGGCACGCCTTCCGTTCGTGGCATTGGCATTGGCGAAGACTGGGTCGTGATCGCACACCGCACCGGGCTTTACATTTTCAGCGGCGGCGAACCTGTCAAAATTTCGCAGGAAATTCAGCCGACGTGGAACAAAATCAATTGGCAATACGGCCACACGCTGTGGGTCGCCGTGGACACGAAAGAGCGTCGCATTTTTGTCGGCGTGCCGATGGGCAGCGCAACTTCTCCCAATCAGATTTTGATGCTCGATTACCGCGACCTTGATTCCGCGGAAGACATCGCGGGCCGGCCGCCGGTCACGATTACATACACCGGCCGCAAAACCGCCACCGACAAAACGCGCAAGTGGTCACCGTGGTCCATCGCTGCGAACAGCGCGGCGCTGCTCGATCGCACGGACGGCACCGCGCTTGTCGCGTTCGGCGGTGGTACTCCCGGAATTGGCAGCGGCGGCGCGACCGGGAAAATCTATCAGCTCAGCGACTCGCAATTTTCCGATGATGGCGTCGCCATTCCGAGTTACTACACGACGCACTATTTTCCCGAACGCGCCGTCGAGCAGTCGCTCGGCCTCGGCGCTCACCGCAAGCTTTTCAGCTACCTCACGATGTACGTCGAAGGAGCGGGCAATCTCGGCCTGACTTCGTTCACCGATACGCCGAACGCTCCGCACGCGCAGCAGCCGCTGCCGCTCAGCTCGCCTTCCACAAAAGATTTGGAGCTACCGATCAACATTCTCGGCGAGCGTGTCGCGTTTCAGGTGAGCACAAACCAGGCGGGTGCGTGGTTCCGCCTGCAAAAATTCATTCCGTCCGTCCGCACCGATCCCTGGGCCCCCGTGCGAGGGTTGAACTGACACCAGGCACTGCCAGTGGTTCGCCAAAGACTTAATGAGGAGAAGCGGCAACGACCTTGGATATGCGAGACCTGTTTGGGTTATTCGAGCACGGAACGGGTGCCACGTGCCACCGCTCCGTGCCGATAGGCAGTTCAGTGCCAGGATACACTTTGATCTTCGCTTCTGCAGTTCGGCTATCAACAGTAGCTGTCAGGATGAACTCGCCTTCACTCTTTGCTGTCACTGTGGGTTCTGTACCCTTCGTGAGAGTTGCGTAGCTCGAATTGCTGATAGACCAATCGGCCGCGGCCGTGAGCTTGTGGCCTTCTGTGTCAAAGAGCGTGAACCCTCGGGATTCGCCTACGAGCATGCTGGCGGCTGTCGGAGTAATGTATAGAACCGGCTTTCCAGATGCGCACGGATCCTGTTGCGGGCGTTGCGTGCCCTCTAGCCTTGCCTTCTCCTCTTCAAATTTTTTCTTCCGCGCTGCCGCTTTAGCGGCCACATCGTCGGCGGCCTGAGAGTTGGGCGCGGAAGAGGATTGCGCGGTGGAGGGCAGCATTGTGGGCGGGAGCGCTAAAAGCGAGGCCAAAAAGATGGAGAGCGGCATCAGTTTTTGTGCGTTCTCAAGCATTTTCATTCAACACGACCTCTCTTAATTGTTCAGCATCGCGCGCAGCTTTTCCGCGAGCGAATCGAGTCCGAACGGTTTCTGCAGGAACGCGTCGCCGCGCACGCGCGCATCCTCGAGCAGGGAAGTGTCTTCTGCGTAGCCGGAGATGTAGAGCACTTTCGTTTCCGGCCGCGCAGCCAATAACTTTTTCGCAAGCGCGGGCCCGCTCATTCCCGGCATGACCGTGTCCGTGACCAGCACGTGAATCGGCCCATTCTGTGTGCCGGCAAGTTCCAGAGCTTGCGCGCCGGATTCCGCGGACAAAACATGGTAGCCACGCGACAAAAGATATTGTGCCGCGACTTCGCGCACTCCCTCCTCGTCGTCCACGACGAGAATGGTCTCGCTACCGTCGGCTTGCTTAGCTTTCGCTTCGCTTTTCATGACACCGTCCTCGGGAGCGTTCACCGCAGGTAGAAAAATTTCAAACGTGGTGCCTTCGCCAAGCGCGGAATCGACCCAGATCCAGCCGTCGCTCTGCTTCACGACGCCATAGACCGTCGCCAGGCCGAGCCCAGTTCCTTTGCCGAATTCTTTTGTGGTGAAAAACGGTTCAAAGATGCGCGCTTGCGTCGCGGCGTCCATGCCCGTGCCAGTGTCAATCACGCGCAGCCGGATGTAATCCGTTTCCGGCATTCCGGGCCGGCGGCGTACGACGTGCGAATCTTTGGCCACGCGGTCGAGGATCGTCGTGACCGTTCCGCCCTGCGGCATCGCGTCGCGCGCATTGATCGCGAGATTCAGCACAACCTGTTCCAGCTGGCTTTCGTCCGCGCGCACCCAAAGCGGCTCCGCCGGAACCTGCAAACGAAATTCGACCATCGGACCTAGCAGCCGCCGTAAAAGATTCGCGATGTCTTTCACCACTTCGCGCATCTCGATGACGTGCGCCTTCAAAACCTGCTTGCGGCTGAACGCCAGAAGTTGCTGCGTGATTCCCGCCGCGCGGTCGGACGCTTTTTGAATCGCTTCCGCGTTGCGCGCTACGCTGGTATCCACGCCGGGCCGGTTGAGCAGCAGCTCCACGTGCCCGCGAATGACCATCAGGAGATTGTTGAAGTCGTGCGCTACGCCGCCGGCGAGCTGGCCGATCGCCTCCATTTTTTGCGCGCGCCGCAAATGCTCCTCAAGCCCGCGCCGGTCGGTCACGTCATACGTGATGCCGCGCATGCGCCGCGCTTTTGAGTTACTGTCGCGCTGCAACACGCGACCCGCGCTCGCCAGCCAATGCTCTTTGCCGTCGGGCCAGCGGATGCGATATTCCGCGCCGTAGGATTCGTCATTACGCAAAGCTTCGCGCACCGCGTGCAGAATCCATTCGCGGTCTTCGGGATAAACGAGTTCAAGAAATTTTGCGGCGGTGGCCGGCGCTTTTCGTGGGTCCAATCCGAAAAGTGAGCAATGGCGGTCGTCCCAGAAGAGTGCGTCGGTTTCCGGATCCCACTCCCACATGCCGAGGTGAGCCGCTTCGAGCGCGAGCCGCAAACGCTCTTCGGATTCGCGCAGCGCAGACTCCGTGGCTTTGCGCTCGCTGATGTCGAACAAAATTCCGTAGAGCACCGGCGTGTCGGTGCCTTCCGGCCGAATGATCATGCTTTCGTCGCGGAACCAGATGACGCGGCCGTCCTTGGCCACCATGCGGTATTCCGCAAAGAACGCGCTACCGGTTTTGTGCAGCCGTTGCTCTTCAGCCAGGACGAGTTCGCGATCGTCCGGATGCACGTGCTGCAGCCAGAGGGACGGATTCGCAAGCCATTCCTCGGCCGTATAGCCAAGATATTCCTGGATTTGCGGGCTGACGTAGTGCCACTTTGCCTCGGGACCGAATTGCGACATGTACACGATGCCCGGCACGCGCTCGATAAGCTGGCGGTAAAGGGCCTCATTCGGAGCGAGGACAGGCGAAGTGGTGCCGTTGGCGGGCACCCTGGCGTTCTTGGGTCCCGCGGCGTCGAGAGGGGCAGTCGGGGGCTTTCGCCGCATGAAGTCTATGAGCGCCATTCCAGCCGTGGTTTCAGGGTTTGACATACAACCCCTGAGTCAGCCGGGGTTTCAGGGGTTTGTACTTACAAACCCCTGAGCTGACTAAGTCGTTCAATCGAACGTACTTCGACACCCGATTCGAGCTGGATAAGGCCAGTGTCACCGTCGTACTAGTCCCTGTCAATCAAGTTGTGGGACAGGCGTTCCGAAAGGGTAGGGAATTGTCAGGCTACTAATGCTCACTGTTGCACAACTCGCGCCGCTGAAAGACCGCGACCCGTATCTCTACGAAACGCTGGTCAAGATCGTCTCGGCGGTGAATTCGACTAGCCAGCGCACTGGAGTTGATCCCAGCACTCCTTCGCCCGCACCTTCACCGATTGCTTCCGTCACGGTTCGCGCAGCCAGCGGCTGGTTCGATTTAGCCATCGCCGATCCGGCAAATGCGCGCCCCGGACTGTTTTATTTCGCGGAATCCGACGTCACGCCCGGATTTAATTCGCCGCGCGTTTATTTCCTGGGCGCTTCGCGCAATTTGTACGTGCAGCTCGGCAATCAGACGCTTTATTGGCGCGCGTATTCGCAGTACATCGGCTCGCTGCCGTCCGCGCCGGTCACGTTTGGCACTCCCCCAACGGCGGTCACCGGCGGCGGAGCTTCTGGCCCCGCGCCGCTTCCTTCGCAAGGTAGTGGTGCATTGGCGAATGGTTTTGCGCCAGGCGGAAACGGCTTCGGCGTTCATCCCGGATCACGCGTCCTGCGGTCGTCGCTGTTGTAGCGGCCGCCTGACGCCGCCGTTCTTAGGGTCGAGTTGGTTTTGTAGGGCCGGCTTTCTGAAGCCGGCCGGTTTTTTTCTTGGTCAGCAAGGATTTCTAGTGCTCGTGCGCCCTTACGAGGAAACAGATCTCACAGGCCTAAAGCGCATCCACGCCGCGCAGAATTTTCCATATGCGTTTCCAGATTTGGAGAATCCGCTGTTTTTCACAAAGATTCTCTTGACCGACGGCGAAGGCGACGACGAAAAAATCTGCGGCGCGGCGCTGCTTCGTTTAACCGCCGAAGCGTACTTGCTGCTCGATCCCGCTTTCGGCACGCCGCGCGAACGCTGGCAATCGCTCCTGGCGCTGCACGAAGCCGCCCGCCGCGACGCCTGGCAACGCGGCCTCGAAGACGTCCACGCCTGGCTTCCCCCGGCCGTCGCCAAAAAATTCGGCCGCCGCCTTGCCAAACTCGGCTGGCTCCGCGACGACGGCTGGACGCCCTACTGCAAGCGCCTCGGCACGCCTTTTGGATAGAACTGGAGAAGGGATTTAATGAACCGGCTAGCAAACATCCTTCGCGATGTCTTTCACCCGCATTCTCACGAAGAGTTTCTCTCTACAACTAGCGAGGAAGCGCCGGAATATGCGTTGCTTGGGCAAGGCGCTCACCGCAAACAGGATCGATCCGCAACGCAATCTGCCGTGCCCACACGTCAGGAGGTCCATAACTATCTAGGCGATTTAGCAAAGCAATATCACTTGCCACCAAAATTGGTGTATGCTGTGGCCGATGCGGAGAGTGGCTTTCGGCCTGATTTGATAGTGCACAACTACGCCTATGACAAGCACGGCCGCGAATTAAAAGACAAACGCGGGAAGCCCATCTTACGGAGCACCGATTACGGCCTGATGCAAATCAACAGTTCCAATATTCACGCGAATCCAATCAAAGACGCTAACGGCCACCCGTTCACCATCGGCGACGATGTCAAGTCGGACTGGAGGGCTAACGCGCGCGCTGGCGTCGCTCTACTGGCCCCGGCCTATCGTCTTGCAGAGATGGAACAAGGGCCAGGGGCAACCGCGGAGGATCACGCCCAACAGACATATTCGCAATACAACAGCGGCAATCCGAGGAA
>JACXTT010007474.1_pt1 | contig 15380 bp, 20 predicted proteins | sample 9270951 | NCBI WGS metagenome assembly JACXTT01 (sample SAMN15532306, study PRJNA645909) | rock metagenome | isolation source: weathered quartz diorite | place: Puerto Rico | collected 2017-06-21 | reverse complement strand
GATGAACGAACCTAGAGGAGCGACCGGCCGCCTGCCGCAGGTCGCATTCACGTTGGCCATTGTCGGTCTGCTGCCGCTCGCGCACCCTGTGCTCGCCGCGTCGCGACCGCTGGTCGATACGTTGGTCGGCGCAGAGAGCGTCGGCAAGGAGGGCGAGGAGCCGCAGGCCGTCGGGCACAAGCGATTCTGGCCGCGAGGATCGGCGTGGAGACAGGCTGCGCGCAACGCGATTCGTGACCCGGGGACTTGGGCGCCAGTGGGAATGGCGGCGGTCATAGCCGTCGGCGGGTGGGATCGGCAAATCTCGGATTGGGCGGTCACGCATACACCGGTCTTCGGATCTCCCCAGAACGCGGCCACGTGGAGCAATCGCCTGCGCGCCGCGAGCGACCTGGGCATGATTGCGACGGCGCTCGCCGTCCACGATGACGACCACCCGTGGCGCCTGCGTGCGAAAACGCTGCTTGTCGAAGAGGTTGGCGCGGTCGCGTCAACCTCACTGACCGCGCTGCTCAAGAACGCAACCGACCGCGAGCGTCCCGATGGCTCGGACGACCAGAGCTTCCCTTCAGGCCACGCATCGCGAGCGTTCGCCTACGCCGCGGCGTCGCGGCGCAACCTCGAGGCCACCCAACTCGATCGCGGCTGGCAGATCGGGTTGAGCGCAGGCCTTGAGACGCTCGCGATCGGCACGGGCTGGGCTCGGGTCGAGGCCCAGGCGCATTACCCGACCGACGTTCTCGCCGGCGCCGCCCTGGGCAACTACGTCGCGCTGTTGTTGCACGACGCTTTCCTCGGTGTCGCCGGGAATACGTTCGCCTCCATTAACGTTAATCGCCACAGACCGTCGTTTACCATCACGCTGTCGTTCTGAGCCGAAGACCGGTGCCTCGAAAAACGTCTCACGTAGATCCCAGGGCGAGCGGGAAATGACGCCATCGAGACCTTGGCTGAGTCCGGAACCAAGCGGGCGTCCCCAGGGCAGCGCTTCTACTACGATGCGGAATCTCGGCCTTAGGTGTCCGGAGAAATGTCTGGAGGGAAGACGCGCCGAGGATCTCAGCAACAGTGCTTGGCCTGTTAAGCACTCTGAGGTAATCGCCGACGTGCGGCGGCGTCGCCGGATAGAGGGCGCATGTCGTCTTTGCTGAGGGGCCACGTGCGGCGGAGTGTCGCCGGTTGCAGGCTGGCGGAAGCTCGGCGCGCGAGGCGGGTCTCAGCTCTTCGTGGAGCCTGCGTATGTCGAGGCGTGGTCGTGGGCGGCAGAAGAATTGCCCGTGGCCTTGCTCGCAGCTGGCCCGCTGTCCATGTTGATGCTCCCTTTGAATCGCGAGCCGTCGACCAGGACGACACGGGGGGCGCGGATGTCGCCCACCAGGGTTCCCGTCGCGGCGACTTCCACCCTTTCGTCTGACGTGATGTGTCCCGTGACGCTGCCGCCGACAACGACGGATTTGGCGCGGATCTCGGCCGCCACGCGTCCGGTCTCGCCGATAGTCACTTGGTAGCCGTTCAGGGCGATCGTCCCGTCGACCTTGCCGTCGATTGCGAGATCTTCGTTTCCGCTCAATTCTCCTTTGATGTAAAGCGACTTCCCGATGCTCGCCACTTGTGGCATCTCCATTCTCGCGGCGGGCGCCGCAATGTTTGGACGTGAGGGAATCGGCAGACTAACATCGTTTGCGGTTGGAATCGTGCGGGTGGGTTGTGGATCACGCTTTTGCCCTATCCAAGTCATGCGACGTCGCCTCCTCTCGAACCACGAACGACCAGACGAGTTGCAATCCTGCGTGGCGAATATGGTGTCCGCGGGCTAGACACGCCAGCCCAGCCCCCGAGAATGAAGGAGGTGTGCGCCGGAGGATTCGGTGACACCAGTAGAGATGCAGATAGGAAGCTCTTTCAAACGGGCGGGGGGATTCTCCATGGCGATGCGGGAAACGGTCGGCTCCATGCGGGCGTACTTCATTCTGACCGGCTTATTGGGCGGTCTCTCAAACCTCGGACTTCTTGTCGCTGGTCGCGCCAATCTCATCCTGCTGGCGCTTGGATTGCTGGGTGAGCTCGCGTGCGTTTCATTCCTATACATGGGTATTCGGCTGAGAACGTTGGTAGCGACGGCTTCGCCTATCGTGCCGAGGATTCTTCACGTCACTGGCGGCTATCTCTTGTTGCTCTTGCTCCTGGGACTGCTGATCGGTGGTCAAGGCGTCGGGCTGATCCTTCAATCCGTTCTCGGGCTTCTCATCACTTGGTACCTACTTCGTAATTTCCGGCGCCTCGTGCAGGAAACCAGAACGGCCGTGATCGCATAGTGCCCCCGAGGGGAGTGGCTGACTGGCTGGGCCATTGAAAAGCTGGTCTTCGCCATGGGTTGCCTCAGCGTGGCGCAACGAAGAGGACGCGGGTCCCGCATCTGGCGAGCGAAATCAGGGTGAATGGACTGATCGTATCGGCGTAAATTGAGGACTAGGCTGGGCGTGTCGCCCTTCCTCTTGGCGATCGTGAACGTCGGGAGTTCCGATCGCGACGATGACCTGCAACTCCCGAGGAGGTATCACCTTGCGCAAGAAACTCTTTGGTCTGGCAATAGTCTTCGCGGCCATCGTGGGCGCTTCCGCCGTCTTCACCGCCGCGCCCGCCGCAACAAAGTCCTGCCCGAAAAACACGCACCTCGTCACCTGTGGCAACTACACCTTTTGTTGCCCCAACAACGCCCTCTGCATTTGTTCCGTGTAGGCGACCGATCCGCCGAGGTACGGATTCATGAAGAGACTTTTCGACGCCGTCGCCTGCTACTACTGCACCGCCATCCGATGCCCGCCGTGCACGCGCCTCGGCGGAGGAAGCTGCTTCAGGTGTCCGACCTGTCAACCAATCGCAGGCTGCACTCCCTGACGGGAGCGAAGTGGAGGGCTCGCAATGAGAATCAAGAAGCTGTTAGGCGCCGTTCTGCTCGTAGTGATCGCGTTGGGGACGCTCGCGGTTGCCGTCCCGACTCCGGTTGCCTCGGCATGCTTGTTCTGCGTGCCGATCGCGGATTGTCCGCCGTGTACCGAGCTAGGCGGAGGCAGTTGCTTCAGATGCCCAAGCTGTGTCCCGATCCCGCACTGTAAACGCTAGCTCGCGAGGGCGCGGCGCAGCTCGGCGATCTGGGACTCCAAGTCAGATGCCGAGCCAGACCGACTGCACCGCGCCCTCGCCGTCGATGATCGAAGCGCGGAGATCGCCGTAAATCTCGACATCGCCTCCGCGTCGCGGCCATCGTTCCGTCGCCGTTCCGCTATCGCTACCTCTCCGCTTCGGGTTCGAAATACGCGGCGTCTGCGGAGCCAAACCCCTCGAAATCAAACAGTTCGCGTTGACGCTCCAACCCCTCTCGGCAGAAAGCGGCACGTCCGTAGAGCCATTCTCGACGTCCGACGACGCGACGGCTCTCCGAAAAGTGTTGAGACGGCGTGCTCGCGACTCGCGAGCGGAACGGTCGCAAAGGGCTCTCCGACTCTCCCGCCAGTTCTCGAGGACTTCGAGTCTCGCCACGGAAACCAGATCGATCCTCTAGATCCCGTTGCACTCCAACAACTCCGAGGCTCAACCCGCGTCCGTGGTCCGAAGAAAACACTTGCATCCATAGCGACTCCCTCGGCTCGAGTTTCCCCGTGGGATCGACGCCGTTCTCCTGCGCGGTGACCGACGCGTCCGGCAACAGTAGCAGTTGCAACTCCGTCGTCACGGTGCGAGACACAGCTCCGCCGACGATCGACGCGATCACGGCAGCTCCTCATACGCTCTGGCCACCCGATCATAAACTCGTGCCGGTTTCGCTGTCCGTGATCGCGTCTGACGTTTGCGATGCGTCACCCACGTGCAGCGTCGTATCCGTCACCAGCGATGAGCCCGTTTCGGGTCCTGGGAGTGGGAACAGCAGCCCGGATTGGGTGCTCACCGATCCCGGACCGAAGGTGAGCCCGGCCACGCTCGGGGTGCAACTTCGAGCCGAGCGCGCAGGTGGCGGGAAGGGACGGATCTACACCATCAACGTTTCCTGCCGCGATGCCTCAGGCAACGCGACCCTTGGTTCGACAACCGTCATCGTCCCTCATGACCACGGGAGGTGATGCAGAGCCACGCGCTCGGTGCGGCTCCCACTTTGACAACCGAAACTCTCTACTGGGGAGTCGTGGTGTGCCACGCCACGCTCACGTCATCAGGTCCCGCTTTCACAGCGCCCGTTCGAGCGCGCCGCTCGCATCACTGCCGCCGGCGATTACTCCGCTTCCATCAGGGCGCAACCGCGAGACAGCAGTAGGCCCCGTTGGCTTGCGCGGAGCAAATCACCCCTGGGTTATTCGGATTGCAGGGCTGTCCGACTTGGCTTGCGCTGCATGATTTGATCCCGTGCCCACAATGCGCGCCGCCGGACGCAGCCTCTGTCCTGAGCGCGTGAACGCCCGTCGAAGCGACGACGACGATGCCGAGAATCCACCCTGCACGCAGAAGCGTCCTTGCTTTCATTGCATTTCTCCTGGTTATGACCCCTCGTGAATATACGTCGAGTGGCCCACGGTGGCTCGGCGAGAACTTCTGCTCAGAGGTTAAGACTTGAGCTCCGTGGCTAAAGTTGTCGGGAAGAAGCACGCGCAGGTGCAGTGCCGCGACGTCGTCGACGACGTGCAGTTTCCGCCGGCCTTCTCCCGCGATTCGATCTCTTCGATCTCCAGATCCAGCGGCAGCGTCGTATGCTCGTTCATCCTTGTTTCCTCCTTGCCGCGTGAAGGACCCTCCCGCACGCGAGCACTTCCTTCTACGTCGGCAGTCGGCTGCAAGCAAGCGAATAGAAAGGTCGCGTTAACGAAGGATGAGCTGGCGAGACCGCCACGACCGAGAGGCGGCCCGCTGACCGACCCTCGTCCGTCGTACCACTGCTCAAGTTCGTCCGAACCCCATTGCTGGCCAGTGGAGCGTAGCGGAACCCGATGGAACCAGCGCTCCTCCGGGTCGGATTGGACTACTTCGTGTACCCCGGCGGTGGACAGGTGCAAAGCGGATTGGTCGACGAGCTATTGTTGCATCCTGGTCTGGTGCGGTTCTCGATCTCTTCGACTTCCAGGCTGAGCGAAACGGGGGCCTTCTCTTTCATCGTTCCTCCTTCGCCGCGCTCGCTGTTGCGGTGTCGACCATCGACCGCCAGCAATCGCTGGGTTTGGAGCGCGGGTGCGCAAACCATTACGCCCGAACTAGGAGCGCGTCAAGCGGCCACGCGGCTTGTGCTGGCGAACCTGCCAGCACGCTAGTCAATCCCGTCGACTGCTTCCAAGGGCATGTCGCCGGGAGCGCGAGTCTGAATTACGAGCAGAGGTGCTGCGTGCAGATGACCTTGCTCCCGACCCGGCAACAGGTGTTGCAGTCGACCTTCCAGCAATTTCCGGCCGCAGCCGGCGGCGTAGCCATCAGCGCCGCAATTCCCGTGGCGGCAACGGCGGCGAACAGCACTACGGCGACAAATCTGATGTTCTTTCTCATCTCCCACCTCCTCGGTGCGGAAGCTAACACGCTCGTTCGGATGCGTGTTGCGCATTCGACGGAGGATGGTCGAAGCAAATGACGTGCCCGGCCGCGCTGCCCGGTGTAGACCGTGGTAGTCAGCGGCGACACATGCCTCGCAACCGCTGCGCCAAGAGAGCGGGGCAATAGTTAGCAACCCGTGGAGCTGCCCGTCCACGTGCCGCTCTTAGACCCCCCCGTCCACGTACCACTGACGTTCGTCCCGTCGATGGTCCCCTGGGCCGTGCCACCACCCTGGGTCGATATCGTCACCGAATTGCCGTTCACGGTACCGGTCAGAATCCCGGAGCCGCTGGTACCCGTGTAGCTGCCGGACAGTGTCGTTCCCGAGATCGTGAAATTCCAGGTACCGGAATCGGACCCGCTGAACGTTCCGCAGTAGTTCGTCACGGAGCTCGAGCCGCCGGCAAGCGCGCTGAACGAGCCGTTCGAGCTGGGGCCTGTCCAGGTTCCGCTCAGCACTCCATTCGTCAGTGTTCCTTGGAACGTGTACCCACCGCCCGAAACATTGAGAGGTCCGTTCGGTGTCGTGAACGTCCCCGAAAGCGTGATCGCAGATCCGCCCGTGAGCGTCAACGTGCCTGAGACCGTCTCGGTCGACGAAGGAAGGAAGGCTGCCGGCTGCAGCATCGCGGCCGCAGCCCCGATCGTGAATGAGAGCGTGCCGCTGGCGCCGCCGGTACCCGTCAGCGTTCCGGAGTAGGTCGTCGGCGATGCGCTGTTGTTCCCGGACGACGAGTTCGAGCTGCACCCGACGCCCACAAACAATCCGAGCCCCAGACCGGCGACGATTGCAGAAGTCGCCCATAAGTGTGATCGATTCACCTTGTGCATGGCCACCCCCGGCAGAACCTAACGAAAGCGTCGTCCCGTCCATCCGAGACGCGCCGATGATTGAGTGTACCGCGAAAACCCCGCCCCGATCGAACTGACTCATGACCAGCCGATCATTCCCGACGAATTAGTGGGTTTAACTGTTTGCGTTTGTCGGAGGTGTTCCCGACACGTCCAAACATTCGAACGACGTGCGGCGGTGTCGCCTGGCTCCCAGCAGCGCGAGGGCGTTGGGGTATATTCGGAGGCACTCGCGGGGGCGATATGAGACATAGGTCGGGCGCGCTTCTCCTCGCCGGGGGCCTCGTCGTCCCGGCTGCGATGGCCGCCGATCCGGGCGCGCCGCCTCCGCCCGAAATCCTCGTGACGCGGGACATGGGGCTGCTCGAGACGAATCCGCTCATCGCCTTGCGGGACGGGGCCTTCAGCACGCGGGTTGGCGGCATCTCGGTGTGGGTTTACGGGGACACCGGCCTGACCGCACCCGGCGCGGACGGTGGAAACTGGCGTCACAACACGCTGTCGTGGACCCAGGATCTCTACGCGACCAACGGGATCTCGGGATTCCAGGACTGGGTGGACTCGACGCGCTCCCCTATCAGCTTCCTTCCCCTGACTCAGGACGAGATCGACACGAACGCGCTGCACCACGGCGACAACTGCCAGGTTCCTCCTTGCAACTACGAGTTCGGTCTCTGGCCGGGAAATCCGATCTACGATCCCGAAGGCGGTCGCGTCCTCTACACGTACTTGAAAGAGTGGCTCGGGCCGGGCGCTTGGAACTTCACGACGATCGGAAGCGGAATTGCGGTCGGTCCGGCCATGCCCGGCGGAGCGATCGTGCGGCCCGTCGAGAGCCCGGGCAGCGCCGACCCGACTCTGATGTTCCTACAGGGGGAGCCGATCTACACGAACGCCGCCCTCAAAACCACGGTCGGGGGAGCGACGTGGGTCTACCTCTATGACTGCTCGGGAGGAAACGGATTCACGAAACCGATGCACGTGGCGCGCGTGCCGATGACCGGGATCCTGGACCGATCCCAGTGGCGGTTCTACGCCGGGAACGGCGTCTGGAGCCCGGTCGCCTCCGACGCCGTCCAGATCTTCGACGGCTCGGACCAGCTCTCCGTCTACTGGAGCGCCTTTCTCGGACGCTACGTCGCGATGTACTTGCAGCCTCTGTCGCAAAACGCCGTGGCGCGGGTCGCCGACCGTCCGGAAGGCCCTTGGTCCGATCCCGCGTTGATGTTCTTCGCGAGGCCGCCGTCCTCGGGAGGCCTCGACTACTCCGGCACCGCACACCTCGAGATGGAGGGAGACGGCGGCCGGCTCGAGTACTTCACCTACGTTCGCGACACCGGCACGCTTTCGCAGGAGCGTCGCCTCGTCGAGGTCGAGTTCAAGAATCGGGTGGATTCCAACGATCGGGACGCCGACTTCGACCCGGTGGATGGCGTGATGCTGAGCGACCTCCTCTACCCCGAGCAGATCTGCATGGGGATGGACCCGCATCAGTGGCGTCAAGCGGCGCTCCAGTTCCGTGTCAACGTCCCGAACCCATCGACGATCACGTCGGCGACGGTCCAGTTGATCTCGTCGGGGCAGAATCAAGGCACCTACACCGGAACGGTTCGCGCCATCGCTCAAGATGACGTCGCGCCGTTGACCTCCGGCTCGACGACGCCGCTGACGAGCGCCTATCCGTTGAGCACGGCGGGAGTGGCGTGGACGCCCGACAATCTCCCGGCCGGCGCGATGGTGGCGACGCCCGACCTTCGATCTTTGATTCAGGAAGTGGTCGATCGGCCCGGCTGGTCCGCCGGCAATCACCTCGGGCTCGTATTCCCCGAGATGCGTAACAAGCAGCAGATCCGCTGCTTCGACGATCTCGCTCACGGCGCGTCGACGGCGGCCGTCGTCCGATTGGGATACTACCCGAACGGGTCGCCGGTGTGTCTCGACGCGCGCGGCGGCGTGGACGCCCTCGATGTCTCCCGCGAGCCCGCCGGCGGCTGCGCTCGGGCACCGGCGGGGCCGTCGCTCGAGTTCGTCTTCGGGCGGATCGGTGCCTTGCGTCTGCTCGGGGGCAGCGTCGACATGGGCCCGGTGCATTGCGGAGGAACGTCGAGTCCGACGAGCGACCAGGTCGTTCGCGCCGCCGATCCGGACCAGCCGACCGCAGACGGCTCGTACTACCTCGTGCGCACGTCCGGAGCCCCGGACTTCGGTCAAGCGAGAATGCCGGACGGGACGACGCCGTCGCGCATTCCGGGACCGTCGAGCTGCCCCTGATACCTCATTTCTCCTTAACCGCGAGCCACGGAGGACGAGGATCGAGAGTCGCTTTGCACCCAACCGATAGGTCGCCTAAATCGACGGGCTCGCCCGCCGAGCAACGCGCGGCCACGGCGTCGTAGGCCAAGTGGCCTTCGCGCGACACGTCCTTCCCCTCGATGCTTTCGAGCTCGATCTTGGACTTCAGCGTCGCGCACCTCTCGCCTCCGTCGATCACCAGCGTTCCTGATCCGCGGGACACGCTGCAGTGCCCGCCACAATCGCCACGCATCACTTCGACGAGCGCCGCTTGCGCCCATGCCTCTCTCTCTTCCATGGGCATGTCGTCCGGGCGGGATTCCAGTTGTAGGCCCTCGTTCGCGAATGCCGCGATGGTCCTCTCGAGCCGATCGGGCATCGGGCGATGAACGAAATCGTCGATGAACTGCGCCGATGGCGAATCGGCGAGCTCACCGAGGGTCGCGAGATAGAGAGTCTCGTCGTACGTCCTCGACGGCGCTGCGTTGAACATCCTTCGCCAAAACGTGTGCAGGTCTGCCGTCGGATCCTTCCTCCTCACGGCCGCCTCGGTCAGCCAAGCGAGGGCTGACCCGCATGCGTACACCGATCGGAAGTCGTGATGGGCCTCGGCATCATCGAGCGCGCGTGCGCCGATGCCGGCGAGGCACCGATTGAGATCTGCCGCCTGACGCGCATCGAGCTCGGAATCCGTCAGAAGATTCGCGCGCCGCATGGCGCGGTAGGCGAACGCCTCCGCGCCGCCTTCGTGCATCCAGGATTGATTCTGCTCGGGAGCTCTGAAGAGCTCACCGTTCCACATGTGCGCTGCCTCGTGCGCCAGGAACTTGAAGAAGCGATCGAGCAGAGCGCGGTCTTCCTCGGCGCCGGCGGCCGCTTCGATGTGCATCTGAATCAGACCGGGCAGCGTGCCACCCTTCCAGCTCGTGGAGTTCGGATCGCGCGCCGCTTCGAAGCTGAAGAACACCGATGCCGCCGTCGCAGTACGGCTGAAACAGCTGATAGTCCTTCTCGGGATACGACGTGTCGACAGGAAAAGTGATCGTTGCGCTCTTGCCGTGATGGTCGATCTTCCAGGCTCGACGAGAGAAGGTACTGTTCCGTGCGAATGCGAGCGTTGCGACAGGCTCCGTAAACCTGTACCTCGCGCGCCACGAATCCGCGCCGGGTTGAATGGCAATCGAAAAGGCAAGCGCCGCGAGCATGAGCAACTATAACGCGGCGGGATCCGGCGTCACCGCTCCTACGCGACCAGCTCCGGCGGGATGCTGTCACGTTCGACCCGAAAGAAGCCGGCGAGTTCGCGATCTCCCTCGACGGCGACGTAGATCAATCGAGCGCCACGGGCGCGGCCGCGCTCGGACTCCCCGACGATGGCGAAAAGAAGGTCCACCTGAGCCTCAGGGGTGAGGCGCTGCCGCTCGGCTTCGGAGGCCTCGGGCAGATACCGGACGACGGCGTGGATGGCGTAGCGAGTCCGATCGAGGAAGATCCCATCGACTCCGACCCAGTACCCGTCCCGCGTGCACCGAAATCCCATGGCGCGGCCCTCCACGGCCCAGTTTCGGGCCGCGGTGTAACCGACGAGTGACAGACATGAGTGAAGAGCGTGTCAGCCCCAGGCCCACCCATCCTGACTGTGTAGTTTCGTAATCGTTGGCGTTCCGTGATCCCGCCACCGCGCCCTGAATGAGAAATCGGTCGGCACGGTCCTTGCCAGCTCTCTTCCATGGTTAGGTCCACCTCGCAGAGGAGAATCACGAGAAAGGAGTTCCGGAACATGAAGCCAAGCAGCCTCGTGACCATGATGGCGCTCGTCTCCGCGTTGGGAGCGGGTCTGCCGGCTCGAGCGGCATCTTGTCTCTCCCTGGAGCTTAACGCTCCGGTGCCGATGTGCGCGGGCCAGACGTCTATGGTCAGCGCCACCGTGACGAACTCCTGCTCCAACCGAATGAGCGCGACCGCTCAGCTTGCGATCGACGGCCAGACTCTCCCGTTCGAGATCGCCTTCGCGGTCCCCGCCAACTCCTCTCGAACGAGGGGGATCGGCGTTCCGGTGCCGGCGTCAGCCACGCCGACCTCGCACACGCTCACCATCACTCTGACCGATTCGGCCGGAGACGAGTCGTCGGCGACGATCGATCTCTCCATCTCGAACTGCCTCGGAACGACTCCCGTTACGAAGTCGGTCGATGGACGCTTGCAGCTGCTGCATTGACTGACGCGTAGCGGAGGCGGCGATCGAGGGCGTCGCCCAGGGCGACGCCCTGACCCCCTCGCCCGCCCCACGATCCGGTTCGTCCACTGCACGGCCTCAATCGGCCGCGCCGTTATCATCGTGTGACGACATCCATCGCGCCCACAGGCAAGCGCTTCGCGATCAGCATGGCCACGATCGGTCACTGGAAGCAGGGCAAAATGGACCACGAGTGGTTGTTCTGGCATGGCCAGGACTTCATGAAACAGCTTGGGTTGGCGAAGTAGCCAGGAGTTCGGGACGTACCGGTGCCACCTAACCGGTCGTTCCAGCGGCGCACTCGCGCTGCTGAACTGTGAGCTGTGTATTGCGAACTGCGCACCGAAATCGCGATTCGAAAACAAACGAGTTCCGAGATCCGAAAATGAACACGTTCGAGGCGACGAAGTCGACGGGTCGATGCCCGTGCTGTCCTATCAACTGGCGTGGTGAGCGTCTCCGAGAGCCGCGTTCTTAGTTGGCGTGGAATTAGGGCGCGCCGGTCTGCCTGGCGATGCAATAGGCGTCATACTCGAAGGGATCTTGCGCCACTAGTGGCGTCCCGGGCGACCGTTGCGGTAATGAATCCAACGGTCAAATCAGCCAGCGATGACGGAGGCTCTGAAGGCAACCACGATGCGAATACTCCGAAAGCGTCCTGGCGGATTCCGCCCTACCGCACGCCAGAAGCGGGAAGCGTTTGTAAAGAACATTGGCCGTTGTCCCTCGTGTACTGAGTTTCCGAGCGGGCACGCCGTGGCCCGACTTTCCTGCATGATCGTCGATTGGATTCGCGATCCTAAGCTCGATCACCTGCGGCAACTAATCAGCGAATCTTCTTGGGACTCTTTGGTCGCGATAGACGAGTGGAATCCGCGAGCAGATGTCGTAATGCTCCTCGTCTTGAAGTGTCCAAATGGCGCATGGAATCTGATTCTGCTCTATCAACCGTTCGAGCTTTGGGTCCGCGAGGAGATCCTAGCTTCACATCCAGTGACGGCCGCCGATTCGGACAGACTCGGGGCGCTGCTCACCGGTCGGTGGACGGATTTGTGAATACGGTGTTCCCCCGACCGCTTGAATCGCGGCTGACTCCAATATCGGGGTACCGAAATGCTGTATATCTAGGGAATAGGACTCGATCGGCGATGGCCAAACGCGGCCGGAGAGCGAGATGCAACTACCCGAAGGCAGTCGAAGCCTAGATAGCGGAGCGGGAACGAGTCGCGCTTCCAGGGTCTTGACCCGATCCTCTGATCCGCGGTTTCTCACTTTTTGGGTTCAGTCTCCCGCCCTCGCGCGACGCTGTGGAAATAAGTGCTGCTGAAATCATTGAGAGCGCCAAGCCTGCGGGCCGGCACCGTCGGCTGGAGCCTTCTGACTTGCGCGACAATGTGCCACGGAGTTGATGTCGTGAGGTACGACGGTCGCTGGTGGGCCCGCGCGTCCGTTGAGGAGCAAATCGGATTCGAATCCGGTGCATCGGATTGCGCCTCGGCGGAACTGAGAAGGCAGGACTCCCACTCGCGTTCCGCGCAAGAAGAGTGCGAGTTTGTAACGAAGTACTACCTCGAGAGCCCCGGCAAGTCGTCAGTCCTGGTTCTTGACGTATTGGCGATTGCGGGAACGCAGGTTCTCTCGGACAAGGGTCCCACAGGCGGGGAAAGTTGGACCGAACCGCACGGTTTCTGGGACGGGCAGTGGTGGAGAGAGGGAACGGCAGCAGAGCGACTCGGCTTTGTGGAGGGTTACCTGGCCTGCTACGCCCGGTCCGAGATGACTCAGGGCAAGTTTGGAAAAGCGCCGGGGCGTTACACCCAGCTCATCAACAACTGGTACGGCCTCAACGAGAAAACCGGTGATGTCGACCCGTCGCGCGTTGACATAAAGATCGCCGATGTACTACTCAAGTTTCGGGACAACGCTCGAGCGCCCCAGTGAGGGGTGACCTGCCCCTTTCTATTCGGCTCTCTGGCTGTTGAGCAGATCTCGGAGGCATTTTGCATTTGACCGTCATCAGGGGAGCCGGAGATCCGAAGCGAGCCTTCGATAATCGCACCCTAGCGGGCACGCGGAGCGAGAGATTGAAATGCAAGTTCGAGAAGTGTTCAACGTTCCTGGCGGGTTAATCGTTCTCGCGATCTGCATCAGTGCGTGTGAGAAGGATCGCGTGCCAGTTCGTTACTTGATCCCCCAAGGTCAGCACGGCTGGTTTCAAGTGTGCTACTCGCTCTCGGGGGCACCTCCGCTAGAGAGACGCAATGGTCGCATCACCATCGATTTCTCAGCGGGCCGCGAGTTACGCACGAAATCCGACTTGGAAGAAGGGTGGGCTGCAGACGAATATTTCTTTGTTTCAAGCGACGGCCGGCTCACATCGATCGCGGGATGGCCGAAGATCGATGGGGTGGTGGTGCGGAGCAAGGCGCTGGTGAATCGAGGGCACGGATGGTGCCAAGAGTTCTTTGTTGGTGACATGGAAGAGTTTGGCGTAACAGTGTATCCATGGTCCAAGCCAAGCGCCGATGTCATGCCGACGCGTGGTGAAGCAATGGTTCGAGCGATTGATCTTCTGAGAGCGCTTGGATATCGACCCGACTGCTTCGACGCCAGCGATGAGCTCATCGACCCGATGTCGTACCCTGGGCGAGATCTGCATGGACCCGTGGTCAGCGTCGTCGTATTTCGTCCGCGGGCGTGCGCAAGCGATCAGCGAGTGTTGATGTTCGCGGCCGACGCGACGAGAGCCCTCAGCTGGAGCAGCGACCCACAGGCATGGACCGAAACGCAAAGACAAGTCATCATTCACGCGTTTCGCGATCGCCAAGCGAAATGTCCGACATGTAAGGAAACACTGCAGGACCTCGTTGTCTCAGTTCACGAAGATGGCCACGCCTATTACATCGACTTGACTCCCGCAAACCTATTCGAAGCCCCAGGCCTCGACGGTGGGACGATGTTCACGTACGCGAAATCCTTGTTTGGGTCCTAAGTGTTCTGACGGTGTGAGTTTACTGGAACTGCGATGACGAGAGAGCAGGCCGAGCAGGTTATCTCCAAAGAACTTGAATCCGACGAGCGGTTGCTTTGGTCTGGTATCCCGAAGCAGGGGCTGGTACTCCGGTCGAGCGACGCACTTCTCATACCTTTCAGCTTGCTCTGGGGCGGGTTCGCCGTAGTTTGGGAAACCGGGGTGTTGAACCCCCAGGCGCCAGGATTCTTCGCCCTGTGGGGCATTCCATTTGTTCTATTCGGCCTCTATCTCATCGTTGGGCGTTTCTTTGTCGACGCGCGTCAGCGCGCTGCGACCGCGTACGGCGTCACTAACAAGCGCGTGCTGATTGTCTCCGGCCTATTCACGCGATCAGTGAAAAGCCTCGCGCTCCGGACCCTGACCGACATGACACTTTCGGAACGAAGCGACGGCTCCGGGACAATCTCGTTCGGTTCATCCCCGGCCTGGGGGCAGTGGTTTGCCAATACATCGTGGCCCGGAGCTGCAACACAGCAAGTGCCCGCGTTCGATCTGATCGCAGACGCGAAGGCCGTCTATTCCCAACTACGTGCGGCGCAATCGGCCGCGTGAGGGACTGCTCCGGTTACGACGCTGGCCTGCGCGAGCGGAGCGCCGGGCCGGCCCGCGTGATACGCGTTGCGCTTGCCAGACGTGAAGAGATGGGAAGACATCCTTGGAGGAACGGGACAATCGTCGGAGCCTTTGGCGGGCTCATAGTGGCCGCGTTGATGATGTACATCGCATGGGAACACAATCCGCAGGAGGTCTTTCACGATGACGCCCACATCTACTGGGCATCCTGGCTGGCAATTGGGCTCAGTTGGTTTGCACCAGTGGCAATTGCAGTCTCCGTCGGAGTCGGCGCACTCCTTGTCGTCGCTTCGCGTTTCTTCCGACGGGCTGGCTAACCTGCCGGTGAACCCGCCGCACTTCGCCGCTTCGCGCCGCTTGGTCAAGACGCAAGCGGCTCGCCGCGGGGCGCTCGGGCTAACGCGGGCGTTATGCGGTGACGGCGGCTAGGCCATCGCCTCCACCGTGTAGCCGGCCGGGTCGTCGAGCGTCGTCGATTTCCCGGAGCCGCGCTCGTCGATCAGGACGAGGCGGTGGGTCTTGGCCAACGGGATCAGGTGGGGAAGGAGGTAGTCGTGGGACGCCCCGGGTCCGCCGTGCAGGATCACGAGCGGCCGGCCCGTTCCGAGCTCCTCGTAGTAGATGAACATCCCTCCCACGTCGACGTACCCCTCCTGGATCGCATGGACGTTCGGCGCCGGCGCGCCGGCGGCCGCGGGAGCGACCGGGGAGGGGGTGCAGGCGGACGTGAGGGCCATGGCGATGAGTGCCGGGAACGGGGCGCGCGTCATGAGGGGCCTCCTTGACTCGACGCACGCGAGTCTACCGGGAGATGGGACGGGATCC
>JACXTT010007473.1_pt1 | contig 15381 bp, 16 predicted proteins | sample 9270951 | NCBI WGS metagenome assembly JACXTT01 (sample SAMN15532306, study PRJNA645909) | rock metagenome | isolation source: weathered quartz diorite | place: Puerto Rico | collected 2017-06-21 | reverse complement strand
TCGACTCGTAGAAAAACTCGGTGAGGTCGTCCCAGATGGCGGCGAGCTTCTTCGAGTAGTCGAAGAACTGGGCCAGCCGGATGAACATCTCGTTCATCACGGTCAGCGTGACCGTCGAGCTCATGCCTCCCGGGACGATGGTCTGGGGATGCGGATACTTGCCGCAGATCAGCACGTAGGCCTCGCGCGCGACCCGCGTCATGTGCAGCGCCTCGAGATAGAGCTTGCCGCTCAGCGGGTTGAGATCCTCCATGAGCTCCCCGACCGTGCGGAACCCATGAATCTCGGCGTGGGGCGCCTCGGCGGACCGCGCCCGCGCGAGCAGCGACGGGTTGGTGGGGCCCACCATGGCCGCCGAGTAGTCGGGACCGGCCAGCAGATGCAGATGAAGGGGATGGTCGTAGAGAAACTCCAGCGCCAGCGCGATGTTGCGGATCAATATCCCGAGCGGCGGCGGGACGCAGCCGATGGCCATCTCGATGGCCATGGCCGAGGTCACCGAATGCACCCCGCCGCACACGCCGCACGCGCGGCTGGTGATGAAGATGGCGTCGCGTGGATCGCGCCCGACCATGATCACCTCGTAGCCCCGGAACAGAGTCGCCATCGACCGCGCCTCGAGCACCTTGCGACCTTGGAAGTCGGCCACGGTATGGAAGGCCAGCGCGCCGGCGACCCGGGTGACCGGGTCGAAATCCAGATCCTTGATGTACCCGTTGCGCTTGAGCAGATCCTCGATCCGCTCGGCGGTCAACTGGGCCGGCGCACCTCGAGGGCCCGCGCTGGACGGGCCGTATGGGTCCGCCACCCCCGCGCGGAGGAAGGGCTTGCCCTGCGCGTCGAACTCGATCGGAAGGTTCTTAAAGCACATGGGGTCCTCGTCGTGTCACCGGAGCCGGAACACCTTGGCCGCCCGCCCCACATGGCGATCGGCCGCCTCTAGCCCGCCCAGCAGCGCGCCTAGCGCGCCGTTGATGGTGGTGAGTTTCTCGGGCAACGGCCCGGTGTGGCCCCGTACCGCCTCCAGCCCATCCGCGATTGCCGCCACGCTTTTGCGCGTATCGAGCAGGGCCCAAGCAATCGCGATCAGGTATCCAGCGAGCGCGAGGACCACGAGCGCGACCGTGATCAGCGTGAGTGTCAGCAGCATGACGACCTCCTCACTGGGCCCGCTCTTCGAGAACGGTGGCGACCGTATCGAGCTTCCGCTCCACCGCACCGGCGGCCACGAGCATGTCGCCGGCCACCGCGATCGTGTTGTCGAGCGCGGCGATCTTCGCGGTGTTGCCCGCGATGCCGCCGGCCGCCCGTAACGTCTCGGCGGCGTATCGCTGGATCGACCGGGCCGAGCGCCACGTGCGGTGCAGCAGGTAGACCGCCAGCGGCACGAAGACGACCAGCGTCAGGATCAGCCCGGCCCACCAGATCGTGTAGACGGCGGCCGGGACCGCGGCGGTACTCATCGCCGCTCCTGGGTGGACACCGAGGCGATCAATCTCGCCAGGTTGCCGTCGATGGCTCGTATTCCGTCCCGGATGGCGGTAAGCCGCTCATTCAGGCGAGTCGCCTGCGGGGCCAGGGCATCGGTCTGCCGCTCGATGGCGCGGACCCCAAGACGGATCTTGGACAGATAGTTCGCCGGAGCGACGAACCGGGTGGCCGGTCCACCGATCGTCTCCAGCTCGCTATCGATCGCCCGCAGGAAGAGAGCGAGGGCCACGAACAGCGCCGCGGCGCCGACGACCGAGACCACCGTCAGCACGACCATGGTATTCATCGCATCGGCTCCGGGTCGAGCACACAGGCCGGACATCCCGAACAGTGCGCCGCGTGAGTGGCCATCGCGGCGGTCGCGGCCACGACACCCTTGGCGGAGCCGAGAATGTCGGCCACGACGTGATTCGTCGTGTCGAGCAGGGCAATGTGAATCGTGTTGTTGGCCACCTGCTGGCCGACCGTCCAGATCGTCGACACTTCGGTCCGCACCTCCCTGGCCGCGCGCAGGATGAGGGTCAGCAGCGCGGCGACCACGATCAACACGACCGCATAGATGACGAGCGTCGTGATCCACACCCGCTGGATGGTATCGGGATTGAGCTCGGGCATGCGGGTCTCCTAGCTCCGGCCCCCGGCGGCGGCATGACTCTGGAGCGCCTCCGTCAGCGCGGTCGCCTTGGTCTCGATCTCGTGCACCGTGTCGCGCAACTCTTCGGCCACCTCGTTCGTCGTCTGGAGCGCCCAGATCGCCCGCGTGCTCTCGCGAATGGCCTCGAGCGCGATCACCGCGCGCCGAGCGTGGCCGGCGATGCTCCGGGCCGTGAGCCAGATCGTCACCAGCAAGGCGGCAGCCACGAGCACGACCAGCGCACCCACCAGCACCCACACACGCCAGACCGCCCAGAGATCAGCGTCGGTCATCACTGTCCTCCCGTGCCGCACTGCCGTCGATGTAGTCAGCGCGATAACCGGGACGATCGACCCCCCAGAACCGATCCTTCTCGCTCGCCGGGCGACCGGGCTTCTTGGCCCCCAGGTGCTGCCACATGCTGTAGAAGAACTTGATTGTCCGGTCGGTCGCGGTTTGCGCCTGGACGTGGGCCCACCCGCTCGGCACCTCCTGGGTCACGTCCCAGCGGTGCTCACGGTTGGCCTCCCGGTTGGACAGCCGCCTGAGCCGTCGGACAACCGCGCCCACACTTCTGGCCGCGAAGGTCGAGACGATGGCACCGGGGGGCGTCTTGTAGAAGGGGCTGAACTTGTCGGGGAAGCCGGGCATCGTGCACCCGATGCAGACGCCCCCCGCCCGCATGCAGCCGCCCATGTGGTTGATGGCGCCTCGCTGGACGATGTTGCAATTGACGACCGGACCCCAGCAGCCGATCTCCACGAGGCACTGGGGATCGCCATAGTGCTCGGCGAATATGCCCTCTTCGTAAAATCCGGCCCGCGTGCAGCCCTGATGCACGGTGTCGCGGAAGAGCCAGGCCGGCCGGCCGAGCTCGTCAAAGGTCGGCAGCGGACCCAGGCCTTGCAGGAAGAGCAGTACCGCAAAGACCGTCTCGGTGAAGTTGTCCCCCTGGGGGGCGCACCCCGGAATATTGATGACCGGCAGGCCGAAGGCGCTCCGGTAGTCCTTGCCGAGAAAATCCATGAGACTCATGGCGCCGGTCGGATTGCCCTCGGCGGACGGAACGCCACCCCACGTGGCGCAGGTCCCGATGGCGATCGTCGCGGCCGCCCCCGGCGCGAGCCGGTGAAGCCAGGTCGCGGTCGGCACGGGACGTGAGCCCACCCCGTCCTTGACGGCTTCGACCCCCATGGCGGAGAAATACCCGCCCGTCCGCGCGGCGATCCGCTCGTCCGCGACCGACCCCTCGAACACCACGACATACGGCGCTCCGAGCTTGCCTTCCCACGCGTCAGAGAAGGACTGCACGAACTCGGCTCCGGCCTCGGCCGAGAGCACCGGGTGATGCAGGATCACCTTCGGCATCGCCGGAACCGCTCCGGCCAGCAGACCCTCGATGCCCGGGTTCGTGGCGCCGGCCACCGAGATCGTGCAGCCGTCGCAGCTCATCCCGGCGAGCCAGTAGACGTGGATCGTCTTGAGCGGCCCGAGCGGCAAGCGCTCTTGCGCGGGCTCGGGCTGCGTCTCCGGGGTGGACGGCTCACCACCCTTGATGACCTCACGCTCGACTATCGCCAAGACTCGGCTCCTCCGCGCCCTAGCAAATGCGCGGCAGCTGATCCCCTTGCAGCATGTCCACGATCCGGTGCCCGCGCACCCGGGTTTTGAGCACCACGAGTCGCTCAGAATCGCCAACAACCTGGCCAATGATCCGAGCGTCGCGTCCCTCATCCCGCCGGTGCATGGCGGCGAGTATCCGATCGGCGCTCCCCGGTGCCACCACCGCCAGAAGCTTCCCCTCATTGGCGACATACAGCGGGTCGAGCCCGAGGAGCTCGCAGATTCCGCGTACTGGCTCCTTCACGAGGATGGCGTCCTCCTCCAGGACCATCCCCACACCGGACTGCCGCGCGATCTCGTTCAGCGCGGTGGCGACCCCGCCCCGGGTTGGGTCACGCAAGCAGTGAATCTCCCCTCCGGTGGCGAGCATGTCCAGCACCAGCTCGTGGAGCGGCGCCGAGTCGCTCACGATCGGCGCCTCGACCTCGAGGTCGGTCCGCCCGGCCATGATCGTGGTGCCGTGCTCGCCAATGGCCCCGCTCACGATTACCAGATCCCCGGCGCGGGCGCCGGCCGCGGTGATCTCCTGCTGATGCGCGACGATGCCGATGCCGCTCGTCGTGATGAAGCACCCGTCGGCCTTGCCCCGGTCGACCACCTTGGTGTCCCCGGTTACGAGCAGAACCCCCGCGGTCCTCGCGGCCGCGCTCATCGACTCCACGATCCGCTCCAGCTCGGCAAGGGGGAAACCCTCCTCGAGAATGAAGGCCGCACTCAGATACAGAGGGCGGGCCCCCGCCATCGCGAGGTCGTTGACCGTCCCGTTGACCGCGAGTGTCCCGATGTTGCCGCCCGGGAAGAACAGCGGCGTCACCACGTGGGCGTCCGTCGTGAAGGCCAGCCGGCCGCCCGCGACGTTCAGGACGGCCTGGTCATCCAGTCGCTCGAGATACGAGTTCCGGAACGCGGGCAAAAAGTACCGCGCGATCAGATCCGCGGTCATCTTGCCACCGCTCCCGTGGCCCAGAAGCACCCGGTCGGTGGTCGCGAGCGGCGCGGGGCAGCTCAGCGCGAAGCTGGTCGGCCCTCCATTAGATGACATCGTCCTCCCCCAGGGCGACGTGCACCAGGTCCCAGACGATGTGGTACAGCGCGACGTGAGTCTCCTGGATCCGGTGAATGCTGAACGACGGCACGACGAAGCAGTACTCGGCCAGATCCGGGAGGCGACCACCGTCCTTGCCGGTGAAGGCGATGGTGAGAAGGCCCAGCTCCCGTGCGGTCTCGAGCGCCTGCACGAGATTGGGTGACTTCCCGCTCGTGCTCACCGCCAGGGCCATGTCCCCGGGTCGCGCGACGACGCGCAGCTGGTCGGCGAAGACCTTGGCGAAGTCCCGGTCGTTGGAGATCGCGGTCAGGAGCGCCTGGTCGGCGGTCAGGGCAATGGCCGGCAGGGGCTTCCGCTTCTCCACGATCGGGTGGAAGAACTCGAGCGAGATATGCTGAGCATCCGTGGCGCTGCCCCCGTTGCCCATGACGTAGAGGCGACCACCGTCCGAGAAGCGCGCGGCCATGACCCGCACCAGTGCCTCGATACGGTCGGCCTCCGCCCGGAAGAACTGCTCTTTGACGTCGGCGCTCTCGCGCGCCTTGCGGAGGATCGCGTCCTTCACCGGGTCGCCTCCTGACGGTGACGACCGTACGCAAAATAGGCGGCACATGCTCCCTCGGCCGAGACCATGGTCGCGCCCAGCGGCCGCTCGGGCGTGCAGGCGCTCCCGAACGCAGGACAATCGTGCGGCTTCTTCAGACCGCGAAGAATCTGGCCGCTGATGCAGGCGGCCGGCTCCAGCGTCTCCATCGCACCCACGTCGAATCGCCGCTCGGCGTCGAACTCCTGGAGCTCGTACCGAAGCCGCAGACCGCTCTTGGGAATGGTCCCGATCCCTCGCCATTTGCGATCGCAGACCTCGAAGGCCGACCACACCAGCCGCTGCGCGGCCACGTTCCCCGCACGCGTCACGATCCGCGAATACTGGTTCTGGAGCTCGACCTCCCCGGCCTCGAGGAGACGGACGGTTCGGAGCACGCCGTCGAGGAGGTCGACGGGCTCGAAGCCGGTGATCACGATGGGAACCTGGAAGTGGGCCGCGAGGGCTTCGTACTCGCGATAGCCCATCACCGTACAGACGTGCCCCGGACCGAGAAAGCCCTGGACTCGATTGCCGGGCGACTGCAGGACGGCCGCAATGGCGGGAGGCACCAGGACGTGAGACACGAGCATGGAGAAGTTCTTGACGCCGAGCGCGGCAGCCTGCGTCACCGCCAGGGCATTGGCGGGTGCCGTCGTTTCGAAGCCGATTGCGAAGAACACGACCTCCCGATCCGGGTGCTGCTGCGCAAGGCGGACCGCGTCCAGCGGCGCATAGACGATTCGCACATCGGCCCCCTCCGATTTCAGCCGGAGGAGATCCGTGTGGGACCCCGGGACTCGCAGCATGTCGCCGAAGGAGGCGAACGTCACGCCGGGCCGGCTCGCGATGGCGTGGGCCTTGTCGATCTGCTCCAGCGGTGTGACGCACACGGGACATCCGGGCCCGTGAACGAGCTCGATCTGCGAAGGCAGCATCCGGTCCACGCCGTGCTTGACGATGGAGTGGGTCTGGCCTCCACAGACCTCCATGAGGGTCCACGGCCGCGTGGTCACCCGCCCGATCTCGGACAGGATCTTGGCCGCGACCCGGCCGTCTCGATACTCGTCCAGATACTTCACGCCGGGCCCTCGGGCATGTGGATCTCGTCGAGCTGTCCCAGCTCTTCGAGGAACCGATAGGTCCGCTCCGCCTCCGCCGGGTCTACCACGCTGAGGGCAAATCCGACGTGGACGAGCACGTAGTCGCCCAGGACCACCTCGGGTAGCTGCTCGAGACAGGCCTTCTTCACGGTCCCTCCGAAGTCGACCCGCGCCATGCGAAGGCCACGGTCCTGAAAGATCTCGATGACCTTCCCCGGAATCGCCAGGCACATCAGACACGGCTCCGATCTTCCCGGAACCGGGCGGCGATCGCCGCCTGCCCCAGGGCCAGCCCGCCGTCGTTGGGCGGAACCTGGTGATGAGTGTAGACCTGAAAGCCGGCGCGACCGAGTCCCTCTACCGCCAGCCGTGAGAGCCGGACGTTCTGGAACACACCGCCGCTGAGGGCAACCCGGTCGAGCCCGGAGCGGTCCCGAAGACGGCGGCACGTCCTCACGACTATCTCGGCAAGGGTCGCGTGGAAGCGGCTCCCGATGCGGTCGGCGCCAACTCCCGCCAAGAGGTCCTCGACCACCCCTCGGACGACGTCCGGAGTCCGCACGATCGTCCGACCATCCTGCTCGTCGAGGTCCACCGCGTACACCCGATCAGCGTCCGGGACCGCCAGCGCCTCGAGCTCCATGGCCGCCTGGGCCTCGAAGTCCACGCGATCCCGAAGACCCAGCAGGCTGGCGACGGCATCGAACAGGCGGCCGGCGCTGGATGTCGGTGGCGCATTCAGGCCTCGTTCGGCCGCGCGGCTGAGCAACCGCCACGCGGAGGGATCCAGGCGCCGCACGAAGGCCACGTCCAGCTTCTCCATGGCCTCGCCGTAGGCGGCGTGCAGGAAGACGGCGGCCATGCGCCAGGGCTCGCGGACGGCCGCTTCCCCACCGGGCATCGCCACCTCCTGGAAGCAACCCACACGCTCGAACCTCTCCAGATCCGCCACCAGAAACTCGCCGCCCCAGACATGACCGTCCGTGCCGTAGCCCGTGCCGTCCCAGGCGACGCCGATCACCCGGTCGTCGACCCCGTTGTCTGCAAGACAACTCGCGATGTGGGCGTGGTGATGCTGGACCGGAACGTGCCGCACCCCGTCGAGCATCCTGGCGTAGGCCGTCGATCGATAGCCGGGATGGAGATCGTGGGCGACCACCCGGGGCGTCAGCTCCAGCAGCCCCTTGAGGTGGGCAACGGCGTCCACCCAGGCCCGGTATGCGCGCGCATCGCCAAGGTCGCCGAGATGCTGGCTGAGGAACACCTCCCGACCTCGGACGAGCCCAAACACGTTCTTGAGCTCGCCGCCACACGCCAGGATCGGCTCGGCCGCTTCGTGGGTCAGGGAGATTGCGAGCGGCACATAGCCTCGCGCGCGGCGCAGGACGGATGGGGCGCCGTCGATGACTCGCGCGACCGAGTCGTCACAGTGCGCCTCAATCGGCCGGTCGTGAGCCAGGAAGACATCCGCGATCCCGCCTAGCCGGACGAGGGCATCGTCGTCCTGGTAGGCAATCGGCTCGTCGCTTCGGTTCCCGCTGGTCATCACCAGCGGACGATCCACCCGCTGGAGGAGCAGATGCTGCAGCGGCGTGTACGGCAGCATCAGGCCCAGGTGACGCAACCGCGGAGCCACTTCATCGGCCACCGCCTCGCTGGCCGCTGAGCGCCTCTCCAGGAGCACGATGGGACGCGCGGCCGACTGGAGCAACACGGCCTCGGCGTCCGAGACAACGCAGAGCCGCCGCGCCGCCTCGAGGTCGCCCACCATCACCGCCAGTGGCTTTGCGTCGCGCGCCTTCCGGCGCCTCAGCTCGCTCACCACTCCCGGAGCCGTCGCATCGCAGGCCAGATGGTAGCCGCCGAGTCCCTTGACCGCGACGATCTGGCCTGCTCGCAGCGCGGTGGCCGCACCGCTGAGTGGATCGGCCACGCCCAGCGCTCGGCCGCCGGAGTCCCGCAGCGCTAGGCGTGGGCCACACGCGGGACAGGCTGTCGGCTCCGCATGGAAGCGACGGTCCCGAGGGTCCTCGTACTCCTCGCGACAGGCGGGACACGTCGCGAAGGAGGCCATCGATGTACGCTCGCGGTCATAGGGCAACGCCCGGATGATCGTGTACCGCGGGCCGCACTGCGTGCAGTTCAGGAACGGGTAGGCATACCGTCGATCCCCGGAATCGGCCATCTCGGCGAGGCATTCGGCACAGACCGCCAGGTCCGGAGCGGGAAACAGCGCCGGATCGCCCTCACCCGCGCTCGTGTCTATCCTGAACGGCTCGGGATCATGATGCGGCGCGCCCCAGGTGACGGTGATGCGCCGAAGACGGGCGGAGGACGGAGCCGTGGACTTCAATTGGTCGAGGAACCGCTCGATCGCATCTCGATCGCCCTCGGCATCGACCAGGACGCCGTCCTGCCCGTTCCTCACCGAGCCACCGAGCCGATGCGCTTCTGCGAGCCGGTAGACGAACGGACGGAAGCCGACCCCCTGAACGACCCCTTCGATCAAGACGCGACAGCGCGCTCGACCTCCTGTCTGCCGGAGCACGCCTGAAGGGGCCATATCGCGCCTCTGATCCCGGTCCAGGAACGGATCGCACACGTCGATGCCGTGCACGGTACCAACGACCGTGGGTGAACGTCAATCAGAGAACGCGCAGTAAGTTCGATAAATCGAAGTATTAGCGGGCGGGAGCCCCGACCGAGCGCTCAGGCGTGAGAGGGCGCGGGGAGGCCGTCGTGCGTGTGCTCAGGCATACACGGCGTGGAACCGGAGGATATCTTTCCCGATGACGTGAACGCGGTGGGGGTTGTTGATCCAGGAGCGCCGGAAGCGGGCCGACTCACTTCTGTAGCCAAGGGCGGTGATGTGGTTCGTGAGCGCATCAAACCAGACGCAGACCGCGGTAGGGTCGCTTGTAGATGTCACCGGCCGCGGCGCACACCGTCCAGAAGCGTTGGGCCCCGTCGCGGTGACGCGGGTCCGTGGCCGTCCGGATGAAGTAATCTTGGCTGAGGTGAAGCGTGTAGGTCGGGGCCCTGAGAGGGCGGAGCCCAGGTGCGGTGCGGCGTTGACGTAGGGAATGGCGGTGGTGACGTAGAACGAAGCCATCTCGTGCCTCCTCCAGTTATCGTCGGCCCGTGGCCGAGATGGAGAAAGCACGACGGCCACGGGGAGTGGGGAACCCACCCGTGGCCCAGCGCGTGTGGCTAGTGCGCCGCCCTCCGGGTGGGTAGACTCATACCCGTGGCCATCATGGAAAGTCGCATGAACCAACTATGTCTGTTGCGAACCAATCTCCCGTCCGCACTCTTCGGCCGTAGTGCTATGACTGCGGACGCGATGCCCTTCAACCCCACGTCCGAACAGGAGGCGATCCGTAGTCTGTCGGCCGGCTGGGAGGGGTACCCGCTCGGAGGGACCACCCCGTCGACACGCTGTTCGCACCGTATCGATGATCCGCCACGGGAGGAGCCGCCGATGATCTACGAGCTGCGCACCTACACGCTGATCCCGGGGGAGCAGGGCGAGTATCTCGAGCTCGACGCGCAGGAAGGACGCCACCAAGGATCCCTATTGGGGCGAGCAGATCGAGATCCAGCGGCGTGCCGCGGCGGCGCGGACGGCGCGCGCCGAGGGCAAGATCGACGACGGCTTCTCGCTCATGCGCGCGGCCGTGCCGTTGGAAGCCTCCACCGAGAAGCTCAACATCGCGCCGGGGCCGATCGTCACCGCCCGCGAGCTGCTGGGCGACATGCTGATGGAAGCGGGCCAGCCGAGCCCGGCCGCCCAGGCCTACGAGGCCTCGCTGCGCGTCGCGGATCGCGCCACGACATACTACGGCAAGCTCCTGGCCACCGCCGCCGCCGACACCGAGCGCCCCGAGCTCTCCGAGGCGAAGGCGTTCACGTGACGCGCGCGCGATCCGCATGCGCACGCTGATCCGCGGCGGATGGGTCGTCGGCTTCGCCGGCGGCGGCCACACGCTCGTCCCCGAGGGGGTGGTGGTCTACGAGGACGACCGCATCGTCCACGTGGGTCGTCGCTTCGAGGGGCGCGTTGACAGCGAGCTCGACGCACGCGGCCTGCTCGTCTGTCCCGGCTTCATCGACACGCACGTGCACTCGGGCCACCGGGCCTCACACCGTCTCATCACCGATACCGGGCGGCCCGACTTCTACGGACAGCCTTTCCTCGAGATCAGCGTGCCACGCGAGGGCACGCGCGTGGGCGGGGACCCGCGCTACGCCCGTCCCACCGACGACGACTCGGAGGCCGGCAGTCGCCTCCTGGCGACCTTCACCGTCGCCGAGCTGCTCCGGAACGGCATCACGACCTTCATGGAGTTCGGTAGCCAGCTGCGCGTACAGGAGGCCCTGCTCGTCGAGGTCGAGCGACTGGGACTGCGCGCGTACCTCGGGCCGGGCTACGACTCCGGCCGCTGGGTGGGCGACGGCCAGGGACGTCTCAAGCGTGTGATCGACGAGCCGGCCGGACGGAAAGACTTCGAGAGCGCGCTGGCGTTCATCCGGCACGTCGACGGCGCCGTGAACGGGCGCGTGCGCGGCCTGCTCGCCCCGCGCGAGGTCGAAACGTGCAGTCTCGATCTCCTGCGCGCGACGCGGGCCGCCGCCAATGAGCTGCGGCTACCGATCGTGACCCACGCCGCGTACAACATCCTCGAGTTCTACGAACTCGTGCGCGAGCACCGCATGACGCCGGTGGAGCTGATGGAGAGCATTGGGCTGCTCGGGCCCGATCTCACGATCGGCCACGGCAATCTCATCGCGGACAACGCGCTCCTGAATTACTCGGGAGGCCGTGACCTCGAGCTGATGGGCCGCCACGGCGTGACCGTCTCTCATTGCCCAGTGAACATCGCGCGCCGTGCGCGCTATCTCGACTCCTGGCAGAAGTATCGCGCGGCCGGCGTCAACCTCGCCCTGGGCAGCGACACGTATCCGCGTGACCTCATCATGCAGATGCGGATCGCGTCCTACTTCGGCAAGGTAATGAGCCATAACCTCTTTGCGGCCTCGGCCGCCGAAGTGTTCGAGGCCGCCACGCTCGGCGGTGCGCGCGCGCTCGGCCGCGAGGACCTCGGCCGGCTGGCGCCCGGCGCGAAGGCCGATATCGTGCTGATCGATCTGGCGACGCGCGACACGCTGCGCTTCGGGCCCGTGCGCGATCCGATCAAGGCGCTCGTGGAGTGCGGGATCGGCGACGACGTCGTCACGGTGATCGTCGACGGCGTCGTCCGCATGCACCAGCGCGTGATCCCCGACGTCGATCTAGGCGCGGTACGGCGTCAGGCGCAGGAGGCCGGGGAGACTGTGTGGCGGCGCGTGCAGGAGTGGGATCCGCTCGGTCGCACGGCGGAACGGATCAGCCCGTGGTCGTTTCCGATCGCGACCGAGGAACCTTGAGCCACTTCGGCCGCCGTGAGGGTTGACCTCCACGTCGCGCATCCGAACGGTTGTGTGCACACCGTCACGACCCAGAACGGCGCGACGGTGCCTCGACGCCTGGTGGGACGAGCCCGCCGAGCGAGCATGACCTAGCACATTCCGGGACGTGATGACCGACCTCTACCGAGACGACCAGCCGGACCCCCAGGACGTCGGCCGCTTCGAGTCCAAGTCACGCCGGACCCAGGACATGCTCCGACGGGTCGGTGTAGGATAGCGTCCATGGGGAAGAAGCTGACCCAGGACCAGATCGAGCGCTACCAGCGCGACGGCTTCGTCTACCCGGTCGAGGCGTTCGCCGCCGAGGACGCGGGGCGGTACCGGCGCGCCCTCGAGGCGTTCGAGGCGGCCCAGGGCAGAGAGTTCGCCAAGGGCTACAATTTCAAGCCGCATCTCCTATTCACCTGGGTCGACGAGATTGTCCACCACTCCGCCATCCTCGACGCCGTCGAGGACGTGATCGGTCCAGACATCCGTCTCTTCCATCTCTCGGTCTGGCCCAAGAACGCGGGCGACGCGGCCTATGTGAGCTGGCACCAGGATGCGACCTACTTCGGCCTCGAGCCGCCTCTGCAGGTGACCGCCTGGGTCGCCCTCACCGACGCCTCGATCGAGGCCGGGTGTATGGAGGTGATCCCGGGCTCGCATAAGCTCGGCCAGCTCCATCATGCCGAACACAACGAGGCCGCGAACAATCTGCTGTCGCGCGGCCAGACCATCACGGTCGAGCTAGACAGGAGCCGTACGGAATTCATGCCGCTGCGGGCAGGCCAATTCTCCCTGCATCACACACACCTGGCGCACAACTCGCCTCCGAACCTCTCCGCCGACCGGCGCATCGGTCTCGGCGTCAGCTACATCCCGACCAGCGTCCGCTGCACCAGCCGCACACGACTGACCGCGATGCTGGTTCGGGGCACCGACCGCTACGGGCATTTCGACGACGAGCCGTGGCCACGCGTTGATTTCGGCGCGACGGAGCGCGCCGCCCACGCCGACGCGGTCAGGCGCTTCCGCGTCTCCAACGCTGAGCAGACGAGCCGCTACGCGGCGGCGGCGAGATAGGGACGCCCAAACCCCAAAGTCCGTCGTTTGCTTGTTCACCGCGGGGGTCGTTCGAAGAAGTCGACTTCCCGCTGTCTACTTGCGCAGCGATCTGAGGCCCGCTCGCACCTCTTCTGAAAGGAGTTGCGGTTGTTCCCACGCAGCAAAGTGTCCACCCTTGTCGAGCCTGTTGTAGTGGATAAGTTTGGGATACGCCTGCTCTGCCCAGCTACGCGGGGCTGGATAGAGTTCGTCAGGGAAGACGCTCACAGCAACCGGGATGGAGACGCCTTTGGCATTGAAATACCCTTTGCCCCAATATTCCCAGTAGAGACGGGCGCCAGAAAGCGCCGTGTTCGTCAACCAGGTGATCGTGATGTTGTCGAGGACGTCGTCGCGCGTAAGGCCCTCGGACTGTCCGTTAAAGACGCGTGCGATGAGCTCGTAGCTGCGCGCGTCGTGATCGAGGAAATAAGCGGCCAGGCCGACGGGTGAGTCCGCGATTCCGCATAGTGTCTGCGGCCGAAGCCCCATCTGGAACCCGTAGGCAATTCCCTTTTGATAGACGAACTGCAAACGTTCGTAAGCGATCTTCTCATCGGCCGAGAGAGTCGATGGCGCCGGCGCCCCTGAAAAGGCCGCCCCGTCAATGTCGGCTGGAAAGATGCCGGGCATGTTGGTGTGGATTCCGAGCAATTCCGGAGGCGCCTGTACTCCCATCATGTCGACGACAACCGCGCCCCAATCGCCGCCTTGGGCCGCGAATTTCGTGTAGCCCAGGCGCTTCATCAGCACAACCCAGGCCCGCGCGATGCGGACAGGGTCCCAGCCGGGGGTGGTCGGCTTGCCTGAATACCCGTAGCCCGGCATCGACGGAATCACCAGATGGAATGCATCCGATGCGCTCCCGCCATCCGCCGTGGGATTGGTGAGTGGTTCGACAATCTTTAGCTGCTCGACGACCGAGCCGGGCCAGCCGTGCGTGACGATGAGCGGCAACGCACTGTCATGTTTCGAACGCACGTGGATGAAATGAATGTCGAGTCCATCGATCTCGGTGATGAACTGCGGCAGGGCGTTCAGCCTCGCTTGACACTTGCGCCAGTCGTACTCGGTCGCCCAGTACCGCGCGAGGGCCTGAACCGTAGCGAGCTGCACGCCTTGCGTTTGATCCGCGACTGTTTCGCGATCGGGCCACCTTGTCGAGTTGATGCGCCTGCGCAATTCGGCGAGCTCCTCCTCGGGAACATCCACATGAAACGGACGAATCGCGGTCTTGTCAGCTGTCATGGTGTCCTCCGCTAAGGAGTTGGGGATCTTGCCAGCCACGCGTCGGATGATCTCTGAGCACACACCCCGAGTCAACGGGACGACCAGGGCGGCACCGGGCAGAGAGTCCTGAACCGTTGCACCAAGGAGGTGTAGGATGCGTCGAGGGGACATCGGTCGCTCGTCACTCTCGGCGGGCGTCGTCTGCTCCGGGCGGCTCAGCACGTGACGCGGTCCGAGCTTATGGCTCCCCGGCCTCAGCGCCGAGAGGAGACCTTCCACTCTCGTTCACTAGCTTCGGACGCGAGCAATGTAAAGCAATATTCCTTACGTGAAGGCGCGTATGAATTCAAGACCCGCGCAACTCACCGAGAATGGGACCGAAACTGCCCGTCTGTTCGCACGGCTTGCGCTGGGAGCTTCCTTTCTATCCGCTGTGGCTGATCGTTTTGGCTTATGGGGGCCACATGGAGCAAAGAACGTATCCTGGGGAGATTTCGCTCATTTCGTGGAATACACGGGCGCGATGATGTCTCTCTTCCCCAGTTCATTGACGGTGTCGTTTGCATGGGCAGCTACCATCGCGGAGGCCCTCTGCGGGATATTGCTCATCGCAGGCTTCAAAATACGAATGGCCTCCGTCCTCTCCGGTCTTCTCCTTTTGTCATTTGCTATGGGCATGGTCACAGGTCTTGGCATTAAGACACCACTCGACTATTCGGTCTTCTCGGCGGCCGCTGCGGCATTCTTACTGGCGTTCTGGGAGCCTGACAGATTCACGTTGGACAAGCTTCTGAATCGATCACGACGCTGAGCGGGAGTTCCATCACGAAGAACACTGACTTCGATAGCGTGAACGCTGAGCGAAGTCCTGATTCAGGTCTACGCTACCGGAGGGACTCCTTGGGCTCGACACGATCCAAGGCGATGCCAGGGCACGAATGTCAGGGAGGTGCCTTATGAAGGCGATTGTGGTGACGGATCAGGCGGCGGGAACCGCCGGGGTAAAGCTGGTGGAGCGGCCCGAGCCGCAGGCGGCGATAAACGACGTCGTTGTTCAGATTCATGCGTCGGGATTCACCGGGGATGAGCTGACGTGGCCCTCGACCTGGACCGA
>JACXTT010007472.1_pt1 | contig 15382 bp, 11 predicted proteins | sample 9270951 | NCBI WGS metagenome assembly JACXTT01 (sample SAMN15532306, study PRJNA645909) | rock metagenome | isolation source: weathered quartz diorite | place: Puerto Rico | collected 2017-06-21 | reverse complement strand
GCCGGGTGAGGGCGTGGGCGTGCTGTGGGCGGGCCAGCAAAGACCGCTGAAGTTTTTCACCGTGAACATCCCTTCGTGCCAGTTGCCGTACCTGGGACTCGCACCAAGGATCCGCGAGGAGCGGCCGATTCAGAGCCAGTGCTAGGCCTGCCGGGAGTACAACTACGACTGGTTCGTGAACGATCGCGAGAATCCGTACACGCAGGCGAAGCCGTTCAACTGGATCCGCCAGCGCGTGCTGGGCGGGCGATCGATGAGCTGGGGCCGGCAAACTTATCGCATGAGCGATCTGGATTTCAAAGCGGCGAGCCACGATGGCTATGGCGACGACTGGCCCATTTCTTACGACGAGATGGTTCCGTACTACGAAGAGGTGGAGCGGTTTGTCGGGATCAGCGGAACGGCCGAGGGGCTCGCGCAATTGCCGGACAGCGTCTTCCTGCCTGGCATGGAGATGACGTGCGGCGAGGAAATTCTGCGCAATGCGGTGAAGCAGAAGATGGGCCGCGTGGTGACCATCGGCCGGGTGGCCATCCTTACGCGCCCGCACAACGGCCGCGCCGCGTGCCACTATTGCGGCCCGTGCGAACAGGGCTGCAGCACGTTCTCGTACTACAGCAGCCCCTGGACCACCATCGCCGCCGCGCAAAAAACCGGACGGCTGACGCTCACGACCGATGCCGTGGTGAGCCACATCGTGATGAAAGACGGCAAGGCCGCCGGCGTCGCGTATCTCGACCGCGTGACGCGCGAGCCGCGCGAGGTGCGGGCTAAAGTGGTGGTGCTGTGCGCATCGACGCTCGAATCGACGCGCCTGCTCTTTAATTCCGGAATTTGCAATTCGAGCGGCGCGCTGGGCAAGTACGTCATGGATCACATTTACGGAGGCGGCGCCGGCGGCCGGATGCCGGAACTGGAGGCCAAGCCGTGGGCGGGCCCGCCGAGCCGGCCCAACGGAATCTACGTGCCACGCTTCCGCAATGTCAAAGAGAAGACCACAAACGGATTCATCCGCGGCTACGGGTATCAAGGGGGAAGCTCACCGTCGTTTAACATGGGCGCCAAGGGCTTCGGCGCTTCCTACAAGAACTCCGTGCGGCAGGGCGAATGGCACATTAATCTGGGCCTGTGGGCGGAGTGCCTGGCCCGCCCGGAGAATTACGTCGAGATCGACCGCGAGCGCGTGGACGCCTGGGGAATTCCAGTGCTGAAGATCCACGTCGAGTACGGTGACAACGAGCATAAGCTGTTCAACGACGGCTGCACGCAGGCGGCGGAGATGCTGGAGGCCGCGGGCGCGCGAGATGTATCTACGCACGGCGAATACTCGGTGCCGGGCTTTTGCATTCACGAAATCGGCACGGCGCGCATGGGCAACGATCCGAAGACCAGCGTGGTGAACCGCTATTGCCAGGCGCACGACGTGCCGAACATCTTCGTGACCGACGGCGCCTGCTGGGTATCCAGCGGCTGCCAGAACCCGACGCTCACCATGATGGCGATCACGGCCCGCGCATGTGATTATATCCAACATGAATATGCGAAGCAGATGTCTTAGCGCGCTATTGCTCCTGGCGGCGCCCGCGGCGTTTACGGCCGAAGCGCGCCAGATTTTTGCGCGCGAATATTACCGGACTTTCTCGCACGCGAATGCCGTGCTCGAGCACATCAAGCCCGGTGAAGTAATTTTCACGCGCACGCTCGATTCGGGCGGACAGGATGAAAAGGACGAGCACCGCTCCGTGCCCGCCAATCCGTTGACGGGGCCGTTTTACGTGGAGGGCGCGGAGCCGGGCGATGCGATCGTCATTCATTTCCGCAAAGTGCGGCTGAATCGCACTTGGGGCTTCTCGGCCTGGCGGCTGGGGCTGATTACGCTCACGCCGCAATACGTCGAGAAGATTTACTCCGACAAGTACAAGGCCGATCTGCTGCGGCAAGGGCGTGACAATCTCGTGCCGTGGGATATCGATCTGGGGCGCGGGATGGTGCACCTGCGCGAGCCGGCCAGCAAACGAATTCCGCTCGAGTTTCCCGCGCGGCCGATGCTGGGCTGCGTGGGTGTGGCCGCGCCGGGAGACTTCGCGCCGACATCAAGTCCGGCCGGCTCCTATGGCGGCAATCTGGATTACAACGAGATCGGCGAGGGAGCGGCGGTGATTCTGCCGGTATTTCATCCGGGCGCGCTGCTGTTCATGGGCGATGGCCACGCGCTGATGGCGGATGGCGAGTCGACTCTCACCGGCGTCGAGACTTCGATGGACGTCGAATTTTCCGTCGATTTGCTCAAGAACGCCAAGGTGCAGGGGCCGCGCGTCGAAACCGCGGAGTACTTGATCAGCGTGGGCGCTCAACCGGAGTTCGAGAGCTCGCTCGATCGCGCGCTGCAGCTCGCGACGACCGACATGGTCCGTTGGCTGGTGGATGATTACCGGCTCGAGCCGTGGGCCGCGCACCTGCTGGTCGGCTCGGTCGGGAAATACGACGTGGTGACAGTGCAGGGCACGATGGCGTGCAAGGTTCCGAAGCGGTATTTGCCGGCGCGATAGCCGCGCGGTTCATTCGGTGACTTTTGGCGGCTGCGCCTGAATGAGGCGCGGCAGAACGCGCTGATACGGATATCCACCTTCATCCCGGCCCTCGACAGCGACGCGAAACGCGGGATGCTTCAGTGCAAACGCGTGCACGAATTCACGGTCATCACCGCTCTCCGAAACCGGTTCCATTTCGAGAGACTCCAGAGTTTTGGCTTCCGAGTCAATCAGTTTGAACTTCGTTTCGCCGGGTGTGGCGGTCAGCCTTACTGACAACGTCTGCGGCCCCATATAAAGCGGCCCTTTGACCGGAAAAAGGCCCTCATGTCCGAAGCGTCCACCGGGTGCCACGAATTCCGCGTTATCGAGCGAAATGGAACTCTTGGCCTGCGCCACCGCGAAGAACATGCCGGCTCCGGCGATCCTGACGCGCCATGATCCGGCCTCGGGTTTGGTAAGGATCAGGATCAGTCCCGACCGGAATCGATTCTCGTTGACGTCCGGTTCGCCGGAATGTACTTCGGTACTGGACGGCCGGTAGACCGTGATGGATTGCAGACACTGCAGCGACACGGAAAGCATGAGGCTCTCGACGGTCGAATCCACGGGAAATGCGAATTCCCGCGGGTTCCCGGACAGTGTACCCATAGCGCGATAGATGGTGTCCTCGTGGCGGCGGGTGTTGAGGACAAGCACCATGGACCGGGCAGCCTCGGACCGGTCGAACAGAAAGACCTGGCCGCCCGACGCTTCCGCAGTGTGGACGTAGGCGAGATCGATCGCCCTGCCTGGGACACAGGGCCAGCCGGGTTTGGCCGTGCGAGCTTGAGGCTGTGCGCACAGGGTCGCGGTCAGGACACATGAAGACACGATCAGTCCGGCAGTGGCCATGGCAATGAATGTAGCGCATTCCCTGCCATAATCTTTGGTGATGGTTTCTTCTCTGTTCTTCACACTGCTATTGATGCAGGCCACGCCGAACCCGGCCGACGCTCCCAAGCCACCGGAAACAAAACCGGCTGAGAAGCCCGCGGAGAAGGAAGAGCCGCCGGTAGTAACGCATCACGAAATCCGCGTGGCCGGCAAGACCCTGAAATACACCGCCACCACCGGCATGATGCCGCTGCGCGACGCCAAGGGGGAAACCGAAGCGCATATTTTCTTCATGGCGTACACGCTCGACGGCGTCAGCGAGACAGCCCGCCGGCCTCTGATGTTTTCGTTCAATGGCGGGCCCGGGTCGGCATCGGTATGGCTGCATTTGGGCGCACTCGGTCCCAAACGCGTGGTGATGCTGGCGAATGGAGAGATGCCCGCGCCGCCGTTTCATCTGGTAGACAACGAATATACGTGGCTGGATCAGACGGATATGGTGTTCATCGACCTGGGCACCGGGTACAGCCGGGCCTTGAAACCGGAGCTGAACAAGAAGTTCTGGAACCTGCGCGGCGACATCCAGTCGGTGGGCGAATTCATCCGCATGTATCTGACGCGCTACGAACGCTGGACCTCGCCTTTATTTCTGGTGGGCGAGAGCTATGGAACCACGCGCGCGGCGGGACTCTCGGACTATCTGGTCGAACGCGGGATCGCCTTCAACGGCATCGTGCTGGTGTCGTCGATTTTAAATTTTCAGACGGCGGATTTCGCCAAGGGCAACGACCTGCCGTATGTTCTCTTCCTGCCCACCTACGCGGCGACGGCCTGGTATCACCACAAGCTACCGCCGGATCTGCAACGCGACCTGCAAAAGACGCTGAAGGAAGTGGAGGGATGGGCCGAAACAGGTTACGCGGAAGCGCTGGCGAAGGGCGACCGCCTGACCGCCGCCGAGCGCAAAGCCACCGTTGAACGTCTGGCGCGGTATATGGGGCTTGAGAAGCGCTACATCGATGACAGCAACTTGCGGGTCCCCATATTCCGTTTCACCAAGGAACTGTTGCGCGACCAGAAGCGAACCGTGGGGCGCATTGACAGCCGCTTCAAGGGCATCGATGAGACGGCCGCCACCGCCACTCCAGAATATGATCCCTCGATCGCGGCCATTCGTCCGCCGTACACAACGACATTTAACAACTATGTACGGGGTGAACTGGGCTACAAGACGGATCTCGAGTACTACATTCTGGGCGAAGGCATCACCAGCCCGTGGGAATGGGGGCCATCGAGCAGCCGCGAGGGTTTTCCGGATACCAGCGACGACCTGCGCAGCGCGTTTTCGAAGAATCAGTACATGAAACTCTACGTGGCCTCGGGTTATTTCGATCTCGCGACCCCATACTTCGCGACCCAGTACACGCTTACGCACATGGGTCTGGACCCGAGCCTGCGGGGGAATATCCGCACCGGGGAATACGACGCCGGGCACATGGTCTACATCGACACCAAATCGCTCGAGAAGCTGAAGCGCGAAGTGGCGTCGTTCTTAGAGAGCGCGCTCAAGTAATGCCCGCCAGCCGCTACATGGCGCCGAACGCGAGGCCGAGGCTGTACGTTACCGCCGCTTCGAGCACGCCCACCGCGGTCATCTCCAGTCCTGACGCCCACCACGAGCGGCTGGTAATCAGTGACTTCAGCGCTCCTACGATGAAGTGCGCTGCGATGCTGACGGCGAAAGCCGCGGCCACCGCGGCGAAGCCTCCCATAAAAAAGAAGGGAACGATGGGGATGAAGGCGCCCACTGCAGTAGAAGCAGCCGCGGAGAACGACGACACCCACGGATTGGGGAAATGGCGCTCTGAGAGCCCCAGCTCCTGCTGGGCCATCATCTGCACCATTTGATCGGGATTCTGGGAAATCCGGTCGGCCATGCGCTCGGATTCTTCCTGGCCGAATCCCTGAAGCTGGTAAAACAGGGCCATCTCCTCGCGCTCTTCGTCGGGATTGTCCTCGACTTCTTCGCGCTCGCGGGCGATCTCGGCTTCGTACACTTCGCGCTCGCTTTTCACCGCGAGATATGCGCCTGCGCCCATGGAGAGCGCGGAGGCCAGCATGCCGGCGAGTCCGGAGATGAGGACGTAATGCTGCTGGTTGTTGGTGGCGCCTGCTACGCCGGAGACGATGCCGAACACAGCGCCCAGCCCGTCGTTTACGCCGTAGATGGAGTCCGCGACCCAGCTTCCGCCGCGGCCGTGCCATCGCTCACGCTTGAGAATCGCGTCAAGCACGCTTTTCGGGCCCAGGACCGGAACCATGGACTCCAGCGCTTTCCCGTGCGCCTTCTCCTCGCGCGCGATTTCCTTCAGAATCTGCTGCGCTTCCTGATCCTGGCCCAGAGCATGTTTCTGTTGTGCGGTGTAGCGCGCGTTATCGCGATCCTCGGCGGCTTCCAGGCGGCGGATGGCGACCTCCGTGCCCGCATGCCGGTTCCACCAGCGATCCAGCCGTTCCCTCCAGGTATCGGTGGCGACGGGCTCAATTCCGTGCTCGCGCAGCTTTTTTGCCCAGCGCTCCGCGTGCCGCTCTTCGGCTTCGGCCATGCGCAGCAGGACGCCTTTTCTTCGCTCGTCCTTTTCGGCCGCGGCCAGCTCACGGTAGGTGCGGGCACTCTGGATTTCCGCGCGCCAGTTCTCGCGCAAGCTGTCGATCAGCTCGTCGTGCGTAGGCCGCTCCGGCATGGCCGTATTATCCTCTAGAGATGCGGGCGCATGGCAGGCTGAGATTAACATTCGGTAACCCGGTAACCATCCGCCCGAACGCGGGCATCTAATCATGATGCCCGGTCTCATGTCCCCCAAACAGTTAGTAGCCGCGTTAGCGGTGTTGATCGGGGCTTTTTCGCCTTGTGCCTCCGGCCAGCAACCTGCGGCCGACGCTGCTGCGACCTCAGCCTCGAACGCGGCCCCGGCGTCCGGCGGTGTGGCTGCCGCCCCCGGCGAGCCGGTTGACAAGCGCATTTTTGGAGTGCTGCCCAACTATCGGACCGTTCAAGACAACGGGCACGTAGAGCCAATCCCGTCTAAGAAAAAGCTTTGGATCGCTTCCAAAGACAGCTTCGACTACCCCATCTGGCTTCTGGCGGCCGGTTTCGCCGGTATGTACCAGTTTGAAAATGAGGAACCCTCGTTCGGGCAGGGAGTGAAGGGGTATTTCAAGCGCTATGGGACTTCCCTAGTAGATCAGTCCATGGGCAATATGCTCACGGAGGGAGTTTTCCCTTCTCTCCTCCACGAGGATCCGCGGTACTTCCGCCAAGGCGTCGGCGGGAAATGGCATCGCGTCGGCTATGCATTGACGCGCATCCTCGTCACGCGTACGGACAGCGGAACGAAGAGGTTCAACTACTCGGAATTCCTTGGAAATTCGATCGCTGTGGCGGTTTCGAACGCCTATTATCCGGACGACCGGACCGCAGGCGACAGTCTACAGAAGCTAGGCTTGCAGCTCGGCACTGACGCTATCTCCAACGTAATGAAAGAGTTCTGGCCGGACCTCAAGCACCGTTTCTTTAACCGGCATCCCGATTCCGTCACGAACGATTAGCCGCGACGGCGGGAAGCAGCACAACCTGCGTTCGCGAAAAGACGAACTTACGTCCCAGTTCGTCGATCACATTCACCTGACAGATGTACTTGCCTGGTGGCAAATCTTTCAGCGCTGCCTGCAGGCTTAGGGGAACAGTATTCGGGCGCTTGGCGTCAGGCCGGTTCACCCGCACGGGCTCGGTCTCGAGCACTTTGCGGCTTCCTTGATAGAGAGCGAAATCCGCGGCAATGCTGGTGGGGCGGAAGTTTTGCGGCAGATTCTCGGGGACGGCCGGATCGTAGAGCTCGAGGTAAACGTGCAGGTTCTGCCCGGGCCGGAAAACGCGAATCACGTTCGGAACGATTTTCTGGCCGGAGCTGTCGATGAGCGGGTTTTGCTGCAGCAACTGCTTATTATTTTTCACGCCGGCGCTCTGCGGACCACGTTGATTGCTGAAGATGACGGAGCTCAGCCGCAGCGCGCTGCCGGAAGCGAGATCGGGCACGGTGAACGGCGTCTCGAAGGTTCCCACCTTGCCTTCGCCATTCTCCCGCGCCACGAAGCGCAGCGTGTATTTTCCCGGCGCGAGCGTCAGGCCGGTATCGTATTGGATGTGCTGGCGTACGACCTGCCCGGCGGCCGCTTCGTCCAGCTTGAGCGGGATAGTATCGCGAACGGTGGCGGCAATGCGATTGCGCGCATCGCGAACCACGGCGGTGAAATCCATCTCAGTGGCCTGTTTGGAGCCTTTGCTGCGGAACGCCAGCGCTGACCCCGGAATTTCGACCGACACGGGCACGAAATACTTCGACTTGTCCAGCCGGAAATAATCGATCTCGACGGCGATGGGCAGGTCGGTAATTGGATTCTCGCTCTCGAGCGCCCGCTGGAGTTGCGCCTCCTTGTCGGTCTCGCGCATTCTCGCGAAGGTCGTCGCAGCGAAGTATCCTTGACGGTAGTTGAGCTTGGCCTTCAGAACGCTGGACCGCGGGGCAAGCTTCAACTGGATGCGCCGGTAGCGGCCGTCTTCAGTGGTATTGGTGCTCGAGTAGCTCAGGATGTAGTAGCTCTCGATGTCGGTTTGAACCTGCCGGATGCCGAGCGTGAGGTCGTTGGAATCAAGCAGCGCTTTACCGCCCGTGTCGGTAGCCAGGGTGGCGAGCGTCTCCTGCTGGTTGTGAAAACTGTCGCGCAAGGAGCGCTGTCCTTTGCCGCTGTACAAATTCGATCCAACCGCGCCGGCTTGTGACGCATCGCCGCCAGGCGCCGAAGCTATGAGGCCCCGCGCGTCGATCGGATAAAACGCAACGTTGGCCCGCACGGCGGCGTTGACCGTGGCGCGAAGCTGCGATTGATTGTCCACGCCCGTCTTCTCGACGCCGCTCGAAACGTAGACGAGCGCTTTCTTCTCCGGATACTGCCCGAGGCGCCGGGCCGCGTCCTCGAGCGCCGCCAGCTTGCGGTCGGTATTGAAAATGTTGAACTCGGTGTCGTCGGCGACGAACGCGCCGCTTTGATCTTCCGCATCCGCGCCGGTATCGGCCATGGTCGCCAGTTCGCTAGAATCGCCGATGTGAAAGCCCCTGATGGTCGAGATCAGCAGATCGCGATCGTCGGTGAAATCCTGGACGGTCTTGAGCGCGCTCCCGAATACCATGATGGACACTACGTCACTGGCCGTTATCTGCGAGCTCAGGAACTTGATGGCGGCATCCACGGCGCGGACCTGATCGGGCGGCTGCATCGACGAAAAATCAAAAAGCATGACAATCAGCCGGCGGTCCTGAAACTTGATTTCGGAATTTGCCGCGGGGGCGGCCGGCTTCGGCGGCGCGGGCGCGGCGGTCCGATCTTTGAGCTGCTGGGCGGGGGCCGGCAGTGCTTTGCTTTCCAGATGCTGAAGATCGCAGCTCAGCAACGTTTGCGGTTTACCGTCTTCGAGGAGCAGAAAATCGTCTTTGGTGAGGTTGGTGACAGGTTTACCGTTTCCGTCAGTCACCGTGACATCCACCACCACAACGCTGGTAGTGGTGGAGAATGTGGGCCGCCGCGGCAAGGTGGGCGTCTGGGCCAGGAGCGATGCGGCCGCCAAGAGCGCGAGCGGTCTCAAAACCGGAACCTCAGGACTATGCTGAACGACCGCATGGTGCTTGCGGCGATCGGCAGGCCGTAGTTGGTGGCATTCACGACGGTATTGATATTGGTGTAACTCACGTGATTGAGTATGTTGTTGCCTTCGAAGCGCAGCTCGAGGCGGCGCCGTGATTCGCCAAACTGGAACGAGCGGCCGAACCCGGCGTTGAGCGCCACCAGTGACGGGCCCGGGATGGTATTGCGGCCGGCGTCTCCGAACTCGCCCGGCGGGGGTACTGTGAACGCGGCCAGGTTGAAAAAGGCCGCTGCTGATGCGAGATCGAGGCCGGTGGCCTCCGCCCGCCCGCTGCCGATGCCGCCAGTCTGCGCCAGGCGCGCCAAGTTGCCCAGCACGCGCGCCGTCAGCGGCGTTCCAGTCTGCGCGGTCACGGAGCCGGTCAGTTGCCAATCCCGCAGCAGGCGTCCGGCCAGGCTGGTTCCTGCGACGCGCGAGGTAGGATTGCCAAAGGGCGAGGTCCAAACCCAGTTCATGTCGAAGGAGTGGCGGCGGTCGAAGCTCGAAAGGCCGCGCTCGGCCGCCAGGTCCAGCCAGTTCTGCGCCACGGTATTGCCGGCGCCTCCGAATGTGGAGGAATCGTCGATCGACTTGGAGTAAGTGTAGAAAGCCTGCATCGAAATGCCGCCACTGAACCGGCGGTTCACGCGAAGCTGCAACGCATGGTAGATCGAGTTGCCGACCGAAGAATCGTACGTGAATCCGACGGCGTTGCCGAGTTGATTGCCTCGTCGCAGGCCCCCGGGTCCTTCATTGGGCAGCGTCTGGACATCGAGGCGCGTCCCTTTGGTGCCGAGATAGCCCAACTCGACGAAGAAACTCTTGGGCAGCTCGTGCTGCACCGTTATGTTCCAGGTTTGCGCGTAAGGCGTGCGGTAGTTGCGATCGATGGCGTAAGTATTCGTCACGTCGTTCGGAGAAACGGCCAGAAAGCCCGAGGCCAGCGTGAGGATCTGGCCCGGCCCGGTATTCACACTCTCGGAAGTCGCAAAGGGCGGCTGCTGGGCCAGCCTCAGCCCGAAGGGGATATAAGCCTGACCGTTGTAGTAGATTCCGTAGCCTGCGCGGACGATGGTCGAGCGCTTGACGTGCGGCACTTTCCACGACAGTCCGAGCCGGGGCGCGAAATTCTTGTAATCGGGGTCGACTAAGCCGGAAGGGAAAGCTCCGGAATAGGGCCCGGTTTCGCCGGGGGTCACAACGGCGACGGCCGTATAGCCGGGCGCGATGTCGAGGTTGGCCATGCGCCCATACTTCTCGCTGAGCGGCGAAAAATACTCGTAACGCACGCCCAGGTTGAGGGTGAGGCTGGGCCGGACCTTCCAATCGTCCACGAAGTACCCGCTCCAGGTGTTCTGCCGGAAATAGGTGCTGGAGTCTCCAAAGCGGATCGAGCTCGACTGCGGAAGGCCGAGCAGAAAATCCGCGAAATCGAAGCCTGTGCCGGCGACCGGCAAGCCCCTTGCATCGAAGGCGCTGGTTGCCTGCCCGGTGAAGTTGAAGGTGCCGCGCCCGTTCTGGTCGGTGCGCGTGTTCAGGTCGCCGCGGGTGAATTGGACGCCCCAGGTGAAGGTATGATCGCCGCGCGACCAGATCACACTCTCGCTGCCGCTTTGCGTCTGGTTGCGGCTCAGAACCGGATTTGCATCGCTCAGGGCTCCGAAGTTGGTGAAGTTCAGGTTCGGCGGCCCATAGTTGAGCGGATTGCCGGAAGTGCCCCCGATGCCAAGCTCCGCGGCGACGTTCACGCCATTGGCGAAAAACGGCGTCGTCTCGCTGACGTTGCGGTTGAACGTCACCTGCGCGTTACTGACGACGCGGGCCGAGAGGTTGCGCGTCCATCCGAGGTTGGTATTCAAGCCGTAGCCGCTGATGGTGTCGAGAAATCCATACGTTTGCACCGTGTCGCCGTCGCGGCGCTGGCCGTTGATGCGGAACGACAGGCGGTCCTCTTTCGTTATATTGCGCTGGATGCGGAAGCTCGCGTTGTCCGAATCTTGCGGGACCGAATAGAACAGCTCGTAGTTGTTCACCAGTCCCGGCTGATTGGGCAGAGGAACGAAGCCCGCGAGCTTTTGCGCGATGGGGTTTAGGCGGCTTGCCGGAATGATGTTGCCGGCGAAAGGCAGGTGAGTCGCCGGATCGAAAATTTGCACGGCTCCGCCCGACTGCGCGCTTTGCGAAAAATCTCCCTGCCGCTCGAGGCCGGTCGGAACCGTCGCGACCTCGGTGGCGGGGTTCTTCGAGCGCGTACCGAAGTAGCTCAGGAAGAAAAACGTGGATGTGTCCTTCACGATTTTGGGAATTACCAGCGGGCCGCCCAGCACCACGCCGAAGCGGCTCTGCGCGTACGCGGGCTGCGCGAGATCCTGGCCCGTAATGGAAAACGGCTTGGCGTTGAGGGCCGAATTGTTCAGGTTGAAAAACACCATGCCGCGAATAGCCGCGGGCGGCCGGCGATTGCCGAACTGCCGCCCCTGAGGGCCGCCGCCACCCCGACGCCCGAATCCTCCGGGCCCGCCCCCGCCGCCGCGCCCGCCAAACCCGCCACCGCCCCCTCCGAAACCTCCTGGGCCGCCTCCGCCGCCGAAACCAGGGGCATTCGGAGCCGGTCCCTGCTGGAATCCGTCCCGGCCTCCGCCGAACTGAAACGGCTGCCCGGGGCCGGAATCCGCCGGAGCGTTTTGCGAGAGTCCCTGGCTCAAGCTTCCCGAAATGAGAAAGGCCTCATTGCTATTCTGCGGTGCCGCCGCCGGCGCGGCCTGGGCCTGGCCGGAGTTCAATTCGCTCTGGATCTGCGAATCCAGCTGGTTGCCTGCCTGCCCGTTCCCGCGCGCTCCGGCAAACTGGGCCATGCGGCTGGCTGCGGGCGATTCCCGCAGTTTCAAATTGAAGCTGGCGACACCGGTCTTCGAATAGTCGATCTGCTGCTTGACCGGTTCGAAGCCGAACATCTTTACTTCGACAGTCCACGCGCCGTCACCGAGCGAGGGAAAGGCGTAATAGCCATCGTCTCCGGTGGTGGTGACGACGGTCTTATCGCCCTGCGCGGCCTTGACGGTCGCGCCGGGTATGGGTTGATTGCCGGACCTGACAATCCCGCTTTGTGCGTGCAGCACGACGCCAAACGCGCAAACCAGCATCCAGGGGAATGGGTTCAATTTCGGCAAAACGGTTCGGGCCCTCTTCTGCGGGACGAACTACCTTCAAAATAGCATCGACGACATCCGGAAGCTCTTTGGTTACGAGCCTGACGCCCGGTTGTACTATAACTGGTGTGTTTTCGGGGATCTTGAAACGCATCTCGAGTGCCCCGCGTCATCAGAGCTACGTGTTACAACCAGCCGCAGTTCTTGCCACCACGGACTCGCTCTACCGAGACTGTGTAAACCCCGAATGGGCCCACTTGCTCAATGTATTACAGATGGACGCCAGTTACGATCGCTGCATCGGAGCTGAACTGTATACCAGCGACGGCCGGCGTATCCTCGATTTTCTTTCGGGATATTGCGTTCACAACGTAGGCTATAACCATCCCGCAATCATAGAGGCGCTTCATGCCGAACTGGACCGGCACGGGCCTGCGATGCTGCAAAGCCACGTACCCGAGCTGGCGGGGCAGCTTGCCGAAAAACTCTTGCAGCGCGCGGGCGGCCGCTTGCGGAAAGTCTTTTTTGCGAGCTCCGGGAGCGAAGGCGTGGAAGCCGCGATCAAGTTTTCCCGTGCCTGCACCGGCCGCAGCGGCTTGCTCTACGCCGGCGGAGCATTCCATGGCCTCACTTGCGGCGCGCTTTCACTGATGGGAGACCCGTTCTGGCGTCGCGACTTCGGTCCGCTGCTGCCGGGCACGGATTCGGTTCAGTTCGGTGACCTGGAACAGCTCGGGCGCAAACTCGAGTCAGGGCAATTTGCCGCGTTCATCGTGGAGCCCATTCAGGGTGAAGGCGGAATCCGGGTGCCTGAGCCAGGATACCTGCGATCGGCCCAGGCGCTGTGCCGCCGGCATGGCACGCTGTTCGTGCTGGATGAAGTCCAGACCGGTTTGTATCGCACGGGGCGTTTTCTGGCGGCCCAGCATTACGACGTCGATCCGGACATGGTGGTGCTGGCCAAGGCGCTCAGCGGGGGATTGATTCCGAGCGGAGCGTTGTTGATGTCGGACGCCGTTTACGAGTCGGTATACGGCTCGATCGATCGCGCCATCATTCATACTTCAACGTTCAGCGAGAACGGCCTTGCCATGCGGGCGGGTCTGGCAACGATGGAAGTCCTGGAACGCGAACGGCTGGGCAATCGGGCTGAAGCCGCAGGCGAATATCTGCGCGCGCGCTTACGCGAGGCGCTGGCAAATTACGAAATGGTTAAGGAAGTCCGGGGCGTGGGTCTGCTGAACGGCATTGAGTTCACCGCCCCGCGTTCGCTGCGCTTGCGGGTCCCGTTTGAAGCTTTCAAGAAGATTCATCCTGGGATGTTCGGCCAGGTTCTGGTGATGCGCCTCTTCCGCGATCAAGGCATGCTCACGCAGATCTGTGGCAACCACTTCATGGTCCTCAAGGTCGCGCCGCCGCTGGTGGTGGAAGATCGCCACATGGACGAGTTCGTTCGGGCGGTGACTGCCGTAGTCGAGCAGATGCACTCGGCGGCTTCGTTCTGGTCGGAGGCTCTGGGAATGGCACGGCGGGCGGTCAATATCTGAAATGACGTTACCGCGTGAAACGGATGTCTTCATCGCCGGCGGTGGGCCGGCCGGCCTGGTCGCGGCCATCGCAGCCCGCGAGCGCGGGCTGAGCGTGCTGGTTGCCGACGCCTCTCATCAGCCCATTGAGAAAGCTTGCGGGGAAGGCTTGATGCCGGACGCGCTGGCCGCTTTGCGCCGACTGGGCGTGACCATAGGCTCCGAGGCGTCTTATCCGTTTAGCGGTATCCGGCTTCTGGGCGGCGATGCCGTCGCGGAGGCGAGTTTTCCCGATGGATGTGGCCTGGGCGTCCGGCGTCCGGCCTTGCACCAGTTGCTTGTGGACCGGGCGGCCGAAGCCGGCGCCTCCCTGTGTTGGAATGCGCGGGTGGGCCGCATCTGCGCGGAGGGCGTGGTCCTGGATGGCGGCATGGTGCGCAGCCGGTGGATTATCGGCGCGGATGGAGTGAACTCACGCGTCCGCCTTTGGGCGGGCCTCGACCGCTGCACGCACGACACGAGCCGGTTTGGCTTCCGCCGTCACTATCGCGTTGCGCCGTGGTCCGATTGTGTGGAAATCTACTAGGGAGATACCGGCCAGTTCTACATCACGCCCGTCGGCCGCGAGGAGATCTGCGCGGTTTTTCTATCTCAGGACCGGCATCTCAGAATCGACGATGCATTGCCGAAGTTTCCCGAATTGCAGGCACGGCTGCGGGGCGCCGAGGCGGTGGACGCGGAGCGGGGCGCGATCTCCGTTTCACGCCGGTTCCACAGCGTAGTTCGCGGACGGGTCGCGCTTATTGGCGATGCGTCGGCCTCCGTAGATGCGGTTACGGGCGAAGGGCTCTGCCTCGCGTTTCGCCAGGCTTCGGCTCTGGCGGATGCGCTGGCATCGGGCGAACTTCGATCGTATGAGGCGGCGCACACGCGCCTGCTGAAGCGGCCCGTGCTCATGGAGAGATTGATGCTATTGATGGACCGGTCACCTTGGGTTCGACGCCGCGCGCTGGGAGCGCTGGCAGCCAGGCCCGCGATCTTTTCCAGTCTGCTGGCGGCGCATGTCGGCTCGCGGCCGGGGACGGATTTAGTTATGGCGGGGGTCCTGCCTCTGGGCTGGCGGATGCCGACGGCCAGGCGGATTCCAATACAGGGGAAAGAATGCCGCGAAACGCTCTAGCGCTGCTGCTGGCCGGCTGTGCGGTGATTCAGGCCGCGTCAACTGGCGCCGATGAGATTGCATTCGATCTCGATCCGGCGCAGACAGAAATCCAGTTCACTTTGAGTGACGTGCTGCATTCCGTGCATGGCACATTTCACCTAAAGAGCGGGACCGTCCGGTTCGACCCCGCTACCGGCACCGCATCTGGCGACGTGATCGTGGATGTCGCGAGCGGCGCCAGCGGTAGCGCATCCCGCGATCGCAAAATGCACAAGGATGTTCTGGAGAGCGAGTGTGCCACGATGCGGCTCCATACGAAAGAGGAACTCTTTTCGGGTTCTCCGCCTGTGGCATTGTGAGAGCAGCGACAAACAGCGGAAGTAGGCCGTTGATGCAGT
>JACXTT010007471.1_pt1 | contig 15382 bp, 11 predicted proteins | sample 9270951 | NCBI WGS metagenome assembly JACXTT01 (sample SAMN15532306, study PRJNA645909) | rock metagenome | isolation source: weathered quartz diorite | place: Puerto Rico | collected 2017-06-21 | reverse complement strand
ACCTTCACCAAAGAGGAAATCGAAAAAATACTGTGCCCCGATGCAGATTTGTTTTGCAATTATTATCATGTGACTGATGATGGGAACTGGGAAGACGAGGAAACCAACATATTTTTCAGGAAGCAAACCGATCATAAATTGGCTGAGAAATTGGGTCTGAGTGAGAGTGACCTTTTCTCTAAAATTAATGGGCTTAGAGATCAAGTATTGGAAGAACGCAGCAAACGTGTTCGGCCGGGACTGGATTATAAAATACTAACCTCGTGGAACGGCTTGATGCTGAAAGGACTTTGTGAAGCCTACCGCGCATTTCATAAACCGGAATACCTGGAATTGGCTTTGCAGAATGCTGATTTTATTGCCGGCAGCATGATAAATGAAGACGGAAGGCTAAATCGTATCTATAATAAGAAAGATAACCCCGGAGAAGTGACCGTCGCTTTTCTTGATGATTATGCCAACATTATCGACGCCTTTATAGCTTTATATGAGGTTACTTTTAACGAAGATTGGCTGCAGAAGGCGAAAGCGCTGACAGATGAGGCGATTCAGCATTATTATGATCAGCAAACAGGGATATTTTATTTCACAGCAGCGGATGATGAGCAATTGATAGCGCGCAAATCGGAGATTATGGATAGTGTGATCCCTGCATCTAATTCTGTAATGGCCAATAATCTTAAAAAACTGGGTTTGCTTTTTGATGATGAAAGTTATACTGAAATATCAGCGCAGCTTTTACGCAATGTAGTTGGCCAGATCGCTAAATATGGTTCATCTTATTCAAACTGGTGCAACTTGCTGCTAAATGAGGTGTTTGGCATAAACGAGGTGGCAGTTGTTGGCGACCAGGCTGAGGTGCTGCGGGTTGAGATGGAAAAAAATTACATTCCAAATAAAATAATGTTGGGAGGTAAAAAAGGAAGTTTACCTTTGCTGCAGGACAAGTTTTCCGCTGCCACCCGCATATTCATTTGTAAAGACAAGACCTGTGGTTTACCATCTGAAAATACCGAAGAAGCACTAAAACAAATCTGGAATTAAAATACTTATCAAAAAAAGATTACAAATGAAGATACAACCCAAACACGTAGTATCATTAACATATGACTTGTATGTTAAACAGGATGACGGCGCTGAAGGCCTGGTAGAAAGCGCAACTGAAGAGCAGCCCCTTACTTTTTTGTTCGGCGCAGGTCAGATGCTGCCAAAATTTGAAGAGAATTTGAGTACCCTTTCAACCGGCGATTCGTATGAATTTCGCCTGGCAGCTGAAGATGCCTATGGCAACTACGACGACGAAGCGGTAGCCAGCTTACCAAAGGAAATGTTCCAGGGAACTGATATTCCCGAAATAGGAAGCATGCTGCCTTTGCAGGATAACCATGGTAACCATTTCCAGGGACAGGTAGTATCGATAGCTGAAGATTCAGTTATTGTTGACCTTAACCACCCGATGGCAGGCCAGGAACTGCATTTTAAAGGAAAGATTGTCAATGTTCGCCCCGCTACACCTGAAGAATTATCTCACGGCCATGCCCACGGCCCGGATGGACATCATCACCATTAATACGAAGTCAGAGGTCTGAGGTCAGAAATCTGATATCTGACTTCAGATCTCTGACTTCAGACTTCTAGTCAATAGCTCATAAAGTCCAGTTCTCCATTTGGCTTGAGGGTACACCGGATAATAATACGTGATAGTACCGGCTGGCCGTTATAGGTTGCTGGTATAAACTGCCGGTCTTCCTCTTTAAACAAATTAACGTGCATACTGATCGTTTGGTCGTATTGTATCAGTGAGCAATTTGTCCTGACTTTAAAATCAGCCAGCCTACCCAGCGGACTTATCAGCAGTTCAACAACAGCCACGCAGCCATTGGTGCCATACTCGTATGGATTAAATGGTGGCTGATATAATCCCAAATAAGGCAGATAACCATAGTACCGCCCACCAACCTTTAAGGGTTTGGTTACCTTATCTGTGTCTGATATTTCCCTATCAATTCCATAAAAAAAATCGGATGCCTGGGTATATTCCTTTGCCTCATACCTGATGGTTTGGCTGTCGTAATCATACAGCTGCATTAATTTGCCTTTAGGGTCGTAAAAGCGCCACGTGCCGGTTTTTTTATTATTCGTATAATTCCCCTGCGCAATCGGGATCTTGCGTCTGTAAAGAGCCTGGTATGGTCCATTTTTTACATCCTGCTGGTCCTTCAGTACCCGGAATTTTTCAATAACATTATCATTGAGCCAGTTCTTTTTTTCAATTGTCTCCTGCGCAAAACAATTGTTCAGAGATAAAAGAAAACAAAAAAACAGTAGAAAATTCTTCAAAATTGATTTGGTCGGTTTACGGCAATAATAGGGATACTTTCCCGATTTTGGAATAGTCGATGGTTAATAGTGAATAGTCGGCGCACCCGACCACTTTAACCATTCTAACTATTACGACTACTACAACCAATCTAACCAATAATCACTAAACTTGTAAACAAAACTAAACTATGCCCATCACCGACGATCAATCAACCTACAAACCGGTAAGTTTTTCACAAACCACTATCACCGAACTGATGATCCCTTCTTATTCCAACTTTGGAGGAAAAATACATGGAGGTATCCTGCTATCCCTGATGGATAAGGTAGCTTATGTATGCGCAGCCAAACATGCCGGAAACTATTGTGTGACAGCGTCTATCGATACGGTTGATTTTTTACAGCCCGTTGAAGTTGGTGACCTTGTCTCACTAATGGCATCTGTAAACTATGTTGGTAAGACGTCACTTGTGATCGGTATTAGGGTCGAATCGGAAAACATTAAAACCAATAAAGTTTACCATACAAATACGAGCTACTTTACCATGGTAGCCAAAGATGAGCAGAATATGCCTGTAGTGGTTCCGGGTTTAATTTTGGAGAATAAGGAGCAGGTAAGGCGTTTTGTAGAAGCCAAGCGCCGCAGGCAATTGAAGCAAAACTACAAACGCGATGCAAGTGAAATAAAAGTGCCTGAGAGTGAGGAGCAATGCATGGAAATGCTGGCAGATGAGCGTTGCATCATATCATCCTAAAACTTATCTTTGAGAAGGCGTTCCCTGCTAACTTTGAGCTATTTTATCGTATTAAATTAAATGAAGGGTTTTATCAGTCTGATACTGGCACTTTTAATTCAAAAGGCTGTTTTTGCTGATAGTACTACGTTTGCACAATCCTCAAAAGATACTACCTACGCTGTTCAGAAAACGGTAGATTATCTTAACGATGTAGCTTATGGACTTTATTTGAATGCGCCTGACTCCGCCCGGGCTGTCGCTGAAAAAGCACTCCTTTTAGCAAAGAAAATAGAATACAAAGCCGGCATCGGTCGTAGTTTCATGAATATCGGTCATGTTTACTGGTCGCAATCTTATTATCCCATGGCGCTGGTATTTTTGAATAAGGCTCTAATCAATTTACCCAAAGAAAAACCATTATTACTGGCCGATTGCTATGAAATGCGGGGGCGTACCTATGCAGAACTTGGTAATTACAAAGACGCGCTCAATAATCTAACGATTGCTGAGAAATATGCAGGAGATAATAAGGATCAACTGGCCGAAGTGCATAGCGAACGTTCTTATGTTTACATGCTCCTTAGAGATTACGACCGCGCTGTTGGTGAAGCAAAGCAGTCGTTGGCTTTAAATAAAACAGCAAACAACTTAAAAAATATAGCAGTTATTTATGGGCGTTTAGGTAGCATTTACATCAACACAAAAAATTATAAAGCAGCTTTAGCATATTCTGATACCGCATACCAGATGAGCCAAAAGGTTGGCAACAATCGTCTTAAAGCGAAGACACTGGTAGGGTATGCCACCATTTATAATCTGCAGCATAATTATGACAAAGCTATTCCATACGCTAAAAAAGGTGCTGCATTGGCCGACAGTATAGGTGTTATGGATGCCTTGTCAACCGCTTACCAGGAAATGGTAACCAGCTACGAGCAAAAAGGCGATCTGAAAGCGGCGATGGCATATCAAAAAAAATATATTGCTATCAAAGATAAGCTAGACCTGTTTTATCGAACCAAAAACTCGCAACTGATCCAAAGTTATTTTGACCTGGATAATCGCCTGGATGCGATTGCTAATTTTGAACGAAACGCCAAACAAATAAAGTCTAAGATGCAGTTTCAGCGCATTATTATTATTTCGCTGAGTCTGTCGCTGCTGGCAGTTATCGTCCTATTATTGATCACTTACTATTTTTATAAGCAGAAGAAGGAACTCAGCGACGAACTAAACAGAAAGCACAGCGCATTGCTGGAGCATAAGAAACTTATCGAGGCGCAGACTGAAAACCTTCAAATAATCAGCAAAATTAAAGATAAGCTGCTGGCAGTTATCGGTCACGACCTGCGTACACCTCTGGCCAATTTGCGTAATATGGTGGAGATGTTTGAGGCTGATTATATATCGGCTGATGAGATCCATTGTTTAATGAAGGACCTCGACCCGTTGGTGAAGGGTGCAGAATTGACGCTTTCAAACCTAATGGAATGGGCCGGAAGCCAGATAAAAGGACAAAGCATCAACTCGACGAGGTTGGATATATTCTTGCTAGGCGTTGAAATGGAGCAGACCTTTAATCATGCGCTTCACCGGAAAAATATTGAATTTCTGAATCAGGCAACTGCCGGCCAATCTGTTACGGCCGATGAAAACCATATTAAAGTAGTTTTGCGCAACCTGATCAGCAATGCCATTAAGTTTACTGATGCCAATGGGTCGATCAAACTGAACTCAACTTATAAAGAAAACCAGGTGATCATCAGTGTTCAGGACAACGGAAAAGGAATGACGGCCGACGAAGTAAATAAATTATTCTATCCCCAAACGCATTTCTCGCAACCCGGCACCCATGGAGAGCATGGTACTGGCATAGGTCTATTATTATGCAAAGAACTGGTGGAACTCAATGGTGGAAAAATTTGGATCAGCTCCGAACCGGGGAAAGGCAGTACTTTCTTTTTTAGTCTGCCCTTAAATGCCGAGTACGCCTGACCTGAACTCAAGGGGTTAATGTAAAAATAGAGATACAAACGTATCTCTATTTTTATTTTACACTAATTAATTAGATAGCACCATAGCTTTTATCAATGTTATTTTTAATTTAGTGAACCCAATTATTTAGTGTAAACCAAACACTTTCCCCGAATGAAAAATAAAACCCCCAGATGGCTGGTTTGTGCCTTTTTTAGTTTAATGCTTTTGGGTGCCAATGCCTATGCTCAGGTGGGCATATTTGATAGCCAATCCGATGTGGGGCCGGTAAAGCACTCCGATACCGCAGTGTTCGATGCAGCTACCCAGCAATATACCCTTACAGGTTCAGGCGCAAATATCTGGGGAACACATGATGAATTTCATTTTGTATGGAAAAAGATGAAGGGCGATTTTATTCTCCGGGCAAATGTGGCATTTATGGGGAGGGGAGTGGAGGCTCACCGCAAAATAGGATGGATGGTACGCTCATCGCTCGATACCAATTCAAAACATATTAATGCCGTTTTGCACGGCGATGGATTGACCTCGCTGCAATTCAGGCACACAGCCAGTGGTGTAACCGAGGAAAAGAAATCGGCGCTTACTCATGCCGACGTAATCCAGTTGGAGAGAAAAGGTAATTCTTATATTATGTCGGTAGCGCACAAGGGAGAAACTTTTGTAAGCGAAAAGCTGGATGATCTTGATCTGGGCGATGATGTGTACGTAGGAATATTCATTTGCTCGCACAATGCCGACGTGACAGAAAAAGCAACTTTTGATAATGTGCGCATTGTTGTTCCGGCAGGGAAAAATCTTGTTCCATACAGGGACTATCTTGGCAGCAGTATCGAAATACTCGATGTAGAAAAGCAAACCAGCAAGATCATTTACCAAATTCCACGCTCGCTGCAGGCACCCAACTGGACAAACGATGGCAAATCGCTCATTTATAACCGCGACGGGAAGCTTTATAATTTTGATTTAGCTACAGGCGTACCTACTGAGATTAACACAGGCGTGGCAAATAAGAACAACAATGATCACGTAATTTCATTCGATGGCAAAATGCTGGCCGTCAGTAGCGGTAATGGCGAAAAAGGCGCTTCATTAGGCTTTACCGTCCCTATTGGTGGTGGTGAAGCAAAGCAGATCACACCAACTGGCCCATCGTATATGCACGGCTGGTCGCCCGATGGTAAATACATTGTTTTTTGTGGTAACAGGAGTGGTGAATATGGCGTGTACCGCATTCCATCCAAAGGTGGCCCGGAGGTTCGTCTTACCGACGCAAAAGGCCTGGATGACGGTCCGGAATATAGCCCCGACGGCAAATACATTTATTTTAACTCTGTTCGCAGCGGTTTGATGCAGGTATGGCGTATGAAGGCCGACGGCAGCGAGCAAACCCAATTGACCAACGATGACTTTAATAACTGGTTCCCGCATGTTTCGCCTGATGGGAAGTGGATCGTTTATATCACTTTCCTAAAGGATGAAGTTTCACCCGGAGACCATCCTTTTTATAAGCATGTCTACTTAAGAGTAATGCATGTAGACGGAGGTTCGTCAAAAGTGGTAGCATACCTGTATGGTGGTCAGGGCACTATTAATACGCCATCATGGGCGCCGGATAGCAAGCACCTGGCTTTTGTAAGCAATTCGAGTTTGCTGTTCCCGGTATTTCCGATAGGTCAATAAATTTTAAAACCAAAATAAACGCATAAAAAAATGAATACTTCACGCAGAAATTTTATCAAGAATACCGGCATGGTGATAGCAGGCGCAGCTTTGTTATCAAAATCTGATGATCTGTTTGCATTGCCATCCAAGAAAATTGAACGCCTTGGCGTGCAGCTTTACTCTGTACGCGATGCCATGCATGCTGATCCCAAAGGTTCATTAAAAAAGCTGTCTGATATGGGGTATATCCATGTAGAGCATGCTAACTATATCGACAGGAAATTTTATGGCTATACTGCGAAGGATTTTAAAAAGTTATTGGGCGATTTAGGTCTGCTAATGCCAAGCGGTCACGTGGTAATGACAGAACACGATTGGGACGTTTCAAAGAACGACTTTACCGATAAATGGAAATATACGATTGAAGATGCTGCCGAAGTAGGGCAACGCTATTTGATAAGCCCATGGCTGGATGAAAGCCTTCGTCATGATCATGACAAACTGAAAGGGTTTATGGACCTGTTCAACAAATGCGGTGAACTGGCTCAAAAGTCCGGTGTTCAATTCGGATATCACAATCACAACTTTGAATTCAGCACCAAAGTAGGTGACAGCACTTTATATGATTTCATCCTGGCAAATACCGATCCTAAACTGGTAGCACAGCAAATGGATATTGGCAATATGCTGGGTGCAGGTGGTACCGCTATGGATCTGCTCAAAAAATATCCAGGCCGCTTTGAACTAATGCACGTTAAGGACGAAATTAAGAGCACTACCGGCGGCGGCATGGATGGCTATGATAGTACTATACTGGGCCAGGGCGTAATGCCGGTGAAAGATATCGTAAAAGAGGCCCGTAGAAACGGTGGTACTTCACAATTTATCATCGAGCAGGAGTCGTACCAGGGAAAAGATCCATTCGATTGTGTAAAAATTGATTTACAAACTATGAAGAAATGGGGATTTTAACCCATCTTACGTGTGAATTAAACACTTAGTGATGACGCAAAGAAATTCAGGGAGATAAATCAATATTTTTCCGAATTTTTTTACGTTTCTGTTTTAATAATGTCAAATATACATCTATATTGTGCCCGGCTATTTTGAAGGAAACAGCTAACCAATTTAACAACCGATTTTAAAAAATGGACAGGCGTACAGCGATCCAGAATCTTGCCTTAGTGATAGGCGGTGCCGTACTTTTACCGCATTGTACCAAGAGCAGCCCAACGGCTCATTTTAAGCATTTCGATGTAACTTTTGATCAACAGACGCTGATCACCGGCATGGCGGAAACTATTATCCCCAAAACCAATACTCCGGGAGCTACCGATCTTAACCTGTATGGCTTTATCATGAAAATGATAGACGAATGTACAAAAAAGGAAGATCAGGATGCTTTTATAAAAGGACTGGGAGAATTCGATTCGGTACCGAAAAAGATGTTCAATAAAACTTTTGCCGATTGCAGTAAGAAGGAAAAGGAAGATGTGCTGAAGAGTTTTGAAAAGAAGGATAACGGTTATTCCAAAGATTTGCAAGCGTTTTACCAGGGAGTAAAAGGCTTAACTGTATTTGGATATACCGAGTCGAAGTATTTTATGACGAAGGAAATAGTGTACGAATTGGTTCCCGGCAGATATAACGCCTGGTATCCGGTAAAAAATGGGAAGGCAGTAGCAAAAAATGGCTAATTTAAATATTGATAGCGCAAAAGAGCGCACCTTTGACGCAATAGTAATAGGCTCGGGTATGAGCGGCGGATGGGCAGCAAAAGAGCTGACCGGCAAAGGGTTAAAAACGCTTATGCTGGAACGTGGCCGCGATGTAAAACACCTGAAAGACTATCCTACTACTAATATGTACCCCTGGGAGTTTGAGCATAGGGGAGAAGTGCCAATGGATATCCAGGAGGCTAACCCGGTTGTAAACCGTTGTTATGCCTTCAAGGAAGATGCCATGCATTTTTTTGTGAAAGATCATGAGCACCCTTATATCCAAACCAAACCGTTTGATTGGATACGCGGTTACCAGGTGGGCGGAAAATCCTTGCTTTGGGCACGCCAAACACAGCGCTGGAGTGACTTCGACTTTGAAGGCCCTGCACGTGATGGCTTTGCTGTGGACTGGCCAATTCGTTACAAAGATATTGCACCCTGGTATAGCTATGTAGAAAAGTTTGCCGGTATATCGGGTAATAAAGATGGTCTGGCCGAACTGCCGGATGGCGAATTTTTGCCAGCTTTTCCTTTAAATGCGGTTGAAACCTATTTCAGTAAGCATGTTAAAGAAAAATACAAGAACCGCCATGTGATCAGTGCACGCTGCGCCCATTTATCCAAGCCTAACCAGATTCACCTGGATCAGGGGCGCTCACAATGCCAGGAGCGTACATTGTGCCAGCGCGGTTGTCCGTTTGGTGGCTATTTTAGCGCCAATGCATCAACTATTCCATGGGCCTTAAAATCGGGTAACCTTACCTTAAGACCTTTCTCAGTTGTGCAGTCGATCATTTACGATGAGCAAAAAGGAAAGGCAACCGGCGTTCGTGTGGTAGATACCAATACCAAAGAAACAATCGATTATTACGCCCGCATCATATTTGTAAATGCGGCGGCTATAAATACCAATCTTGTTCTGCTTAATTCAACCTCGCATCGTTTCCCTAATGGTTTGGGTAATGACAGTGGTGTATTGGGTAAATACGTGGCTTTCCACAATTATTCTGCACATATTGGTGCCGAAGTAGAAGGCTTTGAAGAGTGGGCTACCGATGGCCGTAATCCTGCCGGTGGTGGTTATATTCCTCGTTTCAGAAATGTATATAAACAGGAAACCGATTTTTTACGTGGCTATGCTGCTGGTTTATACGGATATCGTGGATATAAACATAACCATGAGGGTGTGGGGGAAGATTTCAAAGCAGGCTTATCCGGAAAAGAATACGGCCCATGGCGTGTAGGCTCTCACTTTATGGGTGAAACTATTCCGAAGGAAAGCAATTTCGTATCACTTGATTCAAGCCAGAAAGATGCCTGGGGCGTTCCTCTGCTTAAAATTTCTGTCGATTATGATGATAACGATAGGAAGATGCAGAAGGATTACGTGGAACAATTGACAGAAATGTTTACCAGCGCCGGGTTTAAAAATATTAAGGCCGAAACCAATCACCAGGCGCCTGGATTAGATATTCATGAGATGGGTGGAGCGAGAATGGGCCTTGACCCGAAGACCTCGGTGCTAAACAAATGGAACCAGATGCACGCCTGCAAAAATGTTTTTGTAACGGATGGAGCAAGTATGACGTCTACTTCATGTCAGAACCCGTCGCTTACCTATATGGCATTAACAGCCAGAGCGGCAGATTATGCCATTTCTGAGATGAAAAAGGGGAGTATTTAGGTTGATTTTGAGCCTCGAAAACTTATATAAAATGGGGTAAAATCTCCCATAGGGCCTTAAAAACGCATTATTGTGTTAAAAAAACACAATGGAACATAGGAACGAAAATTATTTTTTTATACATTAGTCGGACTAACCAATTTTAACAAAAAAATCATGTCTACAAACACATATGACGCGATCGTCATTGGCTCCGGTATCTCGGGTGGCTGGGCAGCAAAAGAGCTTACTCAAAAAGGACTAAAAACAATCATGCTTGAGCGTGGCAAAAACATTGAACACGTAAAAGATTATGTAAATGCCAATAAAGCTCCCTGGGAGTTTGAGCACCGTGGAGGCCGTACGCAGCAGATGATCCACGATTATCCGGTACTGAAAAGAGACTACCCGCTGAATGAAACCAACCTTGATTATTGGGTAAATGAAAAAGAAAGCCCGTATGTAGAAGTAAAGCGGTTCGACTGGTTCCGTGGCTACCATGTAGGTGGCCGTTCACTGATGTGGGGCCGTCAAAGCTACCGCTGGCACGATACGGATTTTGAAGCCAACTTAAAAGATGGTATTGGTACAGATTGGCCTATCCGTTATAAAGATCTTGAACAATGGTATACCTATGTAGAAGGATTCGCGGGTATTTCGGGCAATAGAGACGGTGTGCCTATTCTTCCTGATGGCAACTTTATGCCGCCAATGGAAATGAACTGTGTCGAAAAGGATGTGGCGGAACGTTTCAACAAATTCTATAAAGAGCATAACCGTCACATGATTATTGGCCGTACAGCCAATATCACTAAGCCGCTTCCTGGCCGTACAAACTGCCAGTATCGCAATAAATGTTGGTTAGGCTGTCCGTTCGGCGCATACTTCAGCACACAGTCGTCTACATTGCCTGCCGCTATGGCAACAGGTAATCTGACTGTAAGGCCATGGTCAATCGTTACTAAAATATTATACGATAAGGATACCAAAAAAGCAAAAGGTGTAGAGGTGTTGGATGCAGAAACCAACAAAACTTATGAGTTTTACGCGAAGATCGTTTTCGTGAATGCTTCAGCCTTGAACTCTGCATGGGTATTAATGAACTCTGCGACTGATATCTGGCCTGATGGTTTGGGCAGCAGCAGCGGCGAATTGGGTCACAACGTGATGGACCACCACTTAGGTGTAGGCGCTGGCGGCACAATTGAAGGATATGAAGACAAATATTACTTCGGCCGCCGTGCAAACGGTATCTATATTCCTCGTTTCAGAAACCTGAACGGCGAAAAACGTGATTATATCCGTGGATTTGGCTACCAGGGAGGTGGAGGCCGTGAAGAATGGGGCAGAAGCATTCCTGAAATGAGCATTGGAGGCGCCTTTAAGGATTCTTTATCTGAACCGGGACAATGGACCTTCGGTATGGGCGGCTTTGGCGAGACCTTGCCATACCACGAAAACCGTGCTTACCTGGATAAAGACAAAAAAGATAAATGGGGGCTTCCAGTCTTGGCCATTGACGCTACCTGCAAAGAAAATGAACGGAAAATGCGTATCGACATGGCTAACGACGCCAAAGAAATGCTGGAAGCCGCTGGCGTGAAAAATGTACATACCTTCACCAGCGAGCCGGTATTAGGTCGTGGTATTCACGAAATGGGTACAGCTCGTATGGGCCGCGATCCTAAGAGTTCAGTTCTGAACGAATGGAACCAGGTATGGGATGCTAAGAACGTGTTTGTTACCGACGGCGCAGCAATGGCATCAACAGCATGTCAAAATCCATCATTAACTTACATGGCATTAACAGCTCGCGCAGCTAATCATGCGGTTGAGGAACTTAAAAAAGGGAATATTTAAGGTTAGAGATCAGTTAATCAAAGATTAGTTAACTAGGTGAGTCTGCGAGAAGATAATCTATATCTGCAAAATCACCTATTCATTTTAATCAAAGGTCACTAATTCAATAAATCACTAATTAAAAAAGCATATACCAATGACTGAAGAACCAAAAGATGCCCCTAAAAATCCCTCAAGGCGGGATTTTATTAAAAGCACATCGCTTGCAGCAGCAGGCTTTATGATCGTTCCGCGTTTTGTTTTAGGCGGCAAAGGTTTTATTGCACCGAGCGATATGTTGCAGGTTGCAGGCGTAGGTGCAGGCGGTAAAGGACAAAGCGATATCGCAAATTTTGCCAAGAGCGGAAAAGCTAACATCGCGTATTTATGCGATGTAGACGACCGCCAGGCAGCAAGAAGCGTTAAAAGCTTCCCGAAAGCAAAGTATTATAAAGATTGGCGCGAGTTGTTTGACAAAGAGCATAAGCATATTGACGCTGTTTCGGTGTCGACTCCCGACCACAACCATGCTATTATAGCCTATTCTGCGATGCAGTTGGGTAAAGGGGTATATGTTCAAAAACCAATGACCCATGATATTTGGGAAGCACGTTTGCTGACCGAAGCCGCCAAAAAATACAAAGTAGTTACGCAAATGGGCAACCAGGGCTCGTCTAACGACGGTACCCGCCAGATGGCAGAATGGTATGATGCCGGCATCATTGGTGATGTGCATACAGTATATTGCTGGACAAACCGTCCGGTTTGGCCTCAGGGTATTGCATGGCCTGCACCGCAACCTAATATTCCTAAGGAACTGGATTGGAACCTTTGGTTAGGCACAGCTCCTCAAAAAGATTACGTTGATAAATTAGTACCATTTAACTGGCGCGGCTGGTGGGATTATGGCACAGGCGCTTTAGGCGATATGGGCTGTCACCTGGTAGAAGCTCCTTTCAGGGTATTAGGCTTGCAGTACGTTAAAAGTGTACAGGCTATTGTAGGAACTGTTTATGTTGACGAATTTAAACAAGGACATTTCCCTGAAAGCTGCCCTCCGTCAAGTCATATTACCTTAACATTCCCTAAAACAGGAAAAACGCAAGGCGATGTTACCATGCATTGGATGGATGGCGGTATTCAGCCAGAAAGACCAGATGAATTAGGGCCAAACGAGCACTTCCCTGGCGAACAGGGCAATGGTACGCTGTTTATTGGTACCAAAGGAAAAATGTACGCAAGCACCTATTCTGATGGCGCTACCTTATTGCCAATGTCTCGCACGAAAGAAGTAACTGTACCTAAAAAATATGACAGGGTACCGGGAGGTGCAGAAGGTCACTACGCACAGTGGGTAGAAGGCTGTATTGCAGGCTATGGCAAAATGGAAATGAGCTCATCATTTGAAAAAGCGGGTCCGCTTACGGAAGCTTTGTTGATGGCTAACCTTGCTGTTCGCGGCCACGACCTGAAAGGCGGCCAGATCACTTATGAATGGGATAACAATGCCATGAAGGTGAGCAATTTTGATCCGGTTAACGAATATGTAAAACGGAACTACAGAGAAGGATTTGTTTTAAAAGGATAAGTGAATGTGCAGATATGCAGATGAGAAGATGTGCATATGAAATTTAAATTATATTAGTACTTTCACTAAATCAAACCAATTAGTAAATCAGTAATTCATTAATTCAATAAATCAACTAAAGAAAATGAATAGAAGAGACGCCATCGGCCGGGTAGCCCTGATTATGGGTGGAACCCTTATAGGTGCCGAATATCTTTTATCGGGCTGTAAACCAAAAGCCGCCAAGGTAGAAGATCTGTTCAATACAGATCATGTAGCTTTCCTGAATGAGGTGGGCGAAACTATTTTACCAACTACAAGCACGCCCGGCGCTAAAGCTGCTGACGTAGGCAACTTCATGGCAGTAATGGTAAGAGATTGCTACGAACCTGCTGATCAGGATATATTCTTAAAGGGTCTGGATAAGATTGATGAGGCTGCAAACAAAAAATTCAGCAAGAAATTCATGGACCTGGATGCTACCCAGCGTACTGCTCTATTGACCGACCTGGACAAAGAACAACAAGAATATTCAAAAACTAAAAAACCGAAAGACCCTAACCATTACTTCCGCATGGTAAAAGAGTTGACCTTACTGGGTTACTTTACATCAGAAGTAGGCTGTACAAAAGCATTACGCTATGTACCGGTGCCGGGAAGATTTGACGGCTGCATCCCTTACAAAAAAGGTGACAAGGCCTGGGCTCTTTCCTAAATATTAGCTGATTGGGTTAAGTGGTTGATTGAGTTGAATGGTTTTTCTTTTTAACTCAATCAACTTAATCTAACTTAATCAACCATTCAACTACTAAAACTAAAACTACTACACTATTTTATGAGCAAAAGAAAATTGCGCATGGGTATGGTTGGAGGCGGTAAAGACGCTTTTATTGGAGCCATACATCGCATCGCAGCAAACATGGACGGATTGATCGAACTGGTTTGCGGTGCACTCAGCATTCACGAGGATGTAGCAAAAGAAAGCGGTAAGATGCTTTTTCTTCCAGAAGACAGGACCTATACCAGTTATGAGCAAATGATCGCTGCAGAGGCCAAACTGCCTGCAGATAAACGCATGGACTTCGTAACCATCGTTACCCCGAATTTCGCACACTTTGCTCCGGCAATGATGGCGTTAGATAACGGATTTAATGTGGTGATCGAAAAACCTGTAACTTTTACTTTGGATGAAGCCAAGCAACTGAAAAAGAAGCTGGAAGAAACCGGATTAATGTTATTACTGACCCATACTTATTCAGGCTATCCAATGGTAAAAGAAGCCCGTGAGCTTGTTAAGCAAGGTGCATTAGGTAAAGTCCGCAAGATATATGTGGAGTACCATCAAGGTTGGTTGAGCAAACTTTCGGAACGCGAAGGCAACGCACAGGCAGCCTGGAGGACAGACCCTAAACGTTCAGGAAAGAGTGGTTGTATGGGGGATATAGGTACGCACGCCGCTCATTTGGCCGAATACATTTCAGGTTTGAAGATCACCCAAATGTGTGCCTCATTAAATACGGTGGTCGAAGGCCGCTTGCTGGATGATGATGGCGGTATATTGCTTCGTTTTGAGCAGAATGCGACCGGTGTTCTCACTGCATCACAAGTTGCTGCCGGTGAAGAAAACGCATTGAAAATTCGCGTATATGGCGAAAAAGGTGGTTTAGAATGGGCTCAGCAAGAACCTAATACGTTAACATTGAGATGGATAGATAAGCCGGCGCAAATATTGCGTGCCGGGGTTAATTACGGAGCATGGGAATCAACCTATGCTACGCATAACTGCCGTACGCCTGGAGGCCACCCTGAAGGTTATTTGGAAGCATTCGGTAACCTTTATCGCAATTTTGCTTTAAGTCTGAGCGCAAAACTG
>JACXTT010007470.1_pt1 | contig 15384 bp, 16 predicted proteins | sample 9270951 | NCBI WGS metagenome assembly JACXTT01 (sample SAMN15532306, study PRJNA645909) | rock metagenome | isolation source: weathered quartz diorite | place: Puerto Rico | collected 2017-06-21 | reverse complement strand
CGCGCGGCCGACCGGACGAACTTGGCAACCATGTTCCACGTGGAACACTGACGAAGTATTAACGAAATCCGACCTTGCTATTCGCCATGGCCAGATCAACAAGCGACAGCGACCGAGGATGCGAGTTGTCAAAGATCAAACGCCATCCATGACGGAAACCGGAGGCCGGCAATTATCTTATAAGAATCCGTTCTTATATCGAATCCCGACCCCTGGTATGTGGTTTTAGGCGTAAAAAATTACGGAATGACATACTTGACAAACCAAGGTCCATCACCTATAATTCAGTGTAGACAACTGAATGGAGATGGACAATGGATGACAAGAAATTGAATCTGGCGACGATGGCGGAAATGTTCGCGGACGAAACCAAGGCCCGCGAATGGCTCGAAAGCAAGGTGTGGCCAGCCGGCCCAGTCTGCCCGCATGATGGGTGCGGGTGCGTGGACGTTTACAACCTTGCCAAGACTCGTGCAGGTCTTTACAAATGCAAGGGATGCCTGAAACAATTCACCGTGCGGATCGGCACGATCATGGAAGAGAGCAAGATTCCGATTCGGAAATGGCTGATGGCGGTTCACCTTATGACGAGCAGCAAGAAGGGCGTCTCGTCGCACCAGATTGCCCGCGAATGTGGCATCACGCAAAAATCCGCATGGTTCGTCAATCACCGAATCCGCGAAGCGATGAAGCAAGAACCGATGGCTGGTCTGTTGTCGGGCAAGGTCGAGGTTGATGAAACCTACGTCGGCGGCAAGCCACGAAAAGGAACGGGCAAACATCCTCGGGGACGCGGCACATCGAAGCAGCCCGTGCTGGTCCTTGTCGAGCGAGATGGCGATGGCGTCCAGTGCAAACCGATTGAGAACGTGACTGCGAAGACGCTGAAAGGCGAAATTGCAGTGAACGTTGCGAAGGAATCGGTTATCATGACTGATGAGAACACCGCGTACAAGGGCGTTGGCGAGGACTTCGATGGAGGGCACGAGACGGTGAACCATAGCCGCGGCCAGTACGTCCGCGAGACCCTGGAAGGTCTGAAAGTTCACACGAATACGGCGGAGTCCTTTTTCGCCTTGCTCAAAAGAGGACACTACGGTATCTTCCACCACTTGTCGAAGAAACACCTACATCGGTATTGCGTTGAATTCGCATTCCGATGGATGCACCGCAAGGTTTCTGACGGTGAGCGGATGGTTGCTGCCATCTTGGGTATTGAAGGCAAACGGCTAATGTACGGATAGATGACGGCAAGGGGCGGAAAGACGCTATGACAATTGCAATGCCAAAACTTGCAGCCGCCCACGCCAGTTCACTCATGGTCTGCGGCATCGCTGTGTCCACGAACGACGAGTTTGCCAAAGTAATAGACTCGCACAAAAAGAGATGGGCTTATTACAATGCCGCTTCCGATGACGGCGTTTTTTACCTTCGACTTGGCCTCGACAAATCTCCGAAGGGATTTCATCTGCATGTCGATGTAGAGACCGAAGAATCATTTGGAGGCGAAAAACCGCCAGAACCATCCAAGAACGTTCGTTCATTTGACGAGCTTCTTTCTGTTTTCGCGGGAGAAAGACTCAGGACCATCATAAGCGCGTCGTTCACTTGTCCGATGTCAGAAACGCCAGGGATTATTAAGATCACTCAAAAAATCTCTGCGAACAAGGACGGCGTAACGCTAAAAATGACTTCTGGAACATTCTCAGTTGAAGGATCGCCTATCGGCAAAATTGCGTGGAGCGTTAAACCGGAGACAGTGAGGATTGAAATGTCAAGTCGAATGGAGTTGACCGTTTCAGATAACTATCTACAAGAAGCGTTGGATTTCATAAGCAAGTATTATTCGGCCTTTATCGCCAAGGGCGTTCCAGATGGAAATCGTTAATCGAATTAGTTCTAAGTTTGAACCAGAAGATGGGTGTAGATATCCATCCCACGAGTCGCTCGTCTTATTGGATGACGAAGGAGAAATTCATGCGCGGCAACTGAGCCCGGATGAACTCCAATCGTTGGTAAGAGTGCTTGAGAGAGTAGCCAAGTTAGTCGTTGATGAGCAGCGATTCAATGATCTTGCGCGCCGATGGAAAACTGAGACCAAGTTTCTGTCTAACGTCACATCGAAGTCGCTCCACACGTGTTATCAGAAGATCATTGGAATGGGCGAAGCGGCTGTCCCGTTCATCCTCAAGGATCTAAAAGAAAACGGCCCAAATCACTGGTTTTGGGCACTTAACGCAATCACAGACGAGAACCTTATTACCGACGAAATGTCCGGAAACATGAAGGCAATGACGGAGGTGTGGCTGCAATGGGGAAACAAGGTGGGCTACCTCCGAGATTGTCAAGAGAAGACGAAGAGTGCTTCCCAAATCTCGTAGCGATGGGCTATCGAGTCGATAGCAAAAAAGACATAGTATATAACTGCATAGCCTATGCGGCTGGCGACGAGACAAAACAATGGGCCGATCCATTGGGATATTATTGGCCACCAGGAGCTAGGCGCGGCGCTGATCCAGATGCGCTTAAGGGCGCATTTGAGGCAATTGGATACGAGATCTGCACCAACGAAGACTTTGAAGACGGATTTCACAAAGTAGCACTCTACGTAGGTAATGATGGAAGATGGACTCATGCGGCAAAGCAAAAGGACGGGCAGTGGGCCAGCAAACTTGGAGACGAAGAAGACATACTTCATAAGTCCCCACATTGCTTTGGCGGTTCTACATACGGCAATGTTATCTATTTCATGAGGAAGAAAATCGCGGGAGGCAAGGATGAAAAAGGAAACATCGAAGAAACGGCAACAGCACCACGCAAAGAAGCCATCTAGTCACAGGAACCGCCCACTTCACATCCCGCTTGATTTCGAGACGGCCATTGAAGGCCTGATGAAAGTCAAGCCAAAGAAGGACCAGAAGGCCACATAGCCATAGCCGATTCTATAGATAAATAATCTTACTTTATACGTTATTTCAACTGGTTTGTAAAGTATATCATTCCGAAAAATTACCGGACTGTCCATGAAGAAGACTTGGGATACCAGGTCCTTTTTCAGGAGACAGTTTCATGGCATTCAAACGTTCCCGTCACCAAACCAAGTCGCGCGCCGCTGAGTTCCCGCAACAGCCCAATGGCGTCGTGCATGCTCGGGTCCAAAAAGTCGGTCCGGAGCACTTCGGCATCGTCAGTGTCGATTGTGCCAAGGCACGCTCCAAATGGATGCTTGCCGACTTCTACGGCAATATTCTGATCGCGCCCACCGAGGTCGCTCACAACCGCGTCGAACTGGCCGCTGCCGTCAAGCAAGTCCGCGCCGGGCTCGCCGACCACGATCTGCGCGATTGCCTCGTTGCCGTCGAACGCACCGGACGCTTATCCGGTCCACCAACGGCCAGTCCGTATGCGGTAGACCAACCATGCCGCTGCCGCCGCGACGAGGACGAGTGCGGCGCCGGTCAGCCACCAGCCCCAGCCGCTTGCTTCGCTGAGCGGGATATTGGTGGTGATCTCCTCGGCACGAAGGTGAATCTTGGTCAGCCGGGCGTCCAAGTTGGTCGGGGCATTGCCGGGATCGGCGAAGAAGCGCACCTTGCGCACCGTCTCGGCCGTGAACGGAATGCGGCACTGCTCCGTCAGGTCCGCGGCGCCGTCGGCGGTCAGGCAGATCAATTCCGTTCTTTCGCGCCGCAGCACGAGCCGGCCGGTTTTCGCCTGGGTCTTGATCGGCTCGTCGTTCTTGTACACCTTCTTGCCGGCGACCATTTCCGTTCTGGTCACGACATACCCGCTGCCGTTGCCCGGAAAGTTTCCACGCGCCAGATGCACGGTCCTGGTATCGGTATCGATGCCGATGCCGCAGCTCACGCCATAGCCGTCCTTCGGCACCAGGACGGGGGTCCATTCGTAGGTCGCCGAGATCTCGAAGTCACCCGCCACCGCAAAGAACGAATACAACCCCGTTTGCTCCGGCTTCTTGGTGCTGGTGGATAAATAGCAACGCAAGCCTTGAGGCTCGACCTGAATCGCTTTGTTGTCCGATGGGTAGCGTCCGAAATGCGATTTGAGCAGCTTGAGGTTGACGCCGCAATCGAGCACCGCCTTCATCTCGCCGGCGCGGCACTGGGCCAGCACGGAAACGGCCAGTGCCGCGCCGACCAGGGATAGGCGCAGTGGTCGCTTCATGGCAGGGTCACGTCCTCCCCACCGTCCGGTGTCATCAAGGCGGCCATCAGATCCGCCTCGATGTCAAAACGGAGCAAGCGCACGCTGCCGTCGCCGAACAGGAAGTTGACTCCCTCCGCATGAGCCGAGCCCCAGTTGTCCTTGTAGTTGATGTTGGGTCCGTCGCGGTTGAGGCCCGGCGCATCGCGCGCGGTCCCCTTCGACCCGCCGACGAAGAAGCCTTCGTCGTAATACCAACTCGGCAACTGGACGGAGGCATCGTACGCCTTTTCTCCGACCAGGACCGTATTCGACAGACCATCCGTGAAGCGGGAGGTCGGCCAGCAGGTCGGGCGATTGTCGAAGGCTTTGAGATTGACGCCGTAATCGGTTCGCCCCCAGGCCCAGCCGCCGCTGACGTAGTTGCCGTAGGCGTCGCCGGCGACCACGGTCCTGGGCTCGGCGGTGCGGCGCGAGCCGCAGATATAGAGGGGCAAGCCGCTGGTCCAGGCGCGATTCTGGTGCATTGCCGCCTGTTCGACGTAAGGCAGGATGGCATAAGCCCAGCTGCCAGTCTGTTCCCTGGGGCTGAACTTCGGATCGCCGACGCCGAACTTGTAGCTCTGGTTGGTGGTGAAGTCGAAGGTCTCCACGGTACACGGGGGCCCGTTGGCCGAGGGAATCGTTTGCCTGCCGTCCCACCCGCCATTGCTGGGGAACACCTTGTTGCTGTTGTGAAATTGCAGCAGGGCCAGCCCGATCTGCTTCAAGTTGTTCTCGCAGTGGGTGCGCTGCGCCACGGCGCGGATCTTCTGCACCGCGGGGATCAGTAGCCCGATCAGGATGGCGATGACGACGAGCACAACCAGCACCTCGATCAGCGTGAAGCCGGCGGCCCTCTTCATGGTCTTCATCAATCGCGCCTCCAGTAGCGCAAGATGCACCAGAGGGCCTGCAAGCCGTCGCGCCAGCCGATTTTCTTGCCTTCCTGGCGGCTGCGCGCGTCATAGCTGATGCCGACCTCGCAAATCCGGTATCCGCCGCGGGCCAGCTTGGCGGTCAGCTCCGGCTCGATGCCGAAGCGATTCTGCTTGAGCCGAGGCAGGATGGCCTGGACGACCTCGCGGCGAAAGACCTTGTAGCAGGTCTCCATGTCGGTCAGGTTCAGATCGGTGAAGACGTTGGAAAGGATGGTCAGCACGCGGTTCACCAGTGCATGGCGGAAGGAGCGAACGGCGCGCGGCGCTGCCGAGGCCAGGAAACGCGAGCCGTACACCACGTCGGACCTGTCCTCAAGGATCGGCTGAATGAGTCGAGGGTAGTCGGCGGGGTCGTATTCGAGATCGGCGTCCTGGATGATGACGATGTCCCCGGTGACATGAAGAAAGCCGGTCTTGAGGGCGGCCCCCTTGCCGCGATTGTGCGGATGAAAGACGATGCGCAAGTCCGGATCGCCCGCCATCTCCCGGAGAAACTCGCGCGTGCCGTCGGTGCTGCCGTCATCGACCAGGATGATCTCCTTGTGGATCGGCACCGCTCGAACCCGGCGAAGCATCTCGGCCAGCGTATGGCGTTCGTTGTAAACGGGGATGACAACGGACAGACTCAGGCTCGCCGGCAACGTGTAGCCGCGCGGCTGCGGTGCCGACTGCATGCGCGGTCCCTCCTGGGCGAAACTGTCATTCTCATTCGTCTCTGGGTGCAAAAGGATCATGGTGCCTTTCTCAGGAGTCAAGGATCAGGAGTCAGGGGTCAGGACGGCTTGCTGACTCCTGACCCCTGATTCCTGATTCCTGTCGCGAAAGATTATCGATAACAATCGATCGGCCCCCCAAAGGACCAGCAGAACCTTCACCGCCAAGAGCGGAGTCGCATAGCGCTCATAGTAGCTGACCACGGCATAGGGAAGCAAGTAGAGGACGTAGACTCCCATGACGCTCCACTGCGACCAGTGCAGCCGCCGCCACAGGACCGTGAAGGACAGGAACAGCCACGCCAAGAACGGCAACGGGTGCAGCAGCCGGCTCGTCCAGACCACCCAGGGGCGATCGTTTACGTCGCTTCGATTGAACGGCACATACCACAGCGTCGCGCCCAGGAATCGGTAAGCGACGCGGTCGGCGAAGTCGAGCGGGTCATTACGCACCGATTGCCAAAAGACCCCGCGTTTTTCATCGATGAACTCCATTTCGCCGATCTCCTTGTAGCGCCGGCGGTCTGGGCCGGGCGAGACGTAGGGGTGGCCGTGGAAGTCGCGCAGCAGTCCGTCTTTTTGCCGGCACTGCGACTGGTAGAGTTCATACGCCAGGTTCGACTTCACCGGGATCAGTCGGCCGAAGACGAGGTAATTGCGGACGGTCCACGGCGTCAAGACAAGCCCGGCGATGAGCACCGCGATGGCAAATCGGTAGCACGCACGCTCCCGAATCACGAGCGCCACGGACAAGACGCCCCAGGCAAGTGCCACGATCGGATTGATCATGGCACAGAGCCCGCCGAACAGGCCCCAACCGACGGCACGCTTCCATCCTTGGAGCGGCCCGCACCAGCAGAAACCGGCGCTCAAGAAATCGACCGCCAGCAATACCAGCCAGCTATCGTGGGTGTGCTGGAACCACAAGCGGAAATCGCACACGACTCCAATGACGAAAACGACGGCTGCCGCGAGGCCCCAGATCCGGGTCGTCGTCTGCGCCGCCAGCGCCAGCACCAGGATGCCGGCGCCGACCAGCGCATAGACCTGCAAGAAGATCACCACCGCCATGACGGCATCGATGTCGCCGTCGCAAACCCACAAAAGCGCCGCCAGGATCGCCGGCAGCACCGGCGGCATCCAGGCGGTGGGGCCGGTTTTCTCATTGCTGAATGGGCTGCTGAAGCCTTCGCCTGCCACCATCGACCGGGCGATGCAAAAGTACTCCGCCCCCAGATGCTTGTTGTCGTTCCCGTTGACGTACTTCTTGAACGGCGGAAAGTACTGGTAATGCGCGCGGTTCGTGACCGCGAACGACAGGTTTGCATAGATCGAGCAGCCGAGAACGACCGCAACCAAGAAAATCATGCCAACGATCGAGAACTTCCGCTTCGGTGTCGACACGGAAGGAGGCACGCTGGATTGCAAGTTGGGCACGACTACCGATTTGCCGCACTTTGGGCATTTGAGCTTCTTGCCGGCGCGTTCCACCCTGGCATTGAGGCTGCCTCCACAATCGGAACAGGCAAAGGCGACCCGCGCCGGAGCGGCTTCACTTTCGGCCTTTTCCGGCACGGACGGAGCCATCTTCCCACCCTGTAGTTCAACTGCTTCCAAAGACACCCGTCATGGGTAGTGCCCGGAGAAGCCTGTCGCGCACGTCTTTTTTCGATTTTTCCGATTGCCGCTCGCGGCATCGTCCTGTTAAGTTGCGGGCACGGGCACTGCTTTGCCGCACTGGGTGCATTTGATTTTCTTGCCGGCCATTTCCGTGCGAACCTTGAGTTTCTTGCCGCAGCCGCCGCACAGGACCAAAACCGGGCCCACAGCCGCTTCGAACTTGTCGGCAAGCTCGCTTGGCGGCGTCTCGGCGGGACGGCGCCGACGCAGGATTAGCAAAACGCCCAGGCCGGTCGCTGCCGTTAGAGCGACGCCCAACCCGAGGACCAAAGTCAGCAAGATCCAGTTCTTCGTCCCGGGCGCTTCTGCCTCTGCCCCCGGCGGTGGCGGGGCAGGTTCGGCCAGCGGCGCCGGCGCAAACGCCTTGTCGGCGGTGACCGTCCCCATGCGGATTCTCAGGTCGATCAGCCGCGCTTCCACGGGATTGCCCGGCTCCCCGCTGTCGGCGACGCCAAAGCGAAAGTGCTCCAGGTCGGCCGCGCCGAAATCCTTCTGAAACCAGATGCCGCGGAATTCCTTCCCCGGGGTATCGGCAACGAGGTAGCGCAACGAGGTACCGATGCGCACCAGCCGGAGCTGTCCGAGCTTCGTCTCGGTCCTCTCGAAACGTGTCTGGTAGTTGTTGTCGGGCTGATCCTTGTTCCAATGCTCGGTGAGATAAACGCTGCCCCGGCCCACATCCATCACGCGGCAGACCTTGGCGAACACCTTCCGCTCGTTGGTGTCGCCGATATTCAGGTGGACGCCGACGCCGTAGCCCTTGATCGGCCGCTTGGCGGACAGCAGCTCATAAGTCCCCGTGATCTCGAAGTCCCCCAGAATGTCAAAGTTGGCCGCGACTTCCACCGGCCAATGATGCTCGCGCATGCCGTTCAGCTTGATGCGCAAGCCGGCGTCCTCGGCCTTGGTCTCGCCGTCGAGGTCCGGGCCGCCGAGGTGAAAGGAATCGAGCAGAGGCCGCCGATTGCGGAAATCCTGGTAGATCTCCTGGACCGGGGCCGGCGGTTGTGCCAGTAACATGCCGCGGTCTGACAACACTAGGAGACAGAGCGACAAGCAGACGAGAAGGATGATTGAATGCTTGTTCATGGCTCCTCCGGAACGAGCACGGCCTTGCCGCATTGCGAGCACTTGACCTTTTTACCGGCCATCTCGGCCTTGACCTTGAGGTTCTTGCCGCAGCCGGCACAGGTAACGACAAGCGAAGCTGGGCTCACGTCGGCATTGACGGCTGGTTTGCTTTCCGGCGCGGACCCGCGTTGACGGAGGATGAGCCACGCGCCGGCGCCGATCGCCAACACCAGGGTTATCCCCAGCCCCAGAATAAAGACGAGCCACAGCCCGCCTTTGGACGGTCCGTCCGGGCCGGACTCCGGATCAGCCGCACGAGGAGCATCTGGTTGATCCAGCACCTGAGTGACCGTGCGGATCTTCAAGTCGATCAAGCGTGCGTCCACGCCGGCTGCTGTGCCGTTGTTGTTGACCGCGAAACGCACCAGCTCCACGTCCTCCGCACTGAATTCGCTCGTGTGGATTTGCCGAAAGACGTTGCCCGGTGCTTCGGCGACGAAGTAATGGAGCTTCGAGTTCCGGCGCACCAGCCGCACCTGTCCAGCCAGGGCCGCGGACGGTTCCAATTTCTTCCGGTAGGAGTCCTTGACCTCCTTGTCCCAGGATTCAGCCAGCAGGTATGCGCCCTTCTTTTGCGCCAGCATGAATCGGCCGATCTTGCCGAACTTCTTGTAATCGTTTTTGATGCAGACATTCAAGCCAACCCCGACGCCGGGACCGCCGGGAGGCGGATCGATCGACAACACCTCGTAGGCGCCGGTGATTTCAAAGTCTCCCGACAGCGAGAACGTCAGCCTGACTCCGACGGGCTGGTCCGACTTGCGCGTCTTGGGGATCGTGAACCGCAACCCCTTGTCGTCCGGCTGGTTCATTTCGGCAAAGTCCGGACCGACGACCTTCAAGGTCGAAGGCAAGGCCGGATTGCCACGGAAATCTTGATGGAGCAATTCCTTGCCGAACGGTTGTTCCTTGGCAGGCTGTTCCTGGGCAACGAGCGTGGTTGCGGCCAGGCAGACAAGGAGATACGTGACATGGAACAAGGCCGGTCGATAGTGCATGTTCGTCTCGAAACAAGATCAACTTCGGGTATCCATCCTACCCGGCGCTGCACGCGGATGCCATGCAAATCCTGGCGCCTTGGAGACGGGACTTACGGTGCGGGCCGAGCAACGAACTTGCTTTGGCGGCGACCCGGGACGATAACTGATTGTCCGACCCGGAGCGCAAACCAAGGAATCATCGCGCGGCTAGCAAAAAAAGCGTGACGAGGCCCCGCCGACCGGGCACTATATGTATGCTGATGTCATGGCGGCTCCGGAGGCCTTGCATGGCTGGTCTTATTTTTCGAGCTATTCTTGGTCCTTTGGGCAGGTTGGTGAACGGCCGGCGCCTTCCCACCGCCATGATGACCGAGGTCGGCAAGCTGACGGAACTGCACGGCCTCGACTGCTACGGGACGACCGTCACCGATGAAGGTCTGGCGCAACTGAAGGACCTGCAAAAACTGCGCAGTATCGGCCTCGGCGCCACCCAGGTCACAGACAAGGGACTCGTCCACCTGGAGAACCTGAAAAACCTGCAATGGGTCTGGCTGCCGCGGAGCACCGTCACCAAGGCAGCGGTCAAGAAACTGAAAGATGCGCGTCCCGATATGAACGTGGATATGCAGTAGCTGCCGGGGGAATTGCAGATTTTGGATTTGCATTCAATCTGCAACCCGCACCAAGGGACCAGATCGTGGTTGCACCGCCGAACGAGTCCGACGCTCCGTCGCCGCCGGTTTGGCGCATCGTGCTGCCGCCGCTGGTTTTGGCGCTGGTGCTGTGGGCCACGTTCGTCCTCAAGTTGCACAACCTGGAACACACCGGGCTCACGCGCTGGGACGAAGTGCATCACGCCGTGGTCGCCCAGAACGTTCTGAAGCATCCTCTCAATCCGACGTTGGTGGACGTCCCCTACCTGCCCTACGATCACACGAAGTGGGGGGAGAATCACGTCTGGCTGCACAAGCCGATCCTTCCCTTCTGGCAAGTCGCCCTGTCGTTCGCGCTGCTGGGCGTCAATACCTTCGCCTTGCGCCTGCCTGCCGCCGTCCTCAGCACAGGGGCGGCTTGGCTCACCTATTTGATCGGCACGGAACTCTTCGACCGCCGCACCGCCCTCATCGCCGCCACGCTCCAGGCGGCGAACCCGTTTCTCCTCACGCTCATTCACGGCTATCAGTTTGCCGACAACATCGACGTGGCTCTGCTGTTCTGGGTCGAGGTCGGGGTCTACTTCCTGACGCGCCATCTTCGGACCGGTTCCTGGCGCGACATTCTGCTGACAGGCGTCGCGCAGGGGCTCGCCTTTCTGTGCAAGAGCTATCTCGCCGGCATCATCCTCGGTATCGCCCTGACCGCCTGGCTCCTCCCCGTCTGCCGCCTGGCCAAACGCGAGAACTGCCGGATCGGCCCCACTGGCCTCCTCGGCCTGCTCGGCGCAACCGTGCTGACCATCGCCCCGTGGCTAATCTATTGTGCGCTCAACTACCCGCAGGAGTTCTTCCATGAGGAGTCGCAGGTCCGGAAACACCTTACCGCCAACGTCGAGAACTGGGGCGCCCCCTGGGACCGACTCGTTTTCGATTATCTGATCGCGATCCATGGCGTCTTCTACACGCCGATCCTGGTCGCGGCGGTCGCCCTGCTCGGCAAAACCGTCGCACATCGGCATGCGGGCCTGTGGTTGCTCTACGCCTGGGGCCTGGGCGTCATGCTGCCGCACCTGTTCGCAGCAACCAAGACGCCCTCGGCAACGACGCTGGCCATGCCCGCATTCTTGTTGCTCCTCGGCCACCTCGTCGCCGAGGCGTGGCGCGGCGAACGCTGGCCGCTCACGGCGCTGACCGCGATTCTGTTCATGTGCATTGTCGTCCCGGCAGTCGTCAAGAACCCCGGGCACGGCTACCCGAATTCGCGGCAGTTCGGCGGGGTGATGCGGCAGGCGATGTGGGTGATCTACCATTTCGCCGGCGCGCTGGCCGGCGCCGCCCTGCTGGGCGGCGCATGGGTTCTCGTCCGCCGGCGCTGGGCAGCGTCCTTGACCGGAGTCAGCCGTTGTTTTCAGGTGACGGCCGTCCTGTTCTGCGCGGGCGTCCTGTGCTGGCTGGGAATCGAGACGGTGCGCGCAGCCTGGCGCGTCACCAGCGCCGACATCAACGACCCGGTCAGCGTCGAGGTCGGCCAGTTTGCCCGCGACCATTTGCCCGACAGCGCCGTCCTCATCTGCGAGGAAAGAAAGGGGTACGAACACCTCGCTGTGATGTTCTACGCCGACCGTACCTGTTACGCACTGGAGCGGCGCGGGCCCGACGAGATGGCCCGCCTGATTGTCGAGGCCGGCGGAACTCCCTACGTCGTCTCGCACCGGAAGCTTGCCCTGGTCCCCGTGCACGTGAGCGATAGGCAGGGACCGACGGTCTACGCATGGCAGCCCCCACGACTCGACCGGTAGGCAGCCTGGCGAGGCTATTCCAGCATCCCGGCATCTAGCGATTTGACTTGCTTTTTGGTTAACCGGCATCGTGGACTCTCGCCGTCACACTCTTCCCCTTCCTGGAGGTACTGTCCCAGGTTGGTCCGCCAATAATCGCATTCGCCGGATGAGCCTAACTTCATTGCATGGCACGTACAGCGTTTGACGGGTAGATTACCAGCTGATGGATCCCCCTGCGTTCATCGCCAAATTGCCGCCGTCCATTGGGATCAAAGCTCCCGTGATCCAGGCGGAAGAATCGGACGCCAGGAACACAGCCAATCCCCGGATGTCGTCCGGCACGCCGAGCCGACCGGCGGGGATGCCGCTGAGAAATTTCGCCTTCTCGCCAGGATTGGCGGCGATGCGTGCCTCGAGGCCTGGGTTGATGACCTGGGCGGGAAGGATGGCGTTGACGCGCACGCCACGGCCGCTCCATTCCGTGCTCAGCTCGCGCGTCATCTGGGCCACCGCCCCCATAGCCATGCTGTAGCCGATGTGGCCGCGTCCCAGGGCAGTGATGCTCGCCAGCGAACCGATGTTGACGATGCTGCCGCGCCCGGCCCTGAGCATCCGCCGCCCCGCTTCCTGGCAGCAGCAGAAACGGCCAAGTACCAGGTTTCGCCAATTCTTCTCCACGTCCTCCAGCGAAATCTCTTCCGGTCTGCCGCGAACACCGTTGCCGGCCACGTTCCCCAGAAAATCGATTTTCCCGAAGGTGGCATCCAGCTGGGCAAACATGGCTCGAATTTGCGCCGGTTCCGATACGTCAAAGGCCCCCGTAATGGCCCGACGTCCAAGGGCGGTAATTTGGTCGGCGGTCTGGCGCACACCATCGGCGTTGATATCCGCAAGCATCAAGTCCATCCCGGCCTCAGCCAAGGCAAGCGCCATCGCCCGACCCATTCCCTGCGCCGCCCCGGAAACCAGGCCAACGCCGCCCGTGAGATCGAACAGTCTGGATATCATTGCCGTTTCCCTCGTACCGGTCCGCATCGACACTCGACATTTGCTTCGCGGTTGGTCAAGACGATGTCGTGAATCGACATGGCGATTGTGGCTAATACCCCGCCGCGCTTCCGTCCTTGCGCGCCTCCGAGCCGCCGAGGAGCATGCCGGTGCGCGGGTCGATGAGAATGGCCTGGTAGCCGCCGCCGTTGCTGGCCTCGCCGATGACCTGATGGCCGCGGCGTTGGAGATCGAGCAGCACGGCGGCGGGGATGCCACGTTCGGCCTTGATCGTACCGCCTTTGGGGTCGCCGGGCTTGCCGGTGGGCGTCGGCGAGCCGACGTGCTCGATGCGCGGGGCCTCGCCGGCTTCCTGCACGTTCATGCCAAAGTCGATCAGGTTGACGAGGACTTGCACGTGCCCTTGGGCCTGGTAATCGCCCCCCATGACGCCGAAGACGAGATACGGCCGGCCGTCCTTCGTCACCATTGCGGGGATGATCGTGTGGAACGGGCGTTTGTGCGGCTCCAGGCGGTTCAGGTGTTTGTCGTCCAGGGCGAACAGGTTGCCGCGATTCTGTAGCGCGAAGCCGAGGTCGCCGGGGACATGATGGCTGCCGAAGCCGTGGTAGTTGCTCTGGATGAACGACACGCAGTTGCGATCCTTGTCCACGACGGACAGATAGATGGTGTCGCTGGTTGCCAGTTTCGGGTCGCCGGCGGGGTGATCGGTACGGGCCTTGTCCATGTCGATCAGTTTGCGGCGCTTGTCGGCATAAGGCATCGAGATCAACTCGGCAGTCGGCAGCTTGACGAAATCGGGGTCGGCGTAAAAGCGCGCCCGGTCGGCGTAGGCGAGCTTCTTGGCCTCCACGAACACGTGCCAGTAATCCGCCGACTGCGGCCCCATCTTCTTGAGGTTATAGCTCGAGAGAATGTTGAGCATCTGCAAGACAGCGATACCTTGCCCGGGCGGCGGCAGCTCCCAGACTTCGTAGCCGCGGTAGGTCGTGCTCACCGGCTCGACCCAGGTGGCGGTGTGATCGGCAAAGTCCCGGAGCGAGAACAGGCCGCCGACCTTGTCCGAATAGGCGACGATCTTCTTGGCCACCTTGCCCATGTAGAAGGCTTGCGGCCCATCGCGCGCGATGGCCTCGTAGACACGCCCCAGGTTCGGGTTCTTGAACACGTCGCCGGCCTTGGGCGCCTTGCCATCAGGAAAGTAGGTCGCGAAGGCGTCGGGGGATTTGCTCAGATTCGTCTTGCTCTTGGCCCAGCCGGCGGCGATGACCTCGGTGACCGGAAAGCCGTCGTTGGCGTACTCAATCGTGGACCCGAGGATGTCGGTCAACGGCAACTTGCCGAACTTTTTGTGCAGCTCGTCCCAGCCCGAAACACAGCCGGGCACCGACCAGGACAGCGGACCGTATTCGGGGATCGCCTTTAGCTTGTGCGTCTTGAAATAATCGCGCGTCGCCTGGTACGGTGAGCGGCCGCTGGCGTTGAGGCCGTAGAGCTTCTTGGTCTTGTTGTCCCAGACGATGGCAAAAAGATCGCCGCCGATGCCGCACGACATCGGCTCCATGAGCCCCAGCGCAGCGTCAGCCGCGATGGCGGCGTCCACCGCTGAGCCTCCTTTGCGCAAGACCTCGAGCCCGATTTGCGTCGCCAGCGCCTGACTGGTGGCGACCATGCCGTTCTTGGCCATGACGACCGAACGACCCGTCTGATAGGGCTGCGGCGTGAGTCGAGTACCCAAGGGACGTTCCTGACATCGGCCAACGACGACACACCCAAGAAACACCACGTTAGTGATAAGGATCGACTTGAACATGGGAAGGTACCGTTAGGGATGGATATTTGGTTGCTTCGAGCGTACAGGACGACACGACGGGAGGCAAGCGCCCTTTGCCCATTTAGTGATCGAGCGTGTGCGCGTCAGGGAATAAGCGCCTTTGGCAGCGACATGTTGATGGAAGAGTAGGGGCAGAAAACCTCACGCCATCTGTTCCGTATGTCGAAGGCGACCATGAGGCGATAAAAGGCATCGACGATGGGCTGAAGTGTATTCCAGACGCCGCCGCGCTGTTCGGCCGGCGGGAATCCATCGGGCTGAGAGCCGAATTACGGCTCTTCCGGTGAATGCGTGTATTGCTGTCAAGGTCGGTTGAGCTGGAAACGATTTTTCCCTTAGCTTGTCCCCCCCGGACGTGAACTTCAGGGGCAAAATCTGCCATAATCCCTGGAAAAATGCCACATCCTGAGGGTCAGCAGATCTTGACCTTTAGCTCTCCTGAGAGGGTCGTCACCAG
>JACXTT010007468.1_pt1 | contig 15384 bp, 11 predicted proteins | sample 9270951 | NCBI WGS metagenome assembly JACXTT01 (sample SAMN15532306, study PRJNA645909) | rock metagenome | isolation source: weathered quartz diorite | place: Puerto Rico | collected 2017-06-21 | reverse complement strand
CCCCAAGAGGGTATTGTAGAGGTTGGAAACTCCATAGTGCGCTTCGGTCAGCTGAAAGATCAGGTCGGCCCGGTACCCGCTGGGATCGAGAAACGGATGGGAACCCCCGATTGTTACTCCGGTCTGTGTCAGTTGCGTATACCAATCTGCCGCGGCATCAGGCACAGATGCTGGGGGATTGAATGCGCCGCCCGGTGCGGCAATGGTATCGGCTTGCTTACTGGCAGTGGTATAGGCGAGCACCATTCCGCCTTGGGCAAACAGAATGTTATAATTCGCATAGCCTGCCGGCTTCAGCAGCACGTCAATGTCCTTGTAGTCGGCGCTAGCATAGATATCGCACGCTTCTTGGCCGATAGTGACGCGCCGGGCGGCGTCTACGCTGCCAGCCGCCACATCGGTGACACAGACGCCAGTCTGCTGCGTGAATATCTTTTCTACTTGTGAAAAAGCCGCAGTCAAACTGCCGGCATGATAAATAATCAGTTGGGGCGAGTTGGGGTCGCATGCACTCTGCGCCTGTACGGACCCGATGAGCAAAAGCATGACAAGCGCGAGTACCGAGATTCTCCATTGTTCTGTGCTCAACATCTGGAAAGCTACCTCCTGTGGCCCCATACGGTGGAGTCAATTGTTTTCCACAAGAGGGCCGTTTTTGTATGATGAATACGTTGTTTCTCTCTGCGCCAGTCCCTCTTTTGCGAAGGGACTGGGGGTAGCGGCAAGCCTAGGAGTTCTTACGAAAGATGGTCTTGTGTCGATCGCTCTTTTTCCCAGAGCACTTTCATCAGCCGTGGGGGCGACATCGGTAGTTCCTGCATGCGCACGCCGACCGCGCGGTAAATCGCATTCGCAATCGCCGCCGGCGGCGGCACGATCGGCACCTCTCCCACGCCACGAATCCCCAGCGGGTGACCAGGGTTTGGCACTTCAACCATGATCGTGTCGATCATGGGTAAGTCGTAACACGTGGGCATGCGGTAATCGAGGAACCCGGTGTTCCGCATAATCCCTTTGTCATCATAGAAATACTCTTCGTTCATCGCCCACCCGATCCCTTGCACCGCGCCGCCTTGGATTTGTCCCTCGACATAGCTCGGATGGATCGCCTTCCCCACATCTTGAACAGCCGTGTAACGAAGAATTTGGGTCTTGCCCGTTTCCGGATCAACCTCGACATCGACAATGTGCGTGGCAAAACCAGCGCCAACGCCGCGCGGATTAACCGAAGCCTGCCCAGTCACTGGGCCGCCGGCGCGCACGAGTTTTGGTGCGAGTTCTTTCAAGGTCATTGATTCCTGGCCGTTCGTGAGGCATGAAACAACACCTTCCTGATATACCACATCTTCAGGATTCACCTTCCACAGTTTCGCTGCGCGCTCCTTTAACTGGCGCACGGCGTCTTGGGCCGCCTCGTAGACCGCATACCCAGTCGCAAATGTCACACGGCTGCCGCCCGTCACATCGGTGTGGCCAATAGTCGCCGTATCAGCCACGCTCGGGTGGACCTGCTCGGCTTTCAGTCCCAAAACCTCAGCAGTAATCATCGCCATTGACGTGCGACTCCCGCCGATATCTGGTGAGCCCGTCACGACATTAGCCGTGCCGTCATTATTAATGCTCACCGTTGCGCTTGATTGTAAGCCAGCATTAAACCAAAATCCGGAGGCGACTCCCCGTCCCACGAACTTCCCATCCGATGTCGGCAAGGGTGACCGATAGTGTTCACTGGTTCTTGCCGCTTCGAGCGTCTCTAAAAAGCCGATGCGAGGAAACTTTGGTCCGGCCGGTTGCGCCGTCCCCTCTTTGGCGCCATTGATCCGACGAAACTCCAGTGGGTCGATTCCCAGTTTTTCCGCCAACTCGTCAATAACCGTCTCCGACGCAAAGGCCGCATTGGTGGCTCCCGGCGCCCGATACGCGGCAGTCTTCGGCTTGTTGACTACAACGTCAAAGCCGTCGATCTGCAAGTTCTCTAAATCATACGCTGTGAGAATCGTCATACACCCTGCGCCCACGGGCGAGCCGGGAAACGCCCCGGCCTCATAGGCTGTCCAGACTTGCGCCGCCGTGATTTTCCCATCCTTAGTCGCACCGAGTTTGCAACGAATATACGAGCCCGACGTCGGCCCGGTGGCGCGGAGGACATCGCTGCGGCTCATGGTCATCTTGACCGGTCTCCCCGTCATTTTTGACAACAGCAAAGCCAGAGGCTCTAGGTATACTAGGGTCTTACCGCCGAACCCGCCGCCGATCTCGACAGGGATCACCTTAATGTTGCTGGAGTCCATTTGCAGAATATGTCCACACAGATCACGGACGGCGAATGGACCCTGAGTACTGACCCAAACGGTGGCGTTGCCGTCAGCGTTGTATTGCGCTACCGCGCTATGCGGCTCGATATAGCCTTGGTGCACCATGGACGTATTGAACTCGCGGTCAACAATAACCTCGGCTATTTTGAAGCCAAGTTCGAGATCTCCGCGGGCAAAACGAATATGGTTGGCGACATTGGTTGGTGTATCGCTCTTCTCGGGCGTCCCACTCGTGCGTAGATCGTCATGGAGGATTGGCGAGTCCTCCTGCATGGCTTTACGAACATCGCGTACCGGAGGCAACACCTCATAGTCAACTTTAATGAGCCCTAGCGCTTCCTCAGCAAGGTGTGGAGTCGTCGCGGCTACGGCGGCGATAGCGTGGCCGTGGTACAGCGCTTTCTCTCTCGCCAGAATATTCATAGAGAGATAGCGAGGGTTAATGGTCTGCTCGCCCATGGCCTGAGCGCCGGCGGCAAGATCTGGCAAATCTCGACTGGTGATGACGGCTTTTACTCCGGGCAAGGCTAACGCCGCCGAAGCGTCGATCGCTTTGATATATGCATGTGCATGTGGGCTACGCAGCACTTTGGCGTGCAACATGCCGGGCAAATAAATATCGGCGCCATAGCGGGCGCGGCCCGTGACCTTGTCTACGCCGTCGTGTCGTATCGGGCGCGTACCAATCACTTTGAATTTGTGCTCTTGTAGTTCCATGCCTCACTCCTCATGTGTACCAGTGTTCTTTCTCGAAAACATTTAGACAGAGTTTAGAGTTTTACGTATACCGATTTGATCTGCGTGTAGAGCTCGATCGAATGTTTTCCCAGCTCTCGTCCGAACCCAGATTGCTTATAGCCGCCAAATGGGGAAATGGGATCGATCATTCCGTAACAATTGACCCATACCGATCCAGCCCTGAGTTTACGTGCTACTGCATGCGCGCGACTCACATCCTTCGTCCATACAGCCGCCGCTAAGCCATACGTTGTGGCATTCCCTTGCAGCACTGCATCCTCTTCATCTTTGAAGGGGATCAGCACGGTCACCGGACCAAAGATTTCTTCTTGGGCGATCCGCATATCGTTCTTGACGCCGGTGTAGACCGTAGGTTTGACGAAATACCCTTTCTCTTGGGGGCCTCGCTCGCCACCGATCTTCGCCGTCGCTCCTTCCTGTCGGGCGACACTGAGATACCCGAGTACACGCTCATGCTGTTCTTGGGAGACCAAGGGCCCCATCGTGGTCTGGCGGTCTAACGGTTGCCCTAACTTGATCTCTCCCGCTTTTTTCGAGAGCCGCTCGGCGAATTCGTCATACACTCGCTCTTGCACGAACATGCGGGTGGCGGCGCAGCACACTTGGCCCTGATTACGGAAGATGCCCACCGCCGAGAGACTGGTAGCTTGCTCCATATCCGCATCAGGAAAAATCACGTTGGGGGACTTCCCGCCTAACTCCAGCGAGACCCGCTTCAGATTGCCCGCGGATGCTTGCAGAATCAGCTTGCCCACTTCGGTTGAGCCCGTGAACGCCACTTTATCGATGTCGGGATGGGTCGCGATGGCGCCGCCCGCCGTAGGACCAAAGCCCGTCACAATGTTAATGACGCCTGCAGGAAGATCAGCTTCCAGCATTAACTCACCTGCCCGGAGCGCGACCAGCGGCGTTTGCTCGGCGGGTTTTAAGACCAGGGTGTTGCCACAGGCCAGCGCCGGGGCAACTTTCCAACTAATGGTTGTCAGAGGTCCGTTCCAGGGGATGATCTGCCCGCAGACCCCGACGGGTTCTCGTAAGGTGTAATTGAAAAAGCCAGGGTCCGAGGGATTGGTCTCCCCATAGATCTTGGTGGCCCACCCCGCATAATAGCGGAAAGCATCCACCGTGCGGATAATTTCGGCTTCGGACTCCGTAATCGGTTTGCCGTTCTCTAAGGTAATCAACTCAGCCAGCTCGTCCCCGTGCGCCTCGAGGATATCGGCGATTTTGAACAAGTAACGGGCGCGGTGGTGGGGACTCATGCGCGGCCATGGGCCTGCTTCAAACGCCCTCCGCGCGGCTGTGACTGCCTCATCGATATCGGCTTTGTCCCCTTCGGCAACCAATGCCAGCACTTCTTCGTTGGTGGGGTTCAGCGTCTCGAATGTTTTGCCCGATTTGGCTGGCGCCCATTTGCCATTGATGAGAAGTTGTTTAGGACCACCTGCAAGAAAGGCTAATACTGCTTGGGACTTCGCCCCATATGCCGCGCTTTCGATCGACGCAACTGCTGCCGCCATGTTTTTTTCCTCCTTCAGACCACCGATGCTTATTAAATTTTGAGGATCGAAGAGTTGGTAAGGGATGCACTGACGACATCCCTTATGGAGTGGACCGAGTCGAACAGGAAAGCAGAGGAGTGGAGAGACGTGCGGGCGCACCTCCCGACACTCTACGGCGTATCTTAGAGCTTCACGTACACCGATTTAATCTGCGTATAGAGTTCCAGCGAATGTTTCCCGAGCTCGCGCCCGATCCCGGACTGCTTGTACCCGCCAAACGGTGAGATTGGATCGATATTATTGTAACAATTGATCCACACCGTGCCCGCCTTGAGCGCCCGAGCGACTTTATGCGCGCGGCTCACATCGCGTGTCCACACGGCGGCGGCAAGACCATAGGTTGTGTCATTGCCTTGCAGGATCGCGTCATTTTCGTCCTTGAAGGGAATGACGGACGCTACGGGACCAAAGATTTCTTCCCGAGCGATCCGCATATCGTTCTTCACGCCCGTGAAGATCGTCGGATTGACGAAGAACCCCTTGCCCGTTCCCGTGTCGCCGCCAACCACAGTCTTTGCCCCTTCCTGTTTGCCAATCTCCAGGTAGGATTTGACGCGCGTGAACTGTTCTTGCGAGACGAGTGGTCCCACCATGGTCTTCGGATCAAGTGGGTCGCCCGCCTTCACGTTGGCCGTGTATTTGGTCAGATGATCAACAAACTCGTCGTGAAAATCTTGTTGCACGAAGACCCTGGTGCCGGCGCAACACACTTGCCCGGCGAGCATGCAGAACCCAAACATCGACGTGGGCACCGCTTGCTCAAGGTCAGCGTCAGCAAAGATCACGTTTGGTGATTTGCCACCCAGCTCCAGCGATACCCGTTTGAGATTGCCAGCGGACGCTTGCAGAATCAATTTGCCGACTTCGGTCGAGCCCGTGAACGCCACCTTATCGATGTCCGGATGACTGGCGATCGCAGCGCCGGCCGTCTCGCCAAAGCCTGTAATAATGTTGACGACACCCTCGGGAATACCTGCTTCGAGAATGAGTTCCCCGATGCGTAACGCAGTGAGCGGTGTTTGCTCGGCAGGCTTGAGAATCGACACGTTGCCGCACGCCAGCGCTGGCGCAATTTTCCACGCTAACATCGCGATCGGACCATTCCAGGGAATGATCTGCCCACACACCCCGACTGGTTCCCGCAAGGTGTAATTGAAAAAGCTCGGGTCCGACGGATTGGTCTCACCGTAAATCTTGGTCGCCCAGCCGGCGTAATACCGGAACGTATCGACCGCACCGGAGACCATGGCGCGCCCCAGAGAGATGGCGATACCGTTATTGAGGGTTTCGAGCGTGGCCAGCTCGTCGGCGTGCTGCTCAATCAGGTCGGCGATCTTGAGCAGATAGCGCGCGCGGTGATGCGGGTTCATGTTGGACCATTTACCTTCATCAAAGGCTTTGCGTGCGGCTTTGACCGCCTCCTCGACATCCGCTTTATCGCCTTCAGCCACTCGGGCGATGACGTCTTCAGTGGCCGGGTTAATCGCATCGAAGGTCTTTCCTGATTTGGACGGCGCCCACTTGCCATTGATCAACAATTGCTTGGGGGCGCCTGCCAGAAAGTCCAGCGTCGCTTTGCTCACGGTGACCGGATTCGAGACGCGTGGCGTCGTTTCTGTTGAGACTGCAGCCATAAGAAAACTCCTTTCCTTTTTTGTTGCTTTTCGCTTTATTGATCGATCACGTACTTGGTGATGAATTCTTGTTTCCCTAACCTTCATTGCTGCATAGCGCTCCTTTTTTGGAGCAGTTCATCTACTTTCCCAAGGCTACGGCGTGTGTAGTAAGTGTTCTACCGTGTAAAGAGAATAAAACCGGCGTTTTGCTGCTTCAAAGTCAGGATCAAACGGGCTCGCGAGCTTCTCGCCAAGCAGCGTCTGGTCGATCTTCGCAAGCTGGCGTGCTACATGGCGACGTTGCTCGGTCGGCCAAACGATTTCCAGGGTCACAAAGTCACTCATATCCGCGCTCAGTAACCACAAGTGAATAATCTCATGCTGGGCGAATTTGCCGATCAACGCGGCATCCGTTGCGTTCCGTGGGTTGAGGCATGGCGTTCCTTCCACCCAACACTCCTGCTGTGCGTCAAGGATGCGAAAGGGAAAAGCGATCACCCAGGTGTCATAAGGATCACACCACGCCGTGAACCGAATCACAGTCTGAAAGAATTGTTGGTAAAACCACCCGATCTCTTCTACGCGCATGGCCAGCAGCGGCTCCTTGCATTCAGGCGCCGGAAGAAAGACCGGAGTATAAAAGGGAGCTTTGCTCAAAAACATCCAGTGAGGGGCGAGGGGATGCGCATTCATCGTTTGTCTTCACCTCTCAGCGCAGTTCTCCATGACGGAAGACGGTCAAGAGCGAGGTTGCACTATGAAACAGGGCGGATTATACTCGGCTATAGAATAGTTGGCAATAGGGTAAAATGACCTGCGAGAAAGGGGAGACCATGGCCCAAGTAGCAGAAAGCTCACCACGCGAGCTCAGGGTGCTGCTGATGCACCACCAACAGCTCCTTGAACTCTATCAAGCCGAACACCATCGTCTCACGACTGTCCTTGCCGAGTGGGCGCGCGAAGAAAGCCTGGCGCATATCGCACAGCTTTCCCGCATGATTGATGAAGTAAAAAATGAGGTTATGCAATTACTCCAGACGCCGATTCGACCTGACGCAAAGGGGTTGTGCCGGAAAACGTTTCGAGAGTAATATCAGCGTGTACGATCGCGTTAAAATTGACTGTAGCTCTCTGCCCTTGCAGGAAAGAAAAACTATGCAACGTGTGTTTTTATCTGTGCTGCTACTTCTTTTCTGTTTTGCGAATGTGTTTACGCCGCACCTCGTTTGTGGACAAGAAAAGCAGGCAAATGCACTCTCACTGAATGTGCTCTTGAGTGTGAGCGGAGAGGTAGAGCATCCGCTTCAGTTAAACAGCGCTGAGTTGGCTAAACTCCCGCGCCACACGGAGCGCGTTAAGGACCATAGCGGCGTGGAGGCGACGTTTGAAGGCGCGCCGTTAGTGGAAATTTTACGGATGGCGGGAGTCAAATTGGGCGAACAATTGCGCGGGCAGGAAATGACGACGTACGTGCTTGTAAAAGCCGCCGACAATTATCAGGTCGTCTTTGCCGTAGCGGAACTCGATCCCGGATTCACGGACCGCGTCGTTTTTCTGGCGGACCAGCGCGACGGCAAACCACTCTCGGCTGAAGAGGGACCGTTACGTATTATTGTCCCCAGCGAAAAACGCCAGGCCCGTTGGGTGAGACAAGTGACAACCTTGACGGTTCTTCACGCTGGGAAATAGAAACGAAGCGCCGGGTATCGCACGCAGGGGTTTGATAGGCTACATTGTAGCAAGCTCAGCTTGCTGAATGGAGGGAGCCTTATGCGTACCGCTCATGGTTTGTTTCTTTCCTTATTATTTGTGTCCACGAGCTTGATGTTGGGGATGCCAAGCAAGGCGGATGCAGATACGCCAGCGATTGGCGCCTCAGCTCCAAACTTTACCCTCACGAGTAATGAGGGGAAACCGACAAGTTTACAAGAGTACCGAGGCAAGTGGGTGGTCCTCTATTTCTATCCCAAAGACTTCACCAGCGGCTGTACGCTGGAAGCGCACAACTTCCAGCAAGACCTGACGAAATACGAGCAGGCCAATGCGGTCATCCTTGGCGTCAGCGTTGATACAGCGCAATCACACAAAGACTTCTGCACCAAGGAAGGCCTCAGCTTTAAGCTTTTGTCGGACCCGGAAGCGCAAGTCTCGACACAATACGGCTCGGTAATGGACTACAAAGGCGCAAAATTATCAGCGCGCAACACCTTCCTCATTGATCCCGAAGGCAAGGTCGCCAAGGTGTTTACGGGAGTGCAGCCGAGCGGGCATAGTGCAGAGGTGCTGAGCGCTTTAACGAACCTGCACCATCCTTGAAGAAAGGCGTGGACGCCGCGGAGTTGAAACCATACTAGTCGTGTGGCATCACACTCTCCAAGATGAATAAGTTAGGCGATGTTCCTTCTACTGCTGAGATTACGCCGGAGTCGCTCTATCTGCGACGCCGCGAGTTTCTACGGAATGCGCTCCTGTTTGCCGCCACGAGCACTAGCGTAGGCGGAGGACTCTTATGGTTGATGCAGGGCAATCGCGCCAGCGAACCCAAATCTTCCTCTGTCAGCACTCCTGCGCTCACGGTCGCAGGTTCCAGTTCGTACAATACCGCCGAGCCGCAGACCCCCTATCAAGCTATTACCACGTACAACAATTTCTACGAGTTCGGACTCGATAAGAGCGACCCAGCCGAAAACGCACACACCCTCAAACCTCGTCCATGGACACTTCGCATCGGAGGAGAAGTGCGCAAGCCGCTGGAGATCGACATTGACCAATTGCTGAAGTGGTTTCCGTTGGAAGAACGGATCTATCGCATGCGATGTGTGGAAGCCTGGTCGATGGTCATTCCCTGGTTGGGCTTCCCGCTCGGTGACCTCCTCAAGCGGGTCGAGCCCACTTCACGGGCGAAGTACGTGGCGTTCACTACTCTCTTCGACCCCAAGCAAATGCAGGAACAGCGCCGGCGTCTGCTTGACTGGCCTTATGTTGAAGGACTCCGCATTGATGAAGCGGTTCACCCCTTGACGCTACTGGCGGTTGGGCTCTATGGCAAAGAGCTTCCCAATCAGAACGGCGCGCCACTACGCCTTGTTGTACCCTGGAAGTATGGTTTCAAAGGCATCAAGTCTATCGTGACAATCCGTTTGGTTGAAGAAGAGCCGCCGACGACCTGGAACATCGCCGCGCCTCAGGAATATGGGTTCTACGCCAATGTGAACCCAGAGGTGGATCATCCTCGCTGGAGTCAAGCGACCGAGCGGCGGATTGGTGATTTCCGGCGACGCCCGACACTCCCCTTCAATGGATACGCCGAACAGGTCGCTAGCCTCTACACCGGCATGGATCTGCGACGAAAATTTTAACTATGCAGCCAATAGCTCGACGCGCTACTCCTTCTATCCCTTACCCGTGGCTCAAACCCGCAGTTTTCGTGGGGTCTCTCACCCCGGTCGGGGCGCTTCTACTGCGCGCCCTGCGCGGCGAGCTCGGAGCGAATCCTATTTCTCAGGCGCTCAATCAACTGGGGCTGGTGGCCCTTATTTTCCTTGTCGCTGCACTCACCTGCACTCCGCTGAAGACGCTTTTCGGCTGGACCTGGCCGTTGCGTCTGCGCCGCATGTTGGGATTATATGGCTTCGCGTACGCCGCTTTGCACGTCAGCACTTACGTAGGGGTTGATCAGTTTTTTGATTGGCCGGCTATTGGCGAGGACATTCTGAAACGCCCATTCATTTTCGTGGGTTTTGCGGCGTTCGTGTTCCTCATTCCTCTGGCAGTCACATCAACAGCCGCCTCAATCAAGCGCCTGGGCTATGCGCGCTGGAAGCAGCTCCATCGCCTTGCTTATGTTGCTCCCCTGCTTGGGGTCCTCCACTTTACCTGGCGAGTGAAGAAAGATGTGAGCGAGCCGCTTACCTATGCGCTTATTGTAGGGATTTTGCTTCTGGTGCGAGTAACGGCCGCTATACATGCTCGCTATACAACACCTGTGCCCAACTGAGGAATAAGGTAGTAGACCACCACAATGAAGATGATAAGGAAGCAACAGCTACGTCATTCCCGCGAAAGCGGGAATCCAGGCGGTATAACTGCCAACCTCTGTGTGTTCTCCCTGGATGCCCGCCTGCGCGGGCATGACGAACTCTGGCTCCTCAAAATCAGCCTGGCGAACTAGTAGAACGAGATTGTCAACTTTTGAACTTGACGGTCTACTAGTGTTTGCTCACGTTTTCTCAGGCGCATAACGAGGACGCTCGTCTCGTCCCTCGGTTTGGACTCTCCTCCAGTATCCCCAAGGGAAATGCACGAACTCTAACTTCATGCCATCAGGATCAGCGAAGAAAACTGCATAATAGTTGGGGCCATACTGAGGATACTCAGCCGGAGGGTCCAGGATTGTGATCCCTTCGCGCACGAGCAACTGGTAAAATTCGTCAACATCTTCTCTGCTTTTCGCTCTGAGGGCGAGGTGATGTAACCCAACCCGATAGCGATTAAAGGCGACTTCTTTTTCCTCTGGCGTTGCGGTGCGGAAACCAATGCCCATATGTCCATTGGACCAGGCAATGTAGCTTTCGTGGGCAACTCGGCGAAATCCTAGATACTCAAGAACTTTTGCGTAGAAAGGGAGAGAACGCTGCAGGTCGTTGACGGTGAGGTCAATGTGTTCGACGCCAAGGACTTCGATTGACATCAGATATCTCCTTATGCTTTGGAGGAAGCTTCCCAGGCATACAGCGCCTGTTTCGTTGCCTGGTAATTGGCGTCCAATTCAGGCTCTAGGAGCAAAATAGCAGTGATGCAACGAGCGATGTTGGTGACCTCGCGGGCCTCGTCTATAGTCAGCGACCGGCCCAGCAAGTCACGTTCGCGATAGCTCAACCATTTCTTGATAACTTGGTAGCCGCCACTGGTGTACTCCCATACCCGAGCCGGGACATTCTTCCAATACACACTGTTGGTGAGGTAAATATCATAGGTCGTTTCTCCCAGGCTTTGGAAGGGGGCACGGTCGTGCGCCCCTATGGCTGTCTGCTCCTCTTCGGTGTAGTCACGTTCCACTGTCTTCCCTTTACCCGGCATGGTGACGCCGCCTTTGCCCGCATGGCCCCAACCGGCGGTGACATCCAGATCACCCGCGTCTAGTCTCAGACTGCCTCCGCCCTCGCGAGATACGACAGCAATCGTTTTCAATTCTGGCCTGATCGTTCCAGTGGTGACACCGGAGACACGACTTTCTGGATCGAGCAACTCAGCAACTTGCCGGCCCAACTTGGCTGAAGCAAGCAGCATCTTCTTGGAATCCGGGAGCGGCACGCGCGGCCAATCCTGACGCAGGGCACCTGAGTTTTCAACACAGTATGCGGAGGAATGAAGAATAGCAACGAAATGGTAGAAGAGAGCTTCCGTATCTTCTAGCTTCTCGGCGTGGTTCAAATAGTTGATCGCTTTATCGGAAAGATTGAGTTGTGTGCCATTCATTGACTCCTGTTGTCTAAGGTCTGAAAAGAGAGACTTCTGCTCTTCGACCGGACGTAAATATAGCGGAACACAGCTCGCGCCACGGTCCATCAAGTCCAGGCAACCGATGCTACGAATGAACTGAGGCTTGGACCATTCTCGCCGAGGTTTCTGCTGCGATATTATCCACACGTTTCCCTTGACCACATGCGGGAAATACTCAGACCGCTTTTCATCCAGTAATTTCGTTTCCGGCTCCCAGTAGAGCCACCGTACATCGAAGGGACGGTAACAATACTGGACAATATTTTGTGGCAGGAAACCTCGCTTGCTTAAAAAGTCACGGGTAGATTTGGCGGCAAACCGCGCAGCATCCTGCATGACTCTAGGAGCAATTCGATGCATTTCCTCATGACTGATTATAGGATCGAAATACTGTTGCATGCGCTGGATGAGTCGCTCGCGGTCGATATCGACCACCATATCATCGCGGCTCGTTTTCACGCCGGGGAACGACACCGGAAAAACCTCCGGCAGCAGCGGCCATGAGAGATAATCTGACTGCACCCGTGTCGGCATGAAGGGAAACCCTAACTCAACGGCCGGATTGAGTTGCTGATATAAACTTTTCCCATCCTGATTTGCCGTCTCTAAAAGTTGCGTGCGTTTGGTCTTTCCCCACAAATGCTGGAATCGCACCGGTTCTGTGCCTGTCGATTGTTCTTTGTGAACGAGTAAAGCAATCGCCGTTCCGACCTGAATACCCTCAGGGTTAAACTCCGTGGAAAACACGCTAGGATCAGGTTCACCTTCCGGCGTCAGTTTGCCGGTTTTGTACTTGTCGCCGTTCAAGCAATCGATCCACATATGATCGAAGGCGTCCAGATAGCGCTCGCGCATGCCGGTGAATGACAATCCATCGAGCCAGGAATAGTTAGAGATGAAACACACCACGCCCTTGCCGGTTTTCTCAACGATGCGGCGTTCGGCCATGCGGAAGAAACGGATATACAGATCGTTCAAACCTTGCCCTTGTGGGGCTGGCGCGCGTTTGGTGGTGCGGTAGGCATTCGAGAGGTCGCGCTCTTCCTTGACCGCGACTCCGGCAAAGCCATTGTACGGCGGATTGCCGAGAATCACCAAAATCGGCACATCGTGCTTGACGTGTTCGGCGGCGTCGCGTTCCTCTTCCAATTCACGGAACAGGAGTTGTTGCTTCGGACCCTTGGGCGGCTCCCAGCCGCTGAGAGCGTTGGTCAGATAGACACCGACGCGCTCGTTCTTCTTGTCAGACAAAGGTGCTTCAAGGCTTTGCAATAACAGACCCAATTGGAGATGGGCCACCACAAACGGCGCTGGCAACAACTCGAAACCAAAGACCCGCTCCATCGCCGCGCGTTTGAGGTCGTGCGCCAGCAAGGCGTCTCCACCTTTTTCTTGTAACGTTGTCGCGACGCGTCTGAGGACTTCCACCAGATACGCGCCCGTGCCACAGCACGGGTCAAGCACATACACGCACGGATCGGCCAGACCATCGGGGAGTTGGAGTTCCTCGCGCAGGACGGCGTCAACTCGAGCGACCATGTATCGCACGATCTCGGTCGGGGTGTACCAGACGCCCAATTCTTTCCGCAACACGGGATCGAACGCTTCAAGAAACGGCTCGTAGAAATACTGCACGGCATGGTCTTCCGCGAAGGCAGCGAAGAAGGCCGCACGGTCCACCCGGTTCAACGCCGCGCCGGCCCAGTCCAGCACTTCGGAGAGATGAAGCGCATCCAACTGACCAGGATCGGCGGCTTCATAAAACAGCTTCCGCAAAATAGGCACCCGCAAGTAGTGCGCCGACGTACGCCAATCAAAGCGAGCTTTCCGGTTGCCGGGCGGATGTTGTTTACTCCACAACACCCAAGCGGAGAACACTCCATAGAAAAGGGTTTGCACGAGAGTAGACAGGAAGAAATGCGAGCCTCGCTTGCCCTCAAACGTGATGCCTAGAGCTTCCTCCAACGCGGTACGAATCGTGTCCAAGGCAGGCAGATCGGTTTCTTCTATCCGAGCCTTGGCGTCACGCGCGTATGAGGCGAGAAACCAAGCGACATCGCCGGGGGCGGCCAACGGAGCGGCATGGAGCATGGCGCGTTGCAGGTAGTCAGCAAAACGGTCGCCATGTATTGCCGATAATTTTTGGGGTTGAACGGCCGCGGCCCAAAAAGCCGACTCACTGTCGGCGAGACGATACGTTTCCAACAATGCCGGCTGACCCTCGTCGTCGTAACCGACAAGGATGAAGTCGCGATAATTGGTCACCAACACCTGGCGATACCGTTGCAAATACCGAGCAACTTGGTCGCCGTAAGCAATACGCCTGACGTCCTCGGTGGTGCTTTTGACCTCGATAGCACCACGGGCAGGGATTTGACCGGACAGTGGCTCCGCTTCAGAGACTCGCTGAAACTGATCATTGGTGAAAAACCCACCGTCAGGCAGGCCAGCGCCCTGGTTCTTCAGAGTAAGGATACAACGAACCCTCGGCTTGAGAGTTCGGCCAATTTCGTTGAAGAGATTCGCCAGCGGACCATAGTACGAGATTTCCTTAACCGCCGCGCCGGAAGAGCGGATCTCTCGCAGTTCATGCAGATAGGTTTCAAGCGGGTGACGGCTCACACCCACGCCTCCTCATACACAAGATGAGCGAACTGTAGCAGATTTTTTCAAGCGGCGCTAAGCACGGAAGGTAGGGGAGGCATAGCCAAATCCTGGATTCCGGGTCGCGGCCTGCGGCCTTGCCCGGAATGACGACTCTGCCTCGCTCGTCATTCCGGGCAAGGCCGGAATCCACGGCACACCGGACATACTTTTACCAAGAATTGGTCATACACCCGGGTAGAGGCAGCGAGGGCCCGTGTAGGGGCGCGGTGCACCGCGCCCCTACAAACCTTACACGCGCAGCCACACGCTCTTAATCTGCGTGTACAGCTCGAGTGAGTGGACCCCTAGTTCACGGCCAAAGCCGCTCTGCTTGTAGCCGCCAAACGGGGAGATCGGGTCGAGTTGATTGTAACAATTTATCCACACTGTCCCTGCCCGCAGGGAGCGAGCCAACCGGTGCGCCTTGGAAACGTCTGTCGTCCATACGCCAGCAGACAAACCGTAGATCGTTTGGTTCGCCTGGCGGATGACATCGTCTTCATCTTTGAACGGGATCGCCGACACTACTGGACCGAAAATCTCTTCCTGGGCCACGCGCATCGAATTGTTGACATTAGTAAGCACGGTGGGTTTGACGAAATAGCCCTTGCCCAATTCCTTGTTCCGTTCCCCGCCGGTTTTCACCTGCACGCCTTCTTTCTTGCCGATGTCGATGTAGCCCAGCACCCGTTCGAACTGCTCCTCTGAGACGAGAGGACCAATGCGAGAATCCTTGTCCAGCCCCGGACCTTGTTTCAAAGAGCTGGCGGAGGAAGCCAACGCGTCGGTGAATTGATCGTAGATCTTCTGTTCGACGAAGAGGCGCGACCCGGCGCAGCAGACTTGCCCCTGATTAAAGAAAATCCCCATGAACGCACCGGCTACGGCGTCATTCTGGTTCGCGTCGACAAAAACAATGTTGGGAGCCTTTCCGCCCAGCTCAAGGGAGACTCGTTTCAGATTGCCAGCCGAAATCTTGACAAT
>JACXTT010007467.1_pt1 | contig 15384 bp, 12 predicted proteins | sample 9270951 | NCBI WGS metagenome assembly JACXTT01 (sample SAMN15532306, study PRJNA645909) | rock metagenome | isolation source: weathered quartz diorite | place: Puerto Rico | collected 2017-06-21 | reverse complement strand
GCGAGGGCTTCGCTACACCAGAGAACAATTTGATGAGCTACTTAGCGAAACTGAAAATTACGTCCGCCAAAACCCAACGCAGTCACTGTTCTATGCTTTTGTCGCGGGATTTATCTTAAACCGTTTACCAGTGGGCCGGATCCTGAGTGGTTTTGTTCGTTTGCTTTTGGTCGCGCTTAAACCGGCGATTCTCATTTATGGCGCAACCAAGCTTTACCAGACGCTGGAAGAAGAGTGAGTCGGCATTCGCGATTCGTGATCCGAATGCACGATCTGACGATTTACCAATTGCGCGAATCAATCCTCAAGGGTCAAGCCAACCTTGAGCGACACCTGCCAGTGTGCGACTTCTCCCTCTTCCAAATAACCGCGTGTCTCCGTCACCTCAAACCATCGCATGTTGCGAATGGTCTTCTTGGCACGCGTCAGCGTGTTCTCACCGCATTCTCGAAGCCGTCCGGAGACGAACCGACCAACTCAATCTTTTTGTATATGTGATCAGCCATGGTGGATTGTTTGATCACCCTGTCAGAGAACACAAATGATTTGGTCGAAGCGATGAAGCGTTAAAGCGTCCTCCCAGCAATTTTGTTGAAGATATTAGAGACCGCCGATGCACGACCCGAACATCGAATCACACCTGATCGAACGCCGCATCTTTAAACCATCAAAAGAATTTGTGGCGCACGCACGAATCAAATCGCTCGCGCAATATCGCCGGATGTATCGCGAGTCGATCAGGCAGCCGGCAAAATTTTGGGCCCGAGAGGCGCAGGAACTGATCTGGCAGCGGCAATGGAACAAAGTTCTCGAATGGAAGACGCCGTTGGCAAAGTGGTTTGTCGGTGGGAAACTGAACGTTTCGGAAAATTGTTTAGATCGACATCTCCTGACGCATCGCCGGAATAAGGCCGCGATCATCTGGGAAGGTGAGCCCGGGGAAAAACGGACGCTGACGTATCAGCAACTACATTACGAGGTGTGCCGTTTCGCAAACGTTCTGAAGCGAAATAAGATCGGCAAAGGCGATCGAGTCATCATTTATTTACCGAACATCCCGGAAGCCGCCATCGCCATGCTGGCCTGCACACGCATTGGCGCCGTTCACTCCGTTGTGTTCGGGGGCTTCAGCGCCGATTCCATTCGCGATCGGATCGCAGATAGCGGCGCGACTGCGTTAATTACGGCGGACGGAAGTTATCGCCGCGGCGGAATCGTTCCGCTGAAGAAAAATACCGATGACGCGTTACGCGATGGGTCGACCGTCAAATGCGTCATCGTTTATCAACGATCCCACAATGAAATTCACATGGAACCAGGCCGCGATGTCTGGTGGCATCGCGAGTTGGAATATGTCGATGCAAATTGTCCGCCTGCGTCCCTGGACAGCGAGCACCCCCTTTACATTCTCTACACCAGCGGATCGACCGGGAAACCAAAGGGAATCCTGCACACGACCGGCGGCTACCTGGTCGGTATTTACACCACGCTGAAGTACATCTTCGACATTCGTGATGAAGATATTTTCTGGTGCACAGCGGACATCGGCTGGGTGACCGGACACAGTTACGTCGTTTACGGCCCACTGGCGAACGGCGCCACCACATTAATGTACGAAGGCGCACCCAACTGGCCGGAGCCGGACCGTTTCTGGAAGATCATTGAACAGCATCGTGTGAACATTCTTTACACTGCGCCGACCGCGATTCGCGCATTCATTCGCTGGGGCGACGCGTGGGTAAAAAAGCACGACCTTTCCTCGCTGCGTTTGTTGGGAACGGTCGGTGAACCAATCAATCCGGAAGCCTGGATATGGTACCACAAAACAATCGGACGTGGACGTTGTCCGATCGTCGATACCTGGTGGCAAACCGAAACCGGTGCAATTATGATCACTCCCCTGCCCGGCGCGACGCCGACAAAGCCGGGAAGCGCGACCTTGCCGTTCTTCGGTGTCGATCCTGCGGTGGTCGATTCAGGCGGCCAGGAATGCGCCGTGAATGTTGGTGGCAAATTGATTCTTCGCCGACCCTGGCCCTCGATGTTGCGCACGATCTACGGCGACAAGGCACGTTATCAAAAGCAATATTGGAGCGAATATAAAGGCAACTACTTCACCGGCGATGGCGCCAGGCGTGATGAGGACGGATACCTTTGGATTGTTGGACGGATCGACGATGTGCTAAATGTTGCCGGACATCGCCTTGGCACTTCTGAAATCGAAAGCGCCCTGGTGAGTAACGCCACGGTCGCGGAAGCAGCGGTAGTCGGGCGGCCGGATGAGCTTAAAGGTCAGGCCGTGGTCGCGTTTGTGACCCTGAAAGCAAATATTGAACCGACAAATGCGCTCAAAACCGATTTGCGCGAGCACGTTGGAAAACACATCGGTGCCATTGCCAAGCCGGACGAAGTTCGTTTTGCCGAAGCGCTGCCAAAAACACGCAGCGGAAAAATCATGCGCCGGCTTCTCAAGGAATTGGCGAGCGGGGCCAAAGTTACCGGCGACACAACCACGCTGGAAGATTTCAGCGTCCTGACAAAGTTGGCCGAGCCGGAAGAATGATGATCGAGCCGTTGTCCATCTAAGCGCGGTCGGACCTTCGTGCTGGTGGAAATTTCTTTTTCAACGGCTTTGTTCGCGTAGCCTTAACTCATGAGTTTCATTCGGACAGGGCTCCGCGAGGTCGGACTAAAAATCCGGCGGCAGAAAACGCGGATGGCGTTGCGTCATGAGAGGCGTCTCTTGCAAAGGAGCGAAATTAATCTTGGACGCGAAGGCACCTCCCAAGCCGGCAATTTCCCCGAGCTCCGCAACGAGATTGTCGCACTAAAAAAGCTCGAGCAGGAGCAGAAAGAAGTCGCACTCCGCATCGCGCAGATCGAAGAAGGAATCAAAAAAATCGAGAGGCAACGACAAGAGAACACACGTGAGCAAAACGAAGCGCTGGCCAAATTGGAAACAGAAAAGAAACCGATTTTGCAGCGTCGCAACGAAGTGAAAAGTGCGGCTGATGTTTGTGCAAACGAACTGTCGGCGGTGGAGCAGCGCATTCAGCAAAACGATGCCTCCGATCGGGATCTATTGAAGCGACTCTCCGAACTGCAAGCACAGACTCCGCCTCCGGCTGATCTGGAAGCTCAATCCGCCAGCATTGCAGCGCGGCGGGCACGGCTTCCGGAGGAACGCGCCGAGCTGGTGCGCGCGCGGCTTGGCAGTACCGAAGCAAGCCGGATCGCCAAAGAAAAATTAACGGCCGCGGAAGTAGAGCTCTCCGCCATCGACAAGAACATCGAGCGCACTCGCACTGAATTCGAAGCGCGCGACCGCGCCCTAAACGACAACATTCGCGCTCAGCAGGAGGCGCTGCGGGGCGAACGTGCGCACCATCAGGTTGTGGAGGAGCGAAAAAATCCTGCCTACCTGAATATTGGTCGCCACCTTGCCACGCAAGGGATCGCTCCGCCCAATGCGCCTCATTTGCTCAAGGACGTCCATCGCCATCGCGCAGCGGTAGATCGACATGTTCAACACACATCCGAACTGGCTTTGCTTTCGAGCCAGATCGACAAGCAGGAGCTGCGGCAATTTTATTTCAGCGTTTTTTCCGTGATGGTGCTGCTGCTAATCGGTTTCGCGCTCTTTTTCCAATCGCCGCCCAAACGCGAGTGGCTGCCGCAAGAGACCGACTCAATTTTGTCAATCAATACCGATCAATTTGACCGCGATGATTTGCCGAAACGCTGGCGAAAGGAGCAGCCGGCAGCGTGGCAGAATATTTGGAAGGGTCTGCTCGGCGCAGGCGGACGCACTCCGGTTTTGAACTTAATCCGAGATACGCGACGGATCACCCGTGCTGCCACCATCAATGACGCTGGGGTGGTGCGCGAATTCTTTCTGGTCGAAACACGCGGCGACGTCTCTCAGGTCATTCGCGCGATCGATCACGACAGCGCCTTTCAGCGACGAACCATCAATGGGCTGCCGGTTTGGGAACAAGCAGACCTGGCACTCGCCCGTGTCGGTCCGACGACACTCGCCGTTGGCACAGAAACGGAAGTGGATGAATTAGTTCGAGTCCGCCTCGGGATGGAGCACGACCTCAAGATTACCGGTCAATTGTTCGATCGATTTCAAGCGCTCGACCGCGAAAGCGCGCTGCGCCTGATCTCACGCGATCCGCCTGATCTGGCGCGTGTCTTTCATCCGATTTTCGTGCACGAATTGCTCGACGATTCCCAGCTTCTTGGGCTTGCCCTGACTCTGCAAAATCCGGTACGAGCAAGATTGCTTTTGAAAACGAAATCGGCTGAAATTGCTGCTCAATTGGCACGTCAATTTCATGACGAGCCACAGCGTTGGCTGCGCTTGCAGGATTCGGACCTCTTGCTCTACAAACAACCGCCCGACGTTACCAGACAGGGCACGAACCTTGAGCTGCACTTTAATGTGCCAGAGGATGCTGCTCGACTTCTCCTCCAACGAATTGCTAAAATCGATACCGCAACCACAGTAGCGACCGACTGATTGCTCTGCCTGCGCCGCTCTGGTTCCCGACTGATGATTTTAGCTCACAAAATTCGGCGATATCGCGAGCGGCGGCTGTTTCTGCCGCTGGGCATATGCATGTCAATCTGGGCAGGTAAACTGGCCGCCAATCCGGAATTGGTCGATATCAAAGCGGTTGTACCGACGATTGTGGTCGAGCTTCGCTATGCCAGTCCACATAATGTGACGGGGCGTGCACTTTACCCGGCTGGGACGCGCGCACTCATCCTTCCGGGTGTGGGCCAGCAACTGGCCAACGCCCAAAAATTCCTTCGCCAATATGACTACGGTTTAAAGATCTGGGACGCATATCGACCGAAAGCAGCGCAGGAGCTGCTCTGGCAACTTAGCGGCAAAAGCGAATTCATCGCGGATCCTGAAAATGGATTTGGCTCCATGCACTCGTGGGGCGCTTCGGTCGATGCCACGCTGGTCGATAGCTTGGGACGGTCGGTGAGCATGCCCACCGGTTTCGACGACTTCACCCCAGCGGCCACGATGTACTATCAAGGCACAGATCGATCGGTAAGAACGCATCTGCGGTTGTTACAGATCGCAATGGGGGGAAACAATTTCTGCGGACTACGCATCGAGTGGTGGCATTTCACCACTGTCGATTGGAAAAAATACGTGCCCGAGCATGTGGCCAAGGAAAGCGCAGATAACACCAATGCGAAGGCGGCGAAGCTAAAAGCTGTCTCGCAGAAAGGTCCGACTTCCAAAACATGAAATGATTGAGACGCTTCTGCGCGATTTACGGCAACCGGAATATATTCACGTCCTGATCAATCCGCTTCCAGTCTACGGACTCGGCCTTGGGTTGATTGGTTTGATCATGGCGTTGCTTCTCCGGAGCCGCCCGGCGAAAGTCGCCACCCTCACTATTGTCCTGATTAGCGCCGCTTCAGCCTGGCCGGTTTACGAGTTTGGTGAACAAGGCTACGACCGCGTTCTATCCATGACCGATGACGACGGACGAGTCTGGTTGGATGAACACCGAGACCGGGCCGAGGATCTCATTTACTTTTTTTACGGTCTCGCCGCATTGACCGCGGTGGCGATTGCCGCGCCGCTGAGATGGCCGAAATCATCAGTCATACTTGCAATCGCCGTGCTTTTGTTTGGGATGGCGGTCTTGGGAATGGGTGGCTACATCGCGTATGCCGGCGGAAAAATTCGGCACCGTGAGTTTCGCAACGAGCCGCCACCAAAAAAATCTGAGCGGGAGCAACATTAGATCAACAATAACGCACCCTGCCGTAACAGGGCAGACGCTCCGCCTGACGGGTTTTACTTAGGCAAGCGCAGCGCTCGCTCGACACTTTCATTGTGGCAACGGAATTGGATTACGCCGAGCGGAATGTTCAGCAGCACAGCGTCGCGTTAAAAAAACCGCTCGGCCTGGGCGATCTCGTCCTGACCCAGATTCTCTTTGTCGTCGGATCAAGCTGGGTCGGCGCGGCCGCCAAACTTGGGCAGTCACATCTTTTCTTCTGGTTGCTGGCCATTTTGCTCTTCTACATTCCGCAGGCCGCGGTCGTGATTTATTTGAATCGCCTTATGCCGCTCGAAGGCGGCATTTATCAATGGGCAAAGTTCGGTTTTAATGAATTCGCCGGTTTCATCGTGGCCTGGAACCTCTGGTTGCTCTCCATTACCGTGATTGCGCTGGGCGGAATGTTCGTCACAACCAATATTTCTTACGCTCTCGGCGAAACTGGGGCCTGGATGCCAAACAGCAAATGGTGCGTGTCGCTGATCAGTTGCCTACTGGTTGCCGGCCTCGGCTGGACCGGAATCCACGGCTTGTCACTAGGCAAATGGGTCCACAACATCGGCGCGTTCGCCATGCTTTTGGTTTATGGCGCTCTGGTAGTCCTGCCGTTGGTCGCCCTCGCCCGTGGCGACCTGAAGCAATATCAACCGCTCCGGATTTTTGCGCCCACGATGTCGATGTTTTACTGCCTCAACATTTTCAGCAAACAGGCCGTCGGCGCACTGAGCGGGTTTGAGTACGTCGCAATTCTTGCCGGCGAAACGCGCGCCCCGGCGCGGGACATCGGCCGATCGGTTGTCATCGCGTCGCCTATCATTGCCCTGATGTTTGTTTTCGGAACCAGTTCGGTTTTAGCCTTTATTGGAAACAATCAAATCGACCTCATCGGTCCGGTGCCGCAAACATTGCGCCTCGGTCTGCGCTCTTTCCCAATCGCGGGTCAAATCGCGTCCATCGGAATTGTGTTGATGACGGTGCGATCGATTTCATCAACGAGCGTTCATTTAACCGGCAGTTCCCGGTTGCCGATGGTGGCGGGCTGGGATCGGCTCCTGCCCGGGTGGTTCTCGCATTTGCATCCGCGATACAAAACGCCAATCAACTCAATCACTTTCGTCGGCACCATTACATTGGCGATCGCCATCGCGAGCCAGATCGGAGCCGGGATCCAGGAAGCATTTCAACTCGTAGACAATGCCGCCAACGTCTTTTACGGAATTGTTTACGCCATTCTCTTCGCGATTCCGATTGCCGGTGCAGCAACGATTCGTCGTAGCGCACCGTTTTGGTTGCGAATCGCCGCGATCTGCGGCTGCGCTGTTTCTCTGCTCGCCATTTTTTTTACTGTCTATCCCATCATCGACGTGCCGAGCCCGCTGGTTTTCGGAGCCAAAATCATCACTGTGACTTTGATTGCCAACGCCATTGGCGTGCTCATCTTCACGTTCGGCAAAAAACGCCGATAAGTGAAAGCCTAACGCAACTCTCGGCTACCCACCGCAAATATTTGGGGAGGCCATGGTCGATCTTGCAGGCAATGATCTCTGGGACCTCGTAGGGATGAAGCGAGCACAGTTTAGCTTGGAAGGCCCGCTGTCGTTTTTGGCTCACTTTGAAAAAGACAAGCGTTTCATTTCCGGTTTCGACCTTTTGTTTCCAACGATAGATCGATTTGACCCCCGGCAGGATATTTGCACAGGCGGCGTATTTTTCCCTGACCAACTGATTGGAAATTCGCCGCGCTGTTTCAGCGTCCGGAAACGTGCTGAGCGCGAGCAGAATCTTTTCGGCCATTTGTTAGGCCAACGCCGGCTCTGCCAGACGGCTCGAGGCCGGACTTCGGCAGATCCAGCCGCCACCGAGCACCACGTCGTCATCGTAGAAGACAGCTGCCTGTCCGGGGGTGACAGCGCGCTGCGGTTCATCCAGGCGAATCTGAGCGCGATGGTTCTCGATCGGCGTCACGGTCGCGCGCGTGCCAGGGTGATTATAGCGGATTTTGACCGTGACTTCCAAGGTAGTTGTAGCCGTGGTTGCTGACCGCGGGCCGGGGTCAACGACCTCGGCTACAGGGCTCGCGGCGGGACCGGGATTAGCGATCCCGGATACAGGGTGCCAGTTCACACGATCGACCTCAAATTCATCGCAAAGCAGGTCCTCGACGTCGCCGACGATGACGCGATTTGTTTCCGGTTCGAGATCTATGACGTAGCGCGGACGAGGCGAGCCGCCGGGAAGGCCCTTGCGCTGGCCAATCGTGAACAGCTCGATTCCATCGTGCGGTCCGAGAAAATTTCCATCGCGATCATATATCTCGCCGCGATGAAATTCGTTTGCCGTCAAATGAGAGTGCAGAAATGCTTTGTAATCGTTCCCTGGGACGAAACAGATTTCCTGGCTGTCCATTTTGTCGGCAACTTTCAGGCCTAACGAACGCGCGATCTCACGGATTCTGGGTTTGGTCATCGCACCGAGCGGGGTGAGGGCGCGATGCAATTGAGGCGGGCGAAGACTAAACAGAAAATATGACTGGTCCTTGCGTGGATCGACACCCTTGCGCAAAATGGCGCGACCGGGGTCACCGATCCCGGCCACAGGGTGCTCGATGATCGCGTAGTGTCCGGTGGCGATGAAATCACAGCCGAGTGTCTGGGCTTTGCCCCAAAGATTACCGAATTTCAGTTTCTCATTGCACATCACACAGGGATTTGGCGTCCGACCAGCTTGATATTCACTGGCGAAATAATTGATGACGGTTTGTTCAAAATGATCCGATTCATCAACCACATAGTGAGGAATACCTAACGAATGCGCAACGGCGCGGGCGTCTGCCACCGCCTGGGGCCCGCAGCATTTATCCTCCGCGCGCGACATGCAATCCTGCGGCCACACTTTCATGGTGACGCCGATGACTTCGTACCCTTGCTCGCGCAGTAGATATCCGGCGACGCTGGAGTCCACTCCACCGCTCATGCCGAGCAGGACGCGCTGTTTATTCATTGGACGGGCAATGTCGTCGAACGCGTGAAACCGTCAACCGTGCTGGGTAGCACACGCGTCTCGCGTGTTGGCGATGGCGTCCTCGCCATCGCGAACTTTTTTTTGCGTCCCCAACTCACGGCAGATGTGAAACCCTATAAAAGATCGTTTCGGCGGGACGCCGAAACCAGCACGCGAGACGCGTGCGCTACCCGGAATGGGGGCTGATGTCCTACAATTTCAACGCGCGGCTGACGAATGGGCTGCCGCGGAGAGTGAAACGCCAATCTAAATCTGCCGAACGCGTGATCCCAATCCGCCGGTCGGTCGCAAGATTGACCACGATGTCTGACCGTGTCCTGAAGCAGTAATAGGGGTTGATGCATAGATCCATTTCATGATGCCGTCCGGTGATAGCGAAGGCACGAGTGAGCTTGCCCGGACCGGAGCAGAGTTTTCGAAGATCAGTAACGCCGCGCCGCTTCTTCATCAGCCCGATTCCCCGCCATGGCTCGAGCGCACGAATCAAGACAAATCCATTGGCGTCGCCTTTGACAAGGACGTTCAACATCCAATGAACACCGTAGTTGAAATAAACGTAAGCCGTGCCGGGTTTGTTGCGTTCGATAAACGCACGGGCGCTTGGCCGCGTAAAAGTGTGCGCGGCTTCATCGTTGAGTGCCGCATAAGCCTCAACCTCGACGATAATTCCCGCGCATCGTCCCCAGACTAGTTCTGTCCCAACAAGCTCACGAGCACAACTGATCGGATCGCGCCGAAAGAAGTTCCGGCGAACCATGTGTTCTCTCACCACGATGGCGACGCTCGCCCGGATAGCGGATGCGGCGTCATAATCAGCTATTGTTGTGTAACCGGTATGCCTTGCCAATCGCCGCAAGGAGTTTGGGCGAGTTGCAAGGAGGGAGCGAAACGCCTGTATCCATTGCGATACAGGCCGAGCAAGCGACGCGGAAATTCGCCCAAAGAACTGCGGCCCGGAGGGTTGAGTTGAAAATGTCCCGGCGCCTGCGTTGCCTCTCGGTTACAGGTAATGCCAGTCCGGTCCGCACTCCGGACGGACTCGTCCTGCGGCGAGCTCGGACCAAAGGACATGCTCACTCGGCGCGCCTTGGCGGCGGGACATTTTGAACTCAACGATTGGCAAGTCATCCCGGTTACACAACACTAAAAACCCCCGGCTTTGTACAGGACCGGCAATGTCACATCGCACGCTACCGGTTTGCCGTCGCGAAACGCCGGGATGAACTTCGCGTTGTCAAAATCATCAAGAGCAGCATCAGCAAATCCAAGCAAAGGAGGTTCCTCAGACAGAACTTCGATCTCTTGAAGATTGCCAGTCGCGTCGATTTTCATTTGCAATTGCACCGCCCCATCCACCAACACGGCCTCGGCTGGATAGTGAAATCCCTTAAACTTCGATTCGGCGCTGAAAAATGGCTGCGGCCCAATAAAGTCGTGCTCCTCTTTGACCTCGGCCATCTCTTGATTGGAAAAGATGCGCAGCCGCGGTTTCCCATCGACCACGGCGAAGATGACAGTGCCATAATAAATCGCGTCTACTGGCCGATGATTGTAAACGGCAGGAATAAACCGCTGGTCAGCTGCCGCCGACAGTCTCTTCCGTAGCTCGTTTTCGAGCGGTTTCGAATCCGGTGTCCCTCCAAACAACGCACTCCATTCCACTTCCCCGCTTTTTCTCACCGAACAGATGAACAAAATAAATGCGTCCTTCTGACCCTTTTTCATCAGATCGTTCGTGTCGATGCGATTGATCAAGGCATCTGGACCCTTCCCGACCAGAACAGGCCGATACATCGGCAGGTCCTTCGTTTGCGCCGATGGAACTTCGGTCACCTGCGATGAGGCAATATCGGCAACTGATAAAATGACAAGCAGCGAAAACGCGAACCGGCGCATGGGCAAATACGCAAGCGAAACGCGTCGTTTTTTCAAGCGCAATTCGAGCAATGCCCTTATCTCACACGGGCAAGCTACATCTAACGCTGGCGCATAAAGTACCTCCAAGCCACGACGTAGAGAGGGTACTCGAAAGTGCAATCAACGGGACGCCCATTGCGAAAACCAGGAACATATTTCGCCCTGGCGAAGAGTTTCCGCGCAGCGTCACCGAAGCCAACACCAGGTGGATCTTCCACGACCACTTTCATGTCCTTCAGGTTGCCATTTGCATCCACCGACATCGAAAGATTTGTCACACCACCACCGCCGCCACTCTGCAGGAGACGCCACGTCCCTTTCAGCTCGAATGTCCCACCTACCCAGTCAGCGGTTCTTGGAATGAGCTGCGGTGCAACAAAATTGTTCCCTTGCTTGATGTCGTCGTGGCTCTGATTCGCATAAACGCGCAGATGTGGTTTGCCGTCATTTACAAAAAACATCACGGTTCCCAAAAAAAGAACGTCGGTCTGATCTCCATTGTAAACGGCTGGGATAAAACGACAGGCGTCAAGGGCGTGCGCCACTTCTTCTCTTAACGGTAACGTTTCGGGCGTGTCTCGATATATGATGTGATTTCCGACCTTGCCATAACCGGTTACATGGCAGGTGAACATCAAAATGCCATCACGCTGGCCTTTCTCCATCAACTTTTTTGTATTGATGACATTAACCAGGGCTTTGGGTCCACTTCCAACCAAGGCCGGCCGAAACTGCGGGCCAGCGGCTTGCAACGAGACAAGCCCGACGAAACACAAGATAGCAAGGTGGGGGAGCGCGCGTGAACACATGGCAAATACGCAAGCGAAGTGCGCAGTTTTTTTCAAGCGTATTCTTGGAGCTCTGTCAGGCTGCGCCCGACAACCGAGTGCCGAAAAGTTTGTGCACGACTTTATGACGCCGAAAGTAATCGATCAGTGCGTCCCGCGTCTGCACCGGGTGAAACTGACAATTGGCACCGGGGGATTCGAGCAGGGAGCGCAGTTTCATGAAGTGATGACCGCCACTGCGCGAGTCGAACGTGTTAAAGGCAATCGTATATTTTTTGTCGCGCTCGAGCGGACGGCCGCCTGCGAGTGTCATCGATCTGATTCGGTACTCGGCGCCGCGGCGCTCAGTCGTAACATCAAATCCCATCAAGTTACGTCCTTCGTGACTATTGTAAGCTTCCTCCATGATTGCTTGGATTTCGCCCGGGCGAAGTGTTGCCGTCACGACGTAGTTTTCGTATGGCAGAACACTCCAGGCGTCATGGACTGTTTTTGACCCGGCGACAAACTCGCGCCTGTCATCGAAGAGACCGTGAAAGACGCCATCGACGACAACGTTTCGAGCCTGCAATCCTTCCATGATAGCCGCGCCGATCAATCGCTCGAGATCGCTCGGTTCGCCTGGGCGACCGCGCCCGTGCAGGGTTTCGGCTAATTGTCCGATCGGTTGCACCAGCGCCGCATGCGATTCAGCCAATTGCGATTTCGCACGGGAAAGAACGACAGGATCAAGATCGATCCGGCGGTCCATCAACTCGCAAGTCGCTCGCCTCTCAATTAATTTTTTTGAGGCACGATCGACAAGCAGATCGACACGACCGGCGTAAATTCCAAAATGGTCGGCCTGGGTAAGCAACACGCCGTTGGTCAGGCGACTCTGAATCGGTTGGTGAGTATGGCCGGCAATGAACACGGCCAATTCCTGGAATTCGGCAGTGAGCGACATCACGTTGTTGGCGAAGTCGTCGCCGCCTGTCCTCGACTTTAGTCCCATGTGCCCGGCCAGCAGAATGATGTTCGCGCCTTCACCTTTTGCTCTGGCAATCGCGCGCCGCACCGGTTCAACCGGGTGTGGAAAATCCAGATCCCGCGTAAACTCGGCTCGAAACCAAAACGGCATTCCCGGCGTTGTCACCCCGATGATGGCGATTTTGATTCCGGCAATTTCCTTCAAAATAAACGGCTGGACCTTCGCAAACGGATTTTGCCGGTCGGAAAATTCGCCGGCCGGTTTTCCTTCCAAAAGGGTGTTCGCAGCCAGCACCGGCATCGCTGACCTGGCGAGCGCATTTTGAAAAACCTCGATTCCCCAATCGAACTCGTGATTGCCGATGATCCACGCGTCGTATTTCAAATAATTGAACAGGTCGATCATTAGTTCGCCCCTGCTGCGAAAGCCGACGTCCGTGCCCTGATAAACGTCGCCGACGTCAATCAGAATCGAGTCTGGATTTTGTCGTCGCCAGCGCTGGATTTGAGTGACGCAACGCGCCAGCCCGCCGAGGTCCGGATTTCCATCGTAATCGAACGTCGGCAAAATGTGGCCGTGCAAATCGGTAGTATGCAAAATCGAGATGCAGACGATATCGGAACTGAGCGCTTCCGCGGCGCGGGCGACATCTGGGACCGCAGCGATTAATCCCGATTGACCGAGGACTTTTAAAAAATCACGTCGGGTCCAGGAGAGCCTCGGGGAAGACATGGCCTTGCTCAGTGGCGCGATGGTAGTGACACCGGACCTTCGCGACAACCAAAGATTGGCTGTGAGCCGTTTGGCTTTGTTGCTTTACAATCACAGCCCGCAGCCGAGGACGGGCTGCCACCACAGAACAACCGGGAGTGATCCACGTCCATCAGAGGTAACCCGTTAGACCTTGTCCTGTGGTGGCAGGCGTCCTCGCCTGCCTCCGCCGAATCCGACGGGAGCCTTTCATCTCTTTCGTTTGATCGCGGTTTTGGCCGGTTCGAGAATTTGCGCACCGCTATCTTAACGGCGTAGGCTGCAAACGGGAGCCAGCCTGATTTATATGCTCAGCGAAAAGTCTGTCACAGAACTAAAAGCAAACCTGCGCGGACGAGTCATTGAACGAGGCGATAGAGATTACGAGGAAGCCCGCAAACTCTACAATGCCATGATCGATAAGCGCCCGCTTCTCATCGCTCAATGCGCTGATGTCGCGGACGTGATCTCGAGCGTGCGTTTTGGGCGGCAGAATAATCTCCTCACCGCCATACGCGGTGGTGGCCACAACGGGCCAGGACTGGGCAGCTGCAACGACGGGCTTGTAATCGATCTCTCGCCGATGAAGGGGGTGCGCGTCGATCCAGCGAATCGCACCGTGCGGGTGGGACCAGGTTGTGTCCAGGGCGACGTGGACCATGCCGGGCACGCGTTCGGGTTGGCCGTGCCAGCCGGGATCGTATCTACCACCGGCATCGCCGGCCTCACCCTGGGTGGCGGCCACGGTTACCTCGCACGCAAGTACGGCTTGACCATTGATAATCTGATCGAGGCTGATGTCGTTCTGGCTGATGGCAGCTTCGTGACTGCAAACCCTTCCCATCATGAAGATCTCTTTTGGGCATTACGGGGTGGCGGCGGAAATTTTGGCGTCGTAACGAGTTTCGTTTTTCAAGGTCAGCCGGTCAGCCAAGTTTTTGCTGGCCCAATCTTCTGGAAAATCGAGGACGCCCGGCAAATAATGCGGTGGTATCGAGAATTTCTGCCGCGGGCGCCAGTCGAGTTCTGTCCGTTTCTCGGTGTAAAAACGGTGCCCTCAACCGACCCTTTTCCGAAGGAGCTTTGGGGCCGAAAGATTTGCGCCTTGATCTGCTGCTACAACGGCCCGCTGGATAAAGCCGAGCAAATATTCAAGCTCATCCGGCAAGAGCTTCCATCGCCCATCCTCGATTGGACGGGGTCGATGCCATTCCCAACTCTGCAAAGCCTGTTCGATCCGTTGTTCCCCAAAGGCATGCAATGGTACTGGAAAGGCGACTTCGTCAAAGAACTCTCCGACGAGGCGATCGACGTGCACCTGAATTACGCCGCGAAAGCGCCAAGCGAACTTTCGCTGATGCATCTCTATCCGATAGACGGCGCGGTTCATCGCGTGGGAAAAGACGCGACGGCCTGGAGTTGTCGAGACGCGACTTGGTCGATGGTGATCGCGGGTATCGACCCGGACCCAGCCAAAGCCGGGCCGATTACAGCGTGGGCCAAGGAATACTGGGAAGCGCTCCATCCTTTTACCATGGGCGGGGCCTACGTGAACTTCATGATGGAAGAGGGCGAGGATCGCGTCCGGGCAACTTATGGGAATAATTACGAGCGACTGGTTGCGATTAAGAACAAATACGATCCCGATAACTTCTTTCGGGTGAATCAAAACATTAAGCCAGCGGGCAGGAAATCAGAGAAAGTTGCTGCGTCTTGATTCTGTTTGCTGCCAGCAAGCCATCACGCGATGAACGCTGAAGAGTTGAGGTCGTTGCAAGCACCGCTTAAGGATCGGTATCGAGAGCAACCGGAAACCGCGCTGGTCACTTTGAGGGCCGAGGGGCGAATCGGTAAGGGTGTCACCTGCAAAGTGGAAACTGGTAAAGCGCTGGTCGAAGCGGGACTTCACCCGGCGACGGGTGGCGATGGGCTGAGCGCGTGCTCGGGCGACATGTTACTACAGGCTTTGGTCGGATGCGCCGGTGTCACCCTGCGCGCGGTCGCAACCGCGCTTGGTATTCAATTGCGCGACGCCACCATTCGCGCGGAAGGTGATCTCGATTTTCGCGGCACACTCGGAGTCTCCAAAGAGGTTCCGGTTGGATTCAAACAGATT
>JACXTT010007466.1_pt1 | contig 15384 bp, 14 predicted proteins | sample 9270951 | NCBI WGS metagenome assembly JACXTT01 (sample SAMN15532306, study PRJNA645909) | rock metagenome | isolation source: weathered quartz diorite | place: Puerto Rico | collected 2017-06-21 | reverse complement strand
TGCTCTTCAAAATACGCCCCCAGTTTTTCGTTTACTAATGCCTCGACGAACCCTTTCACGTCGCTATTACCCAGCTTGGTTTTGGTCTGCCCCTCGAACTGAGGCTCGGGGACTTTGACGCTGATGACAGAGGTAAGCCCTTCGCGGATGTCTTCTCCTTGTAGTCCTTCCTGATCCTTTTTTAGCAAGCTGTTGGCCATTGCATAGGAATTAACCGTGCGGGTGAGAGCTGCCTTGAGACCAATGAGGTGGGTTCCCCCCTCTACGGTATTGATGTTGTTAGCGAAGGAGTAGATGTTTTCTGCATACCCCTCGTTCCACTGCACGGCGATCTCAGCCTCTGTTCCGTCTTTCTCTCCACGCAGGTAGATCACCTTTGAGTGAAGGGGGGTTTTGGCCAAACCAAGATGCTCAACGAAAGAAACGATTCCCCCTTCGTAATGGAAATCGTGGCGTTTGGCTGGTTCTCTTTCGTCCTCGATGGAGATATGCAGGCCTGGGTTCAAGAAGGAAAGTTCTCTGAGTCTCTGAGAGAGGAGATCAAAGCTAAATTCTCGATCTTCGAAGATTTGATTATCGGGTTTGAAAGTGACTCGCGTTCCGCTTTCTGTTGCTCTGCCGACTTCACCCAGGTCCGCTTCTGGTTCTCCCCGATGGTATTTCTGCAGATAGACCTTTCCACCCCTTTTAATTTCTATCTCAAGGTTCTCGGAGAGAGCGTTGACGACTGAGACACCAACTCCATGCAGTCCACCCGAGACCCGATAAGCCCCCTTATCGAATTTCCCTCCAGCATGAAGCTTCGTCAGGACGACTTGTGCCGCGGAGACGCCTTCTGTGGGATGAATCTCAGTAGGGATTCCCCGTCCGTTGTCTACGACGGTGGCGCTATTATCGACGTGGAGAGTGACGTGGATATTGTTGCAGTAGCCGGCCAGAGCTTCGTCTACAGAGTTATCGACGACCTCGAAGACGAGGTGGTGGAGGCCTCTCTCCGCAGTGTCCCCGATATACATCCCTGGTCGTTTACGTACAGCTTCAAGGCCTTCGAGGACTTTGATTTGGCTCGCTCCGTAGTCTTGGTCGAGCATGTATCCCTCAAGGAAAAATTTATAAAAGCGTTATTTTTATTGCCATTTGCAGAAGATGATAATACCATCTTTCTGCCTTTAAGTAAACCTGAATAAATAGAGAAGACAATTTTAAAACAGTTTCTCAAATTATAATATCCTCATTGGCATAATAACGTAGGAGAAATCGCTGTCTTCCTCTGTTTGCAGCAGCCCAGGGCTGACTTCGTCTTTCAGGTATAATATAACTTTCTGTCCCTCTTCCATGACGGTGAGCGCTTCGGTCAGGTACCTACCATTGAAGCCAATGGTGATACTCTCGCCTCCGTGATTGACTGCTATCTCCTCCACCCCTTCTCCGATGTCGGGGGTATTGACGGAGATCTCCATGCGATCTTTCTCAGTTTGCAGCTTTATTCCGCGAGAACGCTCGGTCGTCAGCACAAGCAGACGGCGCAGGGCACTAAGGAAGTCCTCTCTGGAGAAGGTAATTGCGTGTTTTCTGTCCGTGGGGATGACCTGATGGTAGTCGGGAAATTCTCCTTCGACGAGCCGCATGGAGAGTTCTGTAGTGTCCTTTTTCAGAATCGCCGATGTTCCCTTGAGGGCGAGTGTCACGTCTCCTTCGCTTTTTTCTAGGAGCTTTCGTGCTTCGATCAATCCTTTGCGTGGAAGAATTGCACGCGGCCATGCTGCCGGCTCGAGGATGGTTGTCTCTCTTTCGATGAGGGCGAGACGATGCCCGTCACTGGCGACCATGCGAAGCTTTCCGGCTTTCTGCGCCTCGACATAGACGCCGCTGAGTTGCAGGCGCGTTTCATCTGGGGAAGCGGCGAAGAGGGTTTTCTCCACCATCTCCCTAAGAGTTTTTGCAGAAAGGGATGTCGTTGCGGCGGGGGGAGTTCCTGCTTGCTCTGTAGGGACAACAGCAGGAAATTCTTTCGGGTCAAGGCTGGCCAGCCGAAAGCGCGATTTGCCGCTGCTTACGTCAAGCCAGCCATTTCCAGTGGCACGGAGAGAGACTCGTTCTGGTGGGAGTTCTCTGATGATTTCATAGAGTTTGCGCGCGTCGGTAGTCACAGCGCCGTTTTTCTTTATCGTTGATTTGCATTGCTGGCGAATGCCGACCTCTAGGTCGGTTGCTCCAAGGGAAACTATTCCCTCAGCAGATTCTATGAGAACATGCGCGAGGATAGGAAGAGAAGAGCGCTTTTCTACGACTCCCTGGACAAGGTAGAGACATCGGATCAGGTCTTCTTTTTCTGCAAGACACTCCATATTGCCGTCCTCCCTTCCGGTAGATTTTTCTTTTTTCCTCTCTTACTACTACTATTATTCTTATATTCTTTATTTAATAGTAGTAGGGGCTGTGGATAAGTGGATAACTCTAGAAAGTTATGGGAAATCAATGGAATGGCACTTTCAAAGTTGTGGATAAGTCTGTGGAGAGTTCTGTGGATAACTTTCAGAGAGAAAAATTATCCACAGGTTATCCACAGGTTATCCACAGGGTTATCCACAGGTTATCCACAGGGTTATCCACAGGGTGATTTGCGCTCCTAAGAGCACCGTCCGTATATAGTCCGCTCAATACGATCAATAATAGCGTGGAGTTCTTCGTCTTTCTTCAGTCGCTTTTCTATAGCGCTGCAGGCGTATAAAACGGTCGTATGATCCTTTCCTCCGAACCTCATACCGATCATCGGGTAGGACGCGCCGGCGAGTTTGCGACACAGAAACATAGCCACTTGACGTGGGAAGGTAACCAGATTAGTGCGCCTCTTCGAGGTCAGGTCAGCGACGCGAATACCAAAATATTTACAGACCGCTCTTTGCACGGTCTCGACAGAGATCTCCTTGTCTTTTTCTTTCAACAGGTTCTGCAACACCTGGCGGGCGAAGTCGACCGTGATGACGTTGCGGGTCAGTGCAGACACAGCTTCTAGGCGTGTGAGACTCCCTTCCAGCTCGCGGACGTTCGAGGAGACATGAGAAGCGATGAAAATCGCTACTTCTGAAGGGAGGGGAATTTTTTTCGCTAGCGCTTTCTTTTGCAGGATGGCAACACGCGTTTCCAGGTCTGGAGGTTGGATGTCGGCGATGAGCCCCCATTCGAACCGGTTGCGCAGCCGTTCTTCCAGCCCGCTGATCTCATTAGGGAACTTATCAGAGGTAAGCACGATCTGCTTGTGCGCGTCGTAGAGAGAGTTAAAGGTGTGGAAAAATTCTTCCTGCGTGCGCTCACGGCCGGAAAGAAACTGCACATCATCGAGGATAAGGACGTCGGCTTGGCGAAACTTATTTTTAAAGTCGTCCATGCGATCGCTCCGCAAGTGAGAGATCAACTGGTTGGTGAAGGACTCTGACGAAAGGTAGAAAATACTGCCGCGTCCTTGCCTGACCAGAGTCTCGTGGCCGATCGCGTTGACGAGATGTGTCTTCCCTAGTCCCACTCCACCGTAGATGAAAAGCGGGTTGTAGTGCTTGCCTGGGTGGTCGGCGACCGCACGTGCAGCAGCGTGAGCGAACTGATTGCTGGCTCCAACGACGAAAGAAGAGAAGGTGTAGTTGGCAACAAGCCCGCCCTTGCGCATGGATCGAGAAGGGTCTGTCTTCCCGACTTCTTCATTTGTCGGGAAAAGCTCTCCTTGCGACTTACTGCCAACGTGAACGATAATCTGGACTGGATAGCCCAGAACACTCGCCAGAGATTCCTTGAGAGGAATGATCAAATTGCCCAGCAGTCTATCGCGGAAGAGGGTGCTAGGCACTTCGATGTGGAAGGTCTCGTCGCGCAGCGTAAGAGGACGTAAGGGTTTGAGCCACGTCTCCGTCGTCGTTTTCCCGACCCGTTCCTCGATCAACCCCAACACCTGTTCCCACACCTGATCCATACCCCACCCCTGCACAGCCGCGGCGAGCAAGTTATCCACACCTGTGGATAACCCTCTAACCTCGGTCCCCATAAGAAGTTTTTTCCCTTACTCCACAGGGTTATTCACACACCAACCCCGTCCCTCTTTCTCTCCGTCCCAGGGAGCCCCTGCTAGTTGGCTCATATCATCGGGAAGGAAAAGAAAGAATCTCAATATTCTTTTATGTCTCTATACCGGAAAAAAAAGAACCGAATTAAGGTGATGTCGTAGGCTCTTAAACTTTTTTTTTCAGGATTGCAAGAGAAAAAATGATATGTTCAGAAGTATCTGAGATTCCTTGAATTTCTCTTCGCCTTGACTCACCTCAGGTGAGGTGTTAGCAGGGAAAAACATTGCTCGTGCTCTGAAGGCCTTCTATGTCCACGTCCCATAAGCTTTTTCTCGAAGCGCAAGAATACCTACCAGGTGGCGTCAACAGCCCGGTGCGAGCCTGGCGTGCGGTAGGCGGCGATCCGCTCTTCATTCAGCGCGGGCGCGGCTGCCGCGTGATTGATGCAGACGGTAGAGAGTACATCGATTACGTCGGCTCATGGGGGCCGCTCATCGTCGGCCACGCGCATCCACAGGTAGTGAGGGCACTGGAAGCAACTCTCAAGCGGGGCACGAGTTTTGGCGCGCCAACCGCACGAGAAATCGAACTAGCGAAGATGGTTGTTGAGGCGGTTCCCTCGATCGAGAAAGTCCGCCTTACTTCCTCAGGCACCGAAGCGACTATGACGGCCCTGCGCTTAGCGAGAGGGTACACAGGACGAGCGAAAATCATCAAGTTCGCCGGCTGCTATCACGGGCATAGTGATGCACTGCTAGTAAGAGCAGGTTCGGGCGCTCTGACTTTCAGTATGCCGGACAGCCAGGGGGTGCCGGAAGCCTTCGTCAGTCAGACGCCGGTGGCAGAGTATAACGACTTGGCGGGCGTTGAGGCGTATCTCAAGGCGGAACCGGCGGCGATCGCTGCAGTCATCGTCGAGCCTGTGCCGGGCAATATGGGACTGGTACTGCCAAAGCCAGGGTTTCTTGACGGCCTCCGCGCCCTCACGCGTGATTACGGCGTCGTGCTCATTTTCGACGAGGTGATCAGCGGGTTTCGTGTAGCGCGTGGCGGAGCTCAGGAGACCTACGGAATTGATCCTGACCTGACCTGTTTGGGGAAGGTTATTGGTGGCGGGTTGCCGCTCGCGGCGGTCGGCGGAAAACGCGCGATCATGGATCTGCTCTCCCCACTCGGGCCGGTGTACCAGGCTGGAACGTTGTCGGGTAACCCGCTGGCGGTGACTGCGGGAATTGAAACGCTTAAGCTTGTTGGGAGTTCGAAAGCCTACGCGCGTCTCAGTGAGCTTGGCGCTCTCATGGCCGAAGGCTTGTGGAAAGCGATTCGCGACTCAGGGGTCGTAGCCTGTGTGAATCAGGTGGGCTCGATGTTCACGGTCTTTTTCGGTGTTGATCATGTACATGATTATGCCACCGCCACCCGCAGTGATACGCGCCTGTTTGCCCGTTATTTTCGGGGGATGATTGACCACGGCATCTATCTGCCGCCTTCGCAGTTCGAGACCGCCTTCATCTCTCTGGTCCACGGTGAGGCCGAAGTTGAGGAGACTGTAGCTGCGGCTAGGGAGGTATTGGCGAGCTTGCGCTCTTGAAGCATTATGCCGACGGAAAACCCGTTGTTCATATATGGTCGGTATGGCGCACTCGGGTTCGAGTTCGCCGGTGCTGTTCTGGCAGGAATCTTCGCTGGCCGCTACGCCGATAGCTATCTCGGCACAACGCCGTGGTTGCTGATCCTGGGCGCGGTTGGTGGCATGGCAGGCGCAATTTATCGCCTCATCTTTGTTCTTCAGCAACTCTCTCATCGTGGACACGACGATCGAGAAAATTGAACGCCTCAATCTCACCTTGATTGGAGCGGGAACGCTCGCCGGGTGGGGGACTGGATGGGTGCATGTGCCGAGTTTTCTCCTTGGCGGCGGGATTATGCAGGTCAATTTCTGGCTGCTGAAAAAAGTCGTGCGTACAGTGCTCGCCCCCGCCAAGACCGGAAGCAGCGGCAAGACACGCGCGGCCCTGTGGTTCTCGGCGAAAGGCCTGCTCTTTCTTCTGCTTCTGAGTGCGTTGTTCATTCGTTACCCTGTACAGGCTGGGAGCTTTGTCGTCGGGGTCTCTTTACTGCCGCTGGCCTGCGTGATAGTCAGCCTGTCTAAATCGTGGACTGGCTCATGGAGAGTCAGCACTGGCGCATAAATGATGGCGCTAGGGTCTCTTCGCTGGCTGGCCAAAACAGAAGGAACACTAGACTCTAACGTATGGAGCACCATCCCTTCGCCTGGGTCGAGGTCATCCCTGGCCTTAGCGCTTTACCTGGACATGCCGCAACGTCTCTCCTCGTGACTGGAGTTTTGATTCTTTTCGCCTACTTGGCGAACCGCCAATTGGTCTCCACTAGTGATGCTGCTGTCCCCGACGACTCGCTCACCCTGCGCAACATTGCCGAACTCCTCGTCGCGGGTGTCTCTAGCATGGCCGAGGATGTGTTGGGGCACAATGGACGGCGCTACGTTCATCTCTACGGCACCTTCTTCTTGTTCATTCTCTGTGCCAACTTAGTCGGTTTGCTTCCGGGCTTCTCTCCACCCACCAGCAATTTCAACGTAACCCTGGCCCTCGGGGTGCTGTCGTTTATTGCTTTCAATTACTATGGCTTTCACGAGCAAGGTGTGGGGTATTTGAAGCATTTCGTCGGGCCGATCTGGTGGCTCGGCGTGCTCATGGTTCCCCTGGAATTGATCGATAACTTCGTGCGCCCGTTCTCCCTAGCGATGCGACTCTTCGGCAACATGACCGGCGACCATGTGGTGTTGGAGATTTTCACCGACCTCACCAAGATCGTCATTCCCGTGGTGTTCTACATGCTGGGAGCGTTCGTCTCCCTGGTGCAAGCGTTCGTGTTCACCTTGCTGAGCATGGTATACGTCTCCCTGGCTGTGGCGGGGCACGGAGATCACCACCATTAACAAACGCAGCTAAACTAAATCAATTGCTATTCCCTAGGTGAAGGGGCGAGGTGTGGCGAGGAGGATAAGAGGAGGCGTGCCCGGATCTTCGCCTGGAGGAAGGCGAGAAAGGAGCAGAGAGGTATGAAGAAAATATGGACAACTTGCGCGTTGGTAGCGATGCTGCTGCTGACAACCACCGGTATGGCTCTGGCAGCCGAAGGTGGTGAGGGCAGCGGCAGAGGACTGGTTGCCCTAGCCGCGGGTCTCGGACTTGGCATCGCGGCAGCAGGCGCCGGGGTGGGGCAGGGTCGAGCCATAGCTGCGGCGATGGAGTCAATCGGCCGCAATCCCAACGCTGCTGACCGGGTTCAGACGCCGATGATCATCGGTATCGCCTTCATCGAGGCCTTGGCGATCTACGCGCTGGTGATCGCGTTCACCTTGTCTGGAAAAGTCTGAAAAAGCAGGGAGCGTTCAATTAAACGCCCTCTGGTAAGAGTAGGGGCGCCTGGCCAGCGGAAAAAGGCCAGGCTGAAGCTGCGCCCTTATTTTTTGCGGTTCTTTGTCTGCTTCCGGTCCTCTCAGATATAGCTTTTCTGCAAAAGATATTCGGCCATCAACACTGCTCCCTTCGCCGCCCCCATCTTGGTGTTGTGACTGACGAGTAGGTATTTGACCGCATTCTCCAGGGCATTGTCCTTACGCAAGCGACCGGCCGAGGTAGCCATGCCGTCCTCGGCGTCGCGGTCCAGGCGCGGCTGCGGCCGGAACGGGTCGTCGTGGACAATGATCATATGCTTGGGCGCGGATGGCAGCCCCAAGCTGACGAACTCCCGACCGAACTCGATCATCGCCGCGCGGGCGTCTTCGACCGAACAGGGCCGAGCCATCGCCGCTAGGACCGCTTCGGTGTGACCTTCGATCACCGCTGCCCGCGTGCAGGTCGCGCTGACGATAAAATCCGCTGGAGTGATGCTGTCCTCGCTCACGGTACCTAAGATCTTACAGGTTTCCTTCTCGACTTTCTCTTCCTCGCCGGAAATGAAGGGAATGATGTTATCGATGATGTCGAGTGCGATGACGCCGGGAGAGCGGCCGGCACCGGACACTCCCTGTATCGAGGTCATAATGACCTTCTTGAGACCGAAGTTATCGAATAGCGGCTTCAATGTGATTGCCAAGCCGATCGTCGTGCAGTTCGGCTGAGTAGCGATGAATCCTCGCCAGCCGCGATTCTTTTTTTGCGCATCGAGCAGGTAGATGTGATCCAGATTCACACCCGGGATGAAGACGGGCACATCCTTTTCGTAACGGAAGGCGGAGGCAGTGCTGACGACTGGGGTGGTCTTAGCGTAGAGCGGTTCAAGCTCGCGCGCCGGTTCCGACTCGACCGCCGAAAAGACTAAATCGATGCCGTTCAGGTTAAGCGACGACGCCTGATAAACCGGCAATGACAGTGCCTGCGGCGGAGGTTCTTCCTGGCACCACCAACGACGTGCGCCGGTCTTGAGGTCACGAATGGCCTCGCCGTAGCTCTTCCCGGCTGAACGCTCAGAAGCGGCGAGCAGGCTCACCTCAAACCATGGATGGTTCTGGAGGGCAACCAAAAACTGCTGCCCGGCAATACCTGTAGCTCCAACAACAGCGACACGTTTTTTCATAGCGCCTTAGTGAACGTCAGGGGGCTTAGTTTGTCAACACCCTAATCTAAAAGCGTAAAACGTAAGAGAAGGCCAGTACTCAGTCAGCTTGAAAATGAGGGGTTGTCGTTGCGAGCAAAGCGAAGCAATCTCTGTAGGGGGCTGCCAAGTGACGAGATTGCTTCGGCGCTCCGCTCCTCGCAATGACCCAGCAAATCCATACTGACTGCCTACTAGAGAATTGCTCGTTACGTTTTATTCTCTGCCTGTTGACTTCGGCGGCAGAACTCATAAGACTGCCCTGCACGGGAAGGAGTACACATGGCAGTCGAGTTTTTTGAAGACTTCGAGATTGGCGCTGAATATTCCACCCACGCGCGGACGATTACCGAGACCGACATCGTTACCTTCGTCAACCTTTTTGGCTTCCATGAACCGTTGTTCATCGACATGGAGTTCGTCAAAAACCAGAGCCTCTTCGGTAACCGTATCGCGCCAGGCTCATTTACTTTTGCGCTCTCTGAAGGAATGACAATTCAATCGGGACTCGTGCGCGGCGGGATGGCGTTGCTGGGCGTGCAAGAAATGACGATTCCCGCACCCTTGCGCTGTGGGGATACTGTGCACGTCAAGGTCAAAGTGTTGGCGAAACGGGAGACCTCAAAGCCCGACCGCGGGGTCGTGACCTCCGAACAGCAGGTTCTCAACCAAAAAGGCGAGGTGCTGTTGCAATACACGGTGAACCGCATGATCCGGCGGAGGCCGGCGGCGTGAGAATGGACATGGGGCGCGACTTTTTTCTCCCTCTCCCGCATTGCAGGAGAGGGAACCAGCCCTCGGCGCGAAGCGTCTAGAGAATTGTATATGGACTCTGCTTTAATTACCCACCTCGGCGACATTGTCGGTCTTGACGGCGTGGTTGTGCAACCCACGGCACTCTCTGTTTACGAGTGTGACGGCTACACCCTGGAGAAAGCCGTTCCTGAGGTCGTGGTCCTGCCGCGCTCGACGGAGGAAGTGGCGGCAGTCGTAAAGCTTCTCCACAGCAAAAAGGTCGCCTTCGTCCCTCGTGGCGCCGGGACTGGCTTGAGCGGGGGCTGTCTGCCGGTAGAAGCACCGGTCATGATTGGCACCAGTCGCATGAGCCGGATCGTGCATATCGATCTGCTTAACCGCTACATCGTCGCTCAGGCTGGGGTAGTGAACCTGTGGGTGAGCAACGCGGTCAAGAACCAGGGCTTTCAGTACGCGCCTGACCCATCGAGCCAGCAGGCCTGCACCATCGGCGGCAACGTGGCGGAAAACTCTGGCGGCCCACACACGCTCAAGTATGGCGTGACGACCAATCACGTTCTGGGACTTGAGATCGTCCTACCGGACGGTGAGGTGGTGACTCTGGGGAGCGCAGTCGAAGACGTGCCGGGGTACGACCTGCGTGGCATCACCATCGGGGCGGAGGGCACCTTCGGCCTGGTGACCCAGGTAACGTTGCGTCTTACGCGTCAGCCGCAAGCGTATCGCACCTTTCTCGCGATCTTTGAGTCCGTGCATGAAGCGACACAGACGGTCTCTGACATCATCGCCGCGGGCATCATTCCTGCTGCCCTGGAGATGATGGATAACCTCATTATCAAGGCAGTGGAGGCCGCTTTTCACTTCGGCTTTCCCACCGATGCCGGCGCCGTGTTGATCGTCGAGCTGGACGGCCTGGCCGCCGGGCTCGATCCCCAGACCAACAAAATCATGAATGTGTGCCAGCAGAACCGTGCCCGGGAGGTGCGCGTCGCTCGTGACGACGCCGAGCGAGTGGCGCTGTGGAAAAGCCGCAAACGGGCATTTGGTGCGGTCGGGCGCCTGGCGCCGAACTACTGTACCCAAGATGGAGTCGTGCCACGCACCAAGGTACCGGAGATCTTGCGAACCATCGCCGCTGTCGCCGAGAAATATCACTTGCGCATCGCCAACGTCTTTCACGCCGGTGACGGCAACATCCATCCGATCTTGTTGTACGACGAGCGCGACGCCGATGAGACCAAACGCGTGGTCAAAGCCGGCCAGGAAATTCTCCAGGCGTGCGTTGATCTGGGCGGGAGCCTGACCGGCGAGCACGGCATCGGTGTGGAGAAGATGGGGCAGATGCCGTTGATCTTCAGTCCAGAGGACCTGCTGGTCATGAGCCAGATTCGTTCGGTCTTCAACCCCGACAATCGCTGTAATCCTCACAAGATTATTCCGACACCGCACGGCTGCATCGATGTGCGGACGCCTAGGCGGCAGGCGCCTTTGTGAATAGGACTGAGCGATAAGGACTGAGGAATGAGTGAGGTAGGAGATCGCCGGCAGTTTGCGATTGACGGACTCAGGCCGCAGGAGTCGGTCTATCCTGAGACCATCGAGCAAGTTTCTGAAACGCTGAAGGCTGCGAACGAACAGGGCCATGCTATCGTTCCGGTTGGTCAGGGTGCGTTTCTTCACATCGGAGGGATCCCGCGACGCTACGACCTAGCGCTTTCGCTGCAACGGCTTGATCGCATCGTCGATTACCAGCCCACTGATATGACCGTGACCGTCGAGGCCGGGATGGCTCTGGCGCGGTTGCAAGAGGCGCTGGGAGAAAACGGCCAATGGCTGCCGATTGACCCGCCTTCACCTGAGCAGGCAACTATCGGCGGCGTTATTGCGGCCAACCTGAGCGGACCGGTGCGTCTGTCGCAGGGAACGATCCGCGACTTCCTCATCGGCCTCAAGGTTGTCCAGGCAGACGGCACGGTGATCAAAGGCGGCGGGCGTGTGGTCAAGAACGTGGCCGGCTATGACCTGCCCAAGCTCTACTGCGGCTCGTTCGGCACTCTCGGGGTGATTGTCGAGGCCACGTTCAAAGTGCGACCACGGCCAGAAGCGCAGGCAGTGCTCTCTCTGACTTTCCCCTCGGCCGCGCAGGTAATGGAACTGGCGTTGCGTCTCTTGGGCTCTGAGTTGCAGCCCGCCTTTCTGGAGTTGGCGAACTTCGATCCGCTGGAAGAAGAGAGCGAGGCTGGTACATATCGTCTCGTCGTCGGTTTCGCTGGTCTCGCGGAGGAGGTTGCGTACCAGCGTGCTCGTATCCGTGAATTGAGCGAAAGCAGAGAGCCCGCGGTCGCGGAATGGCAAGAGGGAAACGAGCAAACGTTCATGCAAACCTTGCGTGATTTTCCTTTGGCCGGCGAAGCGATGCTGCGTTGCAAAGCCAGCTTGCTGCCGACCCGGGTCGCCACGTTTTGCCAAGACCTGGAAGAGGAAGCTGGCTTGCGCGGCTTGGCTGTCCGGCTTCTCGCTCGTGCCGGAAACGGCATCGTTTATAACCGGTTCCTGCCTTCCACGGATGTCTCTCCCGAGAAACTGCTCTCTCTAGTGGATTGGCTGCGCATTCTCAGCAGGAAGCTGGATGGGTATGTGGTGGTCGAAGCTATCGACCCCGTGCTCAAAGACCGGCTGGACGTGTGGGGACACGTTGGTGGAGCGTTTCCGCTGATGAAGAGACTGAAAGAGACGCTCGACCCGCGAGGTATTCTCAATCCCGGCCGGTTTGTTGGGAGAATCTAACGATTGCGGATTGTGAATTGCGGATTGCGGAATACAAAGAGCTAAGAGCTGACCGCTGAAAGCTGACTGCTATCATGACTCACACCAACTTCGTCGATCCGGAAAAGTTCTTCGACTGCGTCCACTGCGGACTCTGCTTGTCCTTCTGTCCGACCTATGTGGAATTGGGCACGGAGATGGACTCGCCACGTGGCCGCATCGCTACCATGCGCTCCCTGCACGAAGGGCGCTTCGGCCTTGATGCTGAGGTCGTTCGCCATCTGGATTTGTGTCTCGGCTGTCGCGCCTGTGAGACGGCCTGTCCTTCTGGTGTCCACTATGGCGAACTGATCGAAGGAGCCAGACCTTTCATCGAACAACACTACCGGCGCCCGCTGCCGGAACGACTCAAGCGCTGGGCGATCAACAACATCTTTCCGAAGCCGCTCGGCATACGGTTGTTCTCTTTTCTGCTCAGGACCGGTGCTGCCCTTGGCTTAAGCCGTCTCGCTCGCTCACAAAAACTGCCACAGCAAGTCCGTTATTGGTTCGGATTGCTGCCGGAGAAGGGCAGTGTCTCTTCGGCAACGCTGCTCGAACGGTATCCGGCGATCGGCAAGAAACGCTACAGTGTAGCTCTGCTCTCCGGTTGCGTGATGCCCGCACTGTTTGGCGCGACCAACCAGGCAACAGTCAAGGTACTCCGCCACAACGGCTACGATGTGCTGGTACCAAAGAACCAGGGGTGTTGTGGAGCGCTCCTGCTGCACAACGGCGCCAAAGCCGCTGCGCTTGACTTGGCGCGGCACAACATCGACGTGTTCAGCGCCCTAGATCTGGACGCGCTCATTATTAACGCCGCCGGCTGTGGCGCGATGATGAAAGAGTACGGCGAGCTACTCAAAGGCGATTTCGCATATCACGACAAAGCTGAGCGGCTAGTTGCCAAGACGAAAGACATAGCCGAGTTCCTGGGTAGTATCCCGCTGAGAAAGCCAATTCGTGAAGTCAGAGCGAGAGTCGCCTATCATGACGCCTGCCATCTCGCCCATGGTCAAGGCGTGCGCGAGCAGCCACGTGCTCTCTTGCAGTCGATTACGGGACTGCAATTGATCGAGCTGCACGAGTCTGACTGGTGCTGCGGCAGCGCCGGCACCTACAATCTGACCGAGCCGCGAATGGCTCGGCGGCTGCTAAATCGCAAGGTGGACAACATTCAGGCAACCGAAGCTGATCTGGTGGTCACGGGCAATCCCGGCTGCCTCATGCAAATCCGTGCCGGCTTGCAGCAACGGGGGCTGCCGATCAAAGCGGTACACACGGTCGATCTGTTGGCGGAGGCATACGAGGGATAGAGAAGCTCTCGTCAACACCGGGATCGCCCTCCGATAATCTCAGGGTGACCGGGTCAGATGTCGGGGCGCACGCCGTGCGCCCGTGTTTCTTGTCGAAGCACGAACAAGGAGAAGGATCATGACCGCACCACGACTCTTCACCCAGGCTGAACTCGACGCCCTGTGCCGTTCCCCGAAGGCACAGATGGCGGCAACACTCGAGAGCGGTGACAAAGAAGCGGCCAAGCGAAAATATGCTGAGCTAGAAGATGCGTTCCTGGCCTTCCACGATATTTACTACCATTGGGTCGCTACCATTCAAGAATTCATCTACGAGCGCTACGGCCACGATGGTCTTGCCAAGGCTGCTCCGTTGGGCGCAGTTCTGGCGGAGGCGCTCAAGCTCAACATGAGTGTGGGCGAGGTCCTCAACTGTAGCAAATCTGCCAAGGACCGAATGGCGGCGCTGATTGATGCCGGGACTGCGGAAGAGATCAGGAAGCTTTATGCCTATCTCGAGAAGGGGTTTCAAGACCTGCACGACCTCTATCGCGAGTGGACCTCTCTTCTTCTTTCCCACGTCTATCGGGAGTATGGAGTGGAAGCGCTTGAGCAATGTTTGCGTTTCAGCAGCGAGAAGCGCTGGATGCCGTGGATGATGGAAGACATCACCCATGATCCTAAAGAGCGCATCCGTGGCTGGATCTCATTGCTACTGGGCAACTTTGCCACCATCAGGGTTGAGGAGGACGATGAGAGGTTCACCATCTTCCAGGACCCGTGCGGAAGCTGCGGTCGTCAGATTCGCGACGGCTGCTACAAACCGCCGCTCAATCTGGCGGTGGTCAAGGAAAAGCATCCGATTTCTTTTAACAATGGAGAAGTCACCGTCTACCAAGCCCACCTTGCCGTCATGCACACGATCATGCCGATCGAGCGCATTGGTGCTCCCTGGCCGGCAATCGTCTGCCCAGGAGGAGCAAGCGGCGGCCCTTGTCGCATCTTTATGTACAAAAATCCTCGCACCGCTGCTCCAGAGCACTATGCAATGGTGGGGATGGCGCGACCATGAAGTGTTTTTGGTGTAGGGGCGCGATTCATCACCCCGCCGGCACAAGCAGTGAAGAAATCAAGAAACAGGTCTAGGCGTTCGTGGACGCCGGGACCACCCACTTCATTTGCACCGTGCGGAGCAAGCCCTACAATCGTGAAGCGTTATGGCGTTTTGCACAGGAAGTGATCCCTGCTTTCCTTGCCAACGACACCGACTCGTTCCGTATCAGCGACGGTCCGCTCTCGCTTGAGAAGACATCCTCCAAATTGCCGTTCCGGTCTATGGCACGGTAGTTGCAATATCACTCAAAGTTGATTTTGATGAAGGATGACATGCAAAATCGCCTTATTCCCTCTCTCGTGTCAGCTCCTAGCCGTGCGTGCTGAATACTTTGGGTGCGTTCGTCGTCAATCGCTACTAACAGATGAGGACAAGTGTGTAGGCGCAATTGATCGGAGCGAAGACTCCGCACTACTCGCGAGCGGTGTGGGCGAAAGGCTACAGCAGTGTAGACGAATCCCTACACCACACGATGGCCGGAATGCTGAACGTTCTTGTGAATCCCGTCGCTTCCTTGCGTGTTGGGTTGGCATACCATTTGCCGCGGAGCTGGATCGCTGCCTTTTGCTCACGACAATACTGCCGGAGGAGTGCATCAACTAAGGTATGCCCCCTCCCCAATATGTCAGGGCTACACGGCACCCGCAGGTTTCTTATGCTCTCCTGGGTCCTCGCTTTGTTGCGTAAACCGCAGGGACTGCTGCTCCAGAGACAGCATGAGTGTCTATCGCACGTC
>JACXTT010007465.1_pt1 | contig 15385 bp, 7 predicted proteins | sample 9270951 | NCBI WGS metagenome assembly JACXTT01 (sample SAMN15532306, study PRJNA645909) | rock metagenome | isolation source: weathered quartz diorite | place: Puerto Rico | collected 2017-06-21 | reverse complement strand
GCCCAGAAGAATCATGCCAAAGCGAGGCTGGGCGTAGGAGAACTGGTTCATAAAATCAGTGAGGCTCCCCGCGAAGGTGAGGGCGACGTTGCGGTCCACTGCCCAGATTTCGCGGCGAACGTTGTTCAACAGCGTAGCCGGCGGAACCGAGGTCCGCACTAGAATGCCGCGATCGAAGGCACCGGTAATGGTATAAGGCACGAACAGTTCAGGAAGCGGAGGATCTTGAATACCCTGATTCTTGGCGTCCGAGATAACGCCGATGATTTCAAAGAAGGGATTTCTCACCGGGGAATCGGGCAGGGTCTCAAGGGATTCGAGCTTGACCATTCGGCCGATCGGATTCTCGTTGCCGAAGAATTTGTTCACCAGCGTCTGATTCACGACGGCAACTTTGCGCGCGCTGTTCACCTCAATTTCTGATAGCGTGCGTCCGCGCAAAAGCCGGAGTTCGAGAGTAGGGAAATATCCTTCGCTACACAGCTGAACAATCGATTGCCACCGCTCGGTATGAGTGATCCCGGCGATATCGATGTCGCTGCGGATGCCGCCGTAGGGTGGAAGCGTAGTGGTCTCGGTGGCGGCAATCACACCGGGCAAGGCCCGCACGCGGAACAGCAGTTGCTGATAGAAGCGCTGCTTTTCGGCGGCCGTCTTGTACTGGTCGCGCGGGAAAGGCAATCGCGCTGAGAGAATATTTTCCGGATTGAATCCGAGATCCACCTGCTGCAGGCGGACGAAACTGCGCATCAATAGACCGGCGCCCGACAGCAAGACCAGGGATAGCGCCACTTCGATGACGACCAGGGCATTGCGCAGGCGGCCGCGCCGGAAGCCTCCGCTTACGCCTTTGCCGGAATCCTTGAGCGGTTCCACCAGATCTCGTCTCGCAGTTTGAAGAGCCGGCGCCAGGCCGAAGAGCAGGGCGGTGAGCATCGCGGTGACCAGACTGAACACCAGGACGGGGAGATTCAAACGGATTTGTGCTTCACGCGGGATGAGACCATCGGGGATGAGGGCCACCAATCCCTGGATTCCGGCGTACGAGAAGAGGCAGCCGAGCCCTGCTCCGCCGAGCGCCAACAGCAGGCTTTCGATCAGCAATTGACGGATGAGCCGCATCCGGTTGGCGCCCAGCGACGAGCGAATGGCCATTTCTTTTTCCCGTGCCGAGGCGCGCGCCAGCAGCATGTTCGCAACATTACTGCACGCGATCAGCAGCAGGAGGGCCACAGCTGCAGCAATGGTGTAAAGCGTCGCGCGAAACTGCCCCACAATACTGTCAACCCAGCTCACAATCTGGACGCTGAAGTTCTTCGGATAATTTTTCGGATAAACCTGCGCCATGCGCCGCGCGATCACTTCGATATCGGCTTGGGCCTGTTGAGTCGTGACGCCGGGTTTTAGCCGCGCCTGAAAATTCCAGAATTGCCGGCTGGCCTGCGGATCGGCGCGATCCATGACGCGGATCAGCCACACTTCGGCCGCAAGCTTCGTAAAGCGCTGCGGCATGATGCCGACCAAAGTCATCGGAGTTCCATTGAGCACGAAAGTCTTGCCCAGGATGTTTGGATCGCGATTAAATCGCTTCACCCACAGTTTGTAGGCCATCACAAATACCGGGGGCGCGCCGGTTTTGGCGTCATCCGGCGCTATGCCGCGGCCAAGGAGAGCGGGCACACCGAGAAACCGGAACGAGTTGGGGGTGACAAAACCGCCCTGGAACTGCTCCATGCCGTCGCCGGTGTTGTACAGTACGTCGTCGTATGTGCCGCCGATGACCTCCTCGAAAACGTGGTTCTGCTGCTGGTAATCGAGGAATTCGGGGGTTTGATAAAAAGTCCGCCCGCCTGGCCGGCTATTTGTGGTGTCGTGAATCTGGATCGCGACCACGCGTTGTGCGTCGGTATACGGGAACGGATCGAGGAGAATGTTCTGGATTGCGCTGAAGATGGTGGTTGCCGAACCGATGCCGAGCGCGAGCGTGAGAATGGGCAGGAGAGCGAACCCGGGATGCTTGCGAATCCCGCGGAGTCCATAGCTCACGTCCTGCAGAATCCAATGCATATTCTAGAGACGGTGGACTTGCCGTTTCGTTCCTCTGGAATTTCGTGATGAGCAATAGCGTGTCTATCTTATACTTGATTTTCTAGGAGGCCACGATGCCACGAGCAGGGCGAGTCAGATGGAAGATCAGGCCGGCAGCGATCGCGCTGGTAATTTTGCCAGCGGGTGCATACGCCGCGGACGCCGAGCCAAATTCTCAGCCGAATCCTTATCACACGGTGGATGGCTGGGCGAAACTGCCCGAGGGAAGGCCGTGGGGATCGACCAGCGCCGTCGATATCGACAAGGACGGCAAGAGCATCTGGGTTGCCGAAAGATGCGGCGCCAATTCGTGCGCCGGCAAGGACAGCGTAGCGCCGATCTTGAAGTTCGATCCATCCGGAAAGCTGGTGAAGAGTTTCGGTGAGGGGATGTTTCTTTTTCCACATGGCATCTGTGTGGACAAGGACGGTAACGTCTGGATCACGGACGGCCAGGGGCGGGAAGGCAAAGGTCATCAGGTTTTCAAGTTCAGTGCGGATGGGAAAGTGCTGCTGACGCTCGGCAAGGCGGGGGTCGCAGGCGACGACGAGGACACGTTCAACCAACCGAACGATGTCGCGATCGCGCCGAACGGAGACATTTTCGTTTCCGACGGCCACAATATCGGGACCGGCAATGCGCGGGTAGTGAAGTTTTCGAAAGACGGAAAATTCATCAAACAGTGGGGAGGGCACGGTTCGGGCCCCGGGCAATTCGAAGTGCCGCACGCCCTCGCGTTCGATTCCAAGGGCCGGCTCTTCGTCGGCGACCGCGGTAACAATCGCATCCAGATTTTCGATCAGGATGGAAAGTTCCTAGCGGAATGGAAACAATTCGGGCGGCCGAGCGGAGTCTTCATCGACCGCAAGGACAACCTTTATGTGACGGACTCAGAGTCGCAGCCGGTGAAGCTCGAGGGCCGGCAAGCGGGCTACGGATACAATCCTGGTTGGAAACGCGGCGTTCGAATCGGGAGCGCGAAGGGCGGCTCAGTGACGGCATTCATTCCTGACGCGGATACGGTCAATATGGACGAGCAGAAAGCCCGGCCAATCACCAGCGCGGCGGAGGGCGTCGCGGCGGATGGGCAAGGGAACGTTTATGGCGCTGAGGTCGGCCCGAAGGATTTGAAGCGGTACGTGAAAAAATAGCGGGCAGCCTCCAGCTAAGTCTTTCACCACTCCAGCGTGCAGCCCCTTTCCTTCGATTGGGTGAAATGGCGTGGGGATTGGTGCGTCTAACGGCACACGCAGGGACTGGAAAGCGGCGAAGTGACAGCGGTGGCGTGCTCGCCAGAGTCGATCTCGTGGCTATCCGTTTGCAGATCTTGACATTGGAGGTTCCTAATTATGTCTCAAGATCTCAGTTTGCGCGAGGACGTGGAACATGAACTCAGTTGGGAGCCTATTATCCGCCCGTCGGAAATCGGAGTTGCGGTGCGCGACGGCGTCGTGACACTTAGTGGGCTGGTGGACAGCCATGAGGTCAGGCATGCGGCTGAAAGAGCCGCTGCGCGCATTCCCGGTGTGAAGGCTGTGAGCAGTCAGTTGGAGGTGAAGATCGCGGGACTCGGGGAGCGGTCAGACGCGGACATCGCATGGGCGGCGGCGAACGTATTGTCGTGGAATACGCTTGTTCCAGCCGGCAGAGTGCGGGTGAAAGTTTCGCAGGGGCACGTGACGTTGGAAGGTTCGGTGGATTGGCGATTTCAAAAGTCGGGCGCCGAAAATGCGGTGACGAATCTCGCCGGTGTGACGCGCGTGACGAACCTGATCTCGATAAGCCCGGCGGTACCGGCGGAAGAAGCAAAAGAGCAAATCGAAGCTACCCTAACACGGAACATGGCGGGGGTGGCGCGCCGGATTGTTGTCGAGGTGATGCACGACCGTGTTACGTTGTGGGGCTCCGTCGATACGTGGGGCGAGCGCGAGGCGGCAGAGCAAGCGGCATGGTCGACGCCAGGAGTGCACGACGTATCGAATCACATCACAGTCGAGAAGGCGATTGCCTTTGCGGCGGCAAATGCCGGCTAAGCTGCGCGCAAGCTGAAGTTCCCCAAGGTTGACACGCTGGATCTAAAAGAGGTACCAATGCCTCATGAAACGCAGAAGTTCAGCGGTAAGTTCGGGTCTGTTGGTATTGGTCCTCATCGGCTCGTCGACAACGCCAGCAATCGCGCAAGGTAAGAAAGCCAAGCCCGCCATTTCGCAGGCCAGTACAGCGGCTCCTGTCGCGCCGCCGAGAATTGATGAAGAGTACACCAAGCTTATCCGGCAATACCTGCAGGATCCGCGCATCACAACCGAGCTGGTGGATCACATGCCCGCATCCGACAGCGTGCCTTCGCCGCTGAAGTTCTTCGGCCGGATTCCCGGCACGCCGGGCGAGCTAACTTACGCCAAGGACATCTATCGCTATTACGAGGCGCTCGCGAAGGCGTCGCCGCGCGCGAAGTTCTGGAAGATCGGGCAGACCGAAGAGGGCCGCGATCAGGTGATCCTGGCGATTGCGGATGAGGCGACCATACGGCAGCTCGATAACTACAAGACGACGCTTGCCGCGCTTACCGATCCGCGCAGAACTACCGAGGAGCAGGCGCGCGAGCTGATCAAGACCGGCAAGCCGATTTACTGGTGCAACAGCGGCATTCATTCGCCTGAGACGGGCGGTCCGGAAATGCTGATCGAACTTGCATATCGGCTGATTGTCGAAGAGACGCCGTTCATTCAAGCCATCCGCAACAACATGATCGTGTTCATTACGCCGGTGATCGAAGTGGACGGCCGTGAAAAGCAGGTGGACACGTACTATTACGGAAAGAATACCGGCAAGCAACGGCCGCCGCTGATGTACTGGGGCAAATATGTTGCGCACGATAACAATCGCGATGGCATGGGCCAATATTTGAAGCTGACCCAGAACATCACAAGCGCGCTGCTGGAATGGCATCCGACGATTCTGCATGATTTGCACGAAGCGCAATCGTATTTATATGTGTCCACCGGCACCGGTCCCTACAATCATTCGCTCGATCCAATTCAAGTGAACGAGTGGTGGCTGCTGGCCGAGACCGAGGTTATGGAGATGGCCAAGCGCAACGTGCCGGGCGTGTGGACCTACGGATTCTACGACGGCTGGGTGCCAAATTATCTTTTCTGGATCGCGATGACGCACAATTCCTTCGGCCGCTTCTATGAGGTGCAGAGCTACGGTCCGGACGTCAACGATAACTTGCGGCTGCAACCCACGGTGACGAGTCACGAATGGTTCCGGCCGAATCCGCCGCTGCCTTCGATCAAATGGGGGCCGCGCAACAACACCAACATCCAGGAATCGACGTTGCTTTTGGCGCTGCACCAGGTGGCGCTAAATAAGGACCTGTATCTAGAGAATTACTGGATGAAGAATAAGCGATCGGTGGAGCGGGGTAAGTCCGGTCCGACATACGCGTGGGTGATTCCGGCGAACCAACGGCGGCGCGTCGAGGCCGTGGACATGGTGAACGCGCTACGCCGTCAAGGGCTGGAGGTTAATCAAGCAGGCGCAGCGTTCAAAGCAGGGAACGTAGATGTGGCAGCGGGAGATTACGTCATTCGCGCCGATCAACCGTATCGCACTCTGGCCGACATGTACTTCAGCATTCAGAATTATCCGCCCGCGAACCCGCGGCCGTACGATGACACCGGCTGGACGATGCAGTACATGCGTGATGTGAAGCTGACGGCCGTCACCGATAAATCAATACTCGATCGAACGATGAGCATGCTTACCGCCGAAGCGAAAGCGCCCGGCGAGATTGCCGGAAGCGGAAGCGTGCTGATTGTCGATCACACCACGGATAACGTGCTGATGGCCTTCCGGTTCAAGAATCGCGATGTCAAGATGCAGGCCGCCGAGGATGATTTCGAGCTGGGTGGTCACAAGTTCCGTGCGGGCGCGTTCATCATTGGGAATGCCGATCGCACGCGGCTCGAGCCATCCATCCGCGAGCTGGGGCTCTCGGCCTGGGCTGTCGCATCGCCACCGGATGTGAAAATGCACAACCTGGATGTGCCGAGGATTGGATATGTGCACGCCTGGCAGCGTACGCAGGATGAAGGATGGGTGCGCGCCGCGCTCGATTACTACGGTGTGCCGTACACGTATTTTTCCGATCAAAAACTAAGGGACGGATTTCTGCGATCGAAATACGATGTGATCATCTTCCCGCACGTCGGCGGTAACTCCCAATCGCACGTCAACGGGATTCCGAAAAATGGTCCAGATCCGATTCCATACAAGAAATCTGAATTAACGCCCAACCTGGGAGCGCTGGATGAAAGCGACGACGTTCGCGGCGGGATGGGCATCGAGGGGCTCGCCGAGCTCGCCAAGTTCGTGCAACAAGGCGGAACACTGATTACTGACGGATCGACCGCGGCGTTCATGGCCGACTACGGAGTTACGCCGAGTGTGACAGTGGAGCATCCTGCGCAGCTTTTCGCACGCGGAACAATTCTGCGCGGCGTGATCAGTGATCGCAAGAGCCCAATCACGTACGGCTACGACGGTCGCGACTTGCCGGTTTACTTCAACCAGGATCCGGTGCTGAATGCGGGCGGCGGCTTCGGAGGATTTGGAGGAGGCGGGCGCGGCGGCTTTGGTGGAGGCGGTTCAGCCGAAGGTCAGAACGTGACACCGAATGCAGTGCCGTTACAGATTTCGCCACTCGATCCGAGTGCGGCGCAGGCGAATCCGCGATCTCAACAGCAATCGCAGGCGGATGAAGCAGCGGCTTTTCGGCAGCAGGCGCGGCAGTTCGGAATTGTCGAAGACGTCCAGCCGCGCGTGGTGATGCGGTTTCCTGCCAATCCGAACGATATGCTTTTGTCAGGTACGCTGGGTGGCGGGCAGGCGCTCGCGAATCGCGCGCTGGCGGTCGATGTCCCGCTCGGGAAGGGCCACGTTGTGATGTTCGCGCTTCGGCCGTTCTGGCGATGGCAGACCCAAGGCACGTATTTTCTGGCGTTCAACGCGATCCTGAACTGGAATCATCTGGATGCCGGGAAGGCCGAGCCGCAGCGCCGGGAGACGACAACTACAGCTCAGTAGTGGCGGGTCGTGCTTATTTCGCAGCAGCCTGCCGCAACGCATGTACTCGCGGCATTCTGCTCTTGGGGCTGTCCAGGCTGAATGAGCGAGCATCGCCGAGTTGCTCGCGCACGTACTCCTCGGTCCGCGCCACGGCCTCCTGAAGCGCCCTGTCCTTCTTGACGAACGCCATCCACGCGATAGAGCTGGTGGAAATATCGTACTCCCAAAGTCCGACTACGCGTCCGCGGTCAACAATCGCGTGGCTCGGTAAGTCCGCGAGCCCACCCAGCGGTTTGGTGTCCTTGTCCACAAAAACGTGGCGCTCCAGATCTCTCGGATCCAGGAGCCCTTTCAAATCCCGGCGCAGGAGGAGCAGGGAATCTATGCTGCTGACGAGCGTGTAGTAGGGCTCTTTGGAAGGCTTGAAAGCTTCCAGCTTGGCTCGATCGCCGGGCAGCAGCATGCGATCGTCTCGGGGCGCGAGCTGCGCGAGCTTCAGAGGTTCCACTGCTGCTTTTGCCGCCTTGACACCTAAACCGGAGAACCACTGGAATTCAGCGATGGTAGCGGGTGCGATCCAGGCGAAGAATCGGCGGGCGAGTTCTGTGTAAGCCTCTTCCGGCGATAATTTAAATCCGCGCAAAGGATTCGGCTGCCAGCGTGTATACCGGTAGCGCTGTTGGTCGAGACGCCCATTGGCCGGAATTCTGCGGATATCGCCGCTCGATTGCAGTCGTCCAAGGGCGAGGGGAAGGGTGGTAGTGAGACCTTTCTTCTGGCCTTCGGGTCCAAGGTTGCGAACGGCCTTGCCGGTAGCTTCGCGCAATCCTTCGGGGTCGAGAGGTTCTCTCGCGAGTGCGCCGACAACGGCATGGCAAAGCCTCTCGACTTCCATTTCCGTGACCCCGAGTTTTTCGGCGGTCTTCATGTCGCTGTCGAAGCCTTTGCCGATCGTTAGACCAAGAGCGAAATCGGTAGCAGGCAAGACATAGGTGCAGCCGCGCGCGCTGGGAAGTTCATGAATTTCGAGCTTCGCGACGGAAGTGTCCACACTCTCGCGGCTCAGCTCCGCGCGAGCAAAAAGTGCGAGGTAGGGACCGGTGCCGCCCACCGATCGCGCCCAGCCTGTCCGCCCTAAGACTTCGGCCGCGGATTTTCCAACGAAGCTACCGTCCAGGCCCTGGCGATGCACATACCAGGCTCGAATCTTGGATTGATCCATAAAACAGCTTGTGAGTTTAGTCTACCGGAATCACAGAAACAGGTGTTTGCATTCCCTATTGACCCCTCGTAACCTGGAGCCACAAAGGCACGCCCATACTTTTCAGATAGGGTAATCTCGGCTTCCGAGGGTAATGCTGCAGCGGAGGACCTTCGAAGTCGTTTGTGGGTCGATGGAGACTTCGAAAGGGGAAACCATGGCTAGCGTAACGGACGATCATGACTCTCGTTTGGCAAACCTCCGCACCGTCGACAAATTCGCTGACGTGGTTCTAAATGAACTTCAGATCATCTTGCGGAGCAGCGCGTTCCTAGCGAGTCCTAAATCGCGGGAGCTCCTGGACTTCCTGGTGAAGCAGAAACTACTGGACGGTGACAGTAGCCTTGTAGAGAGGGTCATCGCCCGCATTTTGTATCAAGAAGAGACTTGGAATCCGAAAAAGAGCCGCCTGCGACAGGCAGCCTGTGCACTTCGTAAGCGACTTAACGAATACCACGCCAGGGACGGGTCTACCTCAACCGTGCGCATAGTTCTGCCTCCCGGCAGTTTCAAGCCACGGTTCGACAACCTTTCCGAAACGCCTAGACCGGTGACTGTTCAACCCGCCTCAACAGCACTTCTCGTCGTTCACCCACTGTTTTCGCGCAACCAAACAGCTGATCGTACAGACTTTGGAATGTTGATCAGCTCCACTATTACTGATGCGCTTAACCAAATGGGCTCTGTAAGAGCGATCCCGAGAAGTTCATCGAAGAAGCCACCACGCACAAAGCGTGTTGCGGCCATCGGCTGTTTGGAGCTCCAGGGATCATTGTTTTCGATCGGCGGGAGTCTCGTGTGCCAAGTTGGTGTCGTAAACACGCGCAACAAAGCTGATGCTGTTTTCGCTCGCAACTTTTCTGTTCCAGCCGAGGACGTGATCGTGAGAGCTCGTGAAATCGCGGCCGAAATCCATCGTGCTATCGTTTCCCCGCCGCTTCGGGATGTACCGCGAGTGCATGAACCGCCGCTGGACATCTACCAGACGTTCCAGGAAGGCCAACGATACCTGCGTCGCAGGAAATGCCGGCAGGACATCTCTCACGCCATTGATTCGTTTGAGCTGACGATTCGTCGTGATCCCCGGTATGCTCCGGCACACTTTTCGCTGGCGGACTGTTACTTGGTTCAAAGTTGGTATGAGTTATTGACGCCGGGGAAGGAAAATTTCGATCGGGCCAAGAACATCGCCCAACAAGGTATCGATCTGGATCCAACGTCCGGCCCCGGTCACGCGACAAGAGCTTACGCGTGCCTGCTTGCCGATTTCGACTGGAGCACAGCGGAGCGAGAATTCAAGACTGCTCTTGACCTTGACAGCCATTGCGCCAAGGCGCATCACTGGTACGGTAATCTTCTAGTCATGTGCGGCCGATTTGATGAAGCGGTTCGGCATCTCGAAAAGGCCGTGGAAATCGACCCGGCTTCGATCGTTATGCGCAAGACCCTGGGAGACCCGCACTATTATTCGGGGAATTATCCCGAAGCAATCCGGCTATACGAACGAGCCTTGAGGAAGGATGAATCCTCTATGACCCGCCTCTTTTTGGGTTGGGCATGGCAGCAAAGCGGCGATCTGAGCGCGGCCATGAAGGAATTTGAACGTGCCGGCGCTAATACTAGTTCTATGGTCCTTGCTGCTAAGGGTCATGCGCTGGCATCGTTTGGCCAACAACGTAGAGCGTGCGAGATTTTTGATGGCCTTAAACTTCGCACCAGTTGCTATATTTCCTCGCATTCGCTCGCGATTATGTCCACGGCGCTTGGGGATAGGGATTCCGCCTTCCATTATTTGGACGAGGCCTATGTTGATCGGATCGAGCTTCTTGCATGGATCCAGGTTGAGCCGCGCTTCGCTTCGCTCCGTACAGACCCTCGTTTCTTAAAGCTCCTCGACAAGTTGGGCCTGCTATCTGCCAAGAAGAGATCGGCTTGACATCCGTCATTCAACCTGACATCGACTGACATATCAAAACTTTACATCCCCTGCGCTGCGCCGTAAGATCAATAGGCAATCAACAAGAACCGAGGCGTCCCATGATCATCGGTCCTTCTTCTATCAATCGGCTTGTTCGAGCCGTGATCGCCGTGTTAGTGCTGATTGCTTCGACTGTATTCGCAACCGAGTTTCGTGCACTTTTTGACAACTTCGTCCGGGACTCCTTCATTGGACTCGCGGCCTTCGCGGTCTTTGGCATCCTCGAAGTCGTAACTCATCTGGCAAAGATTAGAGCTCACAAGAAGTGGAGCGTGTTGGTCATGATATTGCTCTTGTTCTTCAAAATAGCCATTGCACTCTCTCTCGCCGTGAGCTCCAATGAGCCTCTTGTGCGCGCGCAAATCGAGTTAGAAGAATTGCGTAAGCAATATGAGTCAGAACTCGACGACAATTTCCGCGCCCGCCAACACTTAATCGTGCACTACCGGGAAGCACTCCAGTCGCTGAAGTGCAGGTACCGGTTGCCGTTACTGCCCACTGAGTTAGTTCCCAGTTCGAGCTGTTCAGCGATAGAACAGCGGATCAAAGACCTGAACTACAGGGACCCTCCTTCATTTCCTTCCTCGGTCAAAGATGCCCGTGAAGCAATCCGTGCGTTGCACGCGGAGACTCTTCAGGTCAATGTGGAGGCGCCTCTATGCAATCATCCCAATTCCTGGCACCGTCTCCGAACAGTTCCACCGCCACCCGACAATCGACTCCTGCTTAGTATGCGCCTGTTCCGCTGGCCACTAAGTGAGACCGCCGTAGCAATACTGTTGTACACGGTTCTTATCTTGTCCTTGGATCTAGCAGTGGCGCTATTGAGTAGCGCTTTTGAATTTCTTGCAAAGGGCACTTGAGCGTTGCGAGACGTGGCGTCGGTTAGCTGCACGCAGCACCCTGCGCCGGGCTGGTACTCCTCAGAAGCTGAAGCGCATGCCGAACTGAAAAGCGCGCGGCAATCCTGTTCCAGTTGGAATCGACGGGCGGACCGACGATAGACTTGCGAATCCCGAGGCGCGGTTCACTCCGCCGAGCACGCGATCGCCCGCCGTGGTAAGCAAGCCTCCATCCGAACCGAGCCTGAAACCGGCAGGAGCGCTGCCGTCGCCCGCTGATGCGATGGTCGTCAACGTTCCGAGGAACGGAGTGGACGGCAGTCCGGCCGAGCCAACCAGGTTTGAAATGTTGAACAGATTAAATACCTGCGCGGTGCCTTCGATTCTCATGCGCTCTTTGATCCTGAATACTTTGCTCACTTGCAGATCCTGCGAAATATAAGAATCGCCGAACTTCACGTTCGGGCCGTATTCAAACAGGTAGGGTAGCCGCTGGTTGCGCGGATTCAGCTTGCCGGCGAGAGTCTGGTTGTAATTTCGGATCAGGGCATTCAGTTGATCGACGCTGCCGATGTCCCGCCCCATCGAGCCGCGATGCGAACCAGGCAACAGGTCGCCGTTGATGCCGTCGCCGTTGATATCGGCCGAGCCCACGATGATCGATTGCGGCAGGCCGCTCGAGTGAGTTGACAGAAGTGACACACGAATCCCGGCGGGAAGCTCGACGATGCCGTTCATCGTGAGGCGCTGAGTGCGATCCAACTGACCGGGGCCGTAGTTGGCGGCATTGTTGCGATTCACCAGCACGCCTCCGCCTTGCCCTAAACCATCGGTGTTGGTGGTGTTCAAGCGCGAGAGTGCATACGATGCGGTGTATTGGAAGCGTTTGGCAAAGCGCTTGTCGTATTTGATCGTCAGCGCCCGGTAGCGCGAATAGCCATCGGCGGTGACAAGCTGGATGAAGTTGCTGGGCAATGTTCCATCACCCTGCAATCGTGGCGCGCCATTGCCCGGGAAAAAATTGGCGATGTCGGCATCCTGCATGAACTCGTGCGTAGTACGTGTATAGATGAAATTGACGTCGACGATGCTGTTCCAACCCACTTCGCGCTGGACGCCGGCGTTGTATTGCATTGAGTAGGGTGTCGGCAGCTCGTTCGAGTCCAGGCGCCCGGTACGCTGGATGGTGAGGCCCGGCAGCGGATTCGCAGGCGCGGCGATGAATATTTTCTGACCGGCCAGGATGATTGGCATGGCCGAGCTTACGGTGGCAGACGTCGCTACCGCAGGCGTGAAGTCGAAGTCGGTTGTGCCATCTCGATTGAAATCGGCGGCTCCGTTGGTGCCGCGCAGGAACGTAAACGTGGTATTGCCCGAGTTGAACGGCGCAAGTTGGGCACGCTCGTTGGTGATGAGATTAGAAACCCGCATGGCGTAGAAGATGCCGGCGCCTGCACGAATGGACGTTTTGCCGTTCTTGAACGGGTCCCAGGCGACTCCAATCTGCGGCGCAACATTGTTCTTATCGATGGGCGTGGGCTCGGTGCCGCGCGGAAGCAATGTCTTGGCGAGGTCTGGCTTGGGAAGGTCGTTGTTCAGCGGATGCGTATCCACTTCGTAGCGCACACCCAGGTTCACCGTAAAATTGGGCAGGACGCGCCAATTGTCGCCCACGTAGAAGGAGAATCGTGTATTGCGGTGCGAGTTGTCGGTTGTTCCCGGAATGCGGATTCCCTTGCAGTTGCCGACGGCGAACTGCACCAGGCCGGCGTTGAGGATGTCCGCCACATTGCGAGAACCGGGTGACTGGACGGTGATCTGAGGAGCGCAAGAAACGAAATTAGTGACCTGCACCTTGCGGTAAACGACATCGCCTCCATAACGGAAAGTGTGATTACCGATCGTGTAGGTTTGATCATCGCGAGTCTGGAAGAAGCGCTCGAAGGTAGATTGCGGCGTGATGTTGTCGGGACCCGCGCTGAGTAGGCCGTCGTCAGTGATAATGCCAAAGCCGGCAGTGCCGGGAACGACAATAGCAGCGGCGTCCGAGCCGGGCTTGAGTACGCGATTCTTGAAATCCGTGAATCCAAAGCGGAACGAATTCGTCAGCCGCGGCGTCAGCGTCGAATCGAGGCCCCACGCAAACTGATGCGTGATGTTGTTATTGAAGTTTCCTCCCGAAGGCAATTTGTTTCCGCCGAAACCGCCCAAGCTGTTATTGTCATCGCGGCTCCAACGGAAGAAGAGATCGTTCTGGCGAGGCAGCTTGTAATCAACGCGTAGCGACGAGGAACGCTCATCATAAGGCGCTGGAAAAGAAGTCACGGCGGGAAAATAGGGAGTTGCCACACTGATAGCCGAACTCTCGTGACTTTTTTCGAAGCTGCCGAACCAGAAGAGCTTGTCATGGATGACCGGCCCGCCGATGTTGGTGCCCCATTGCTCACGATCGAAATCGGGCTGAGTTGGCGCGAAACTGGTGCGCGCCGCTATGCCGGAACCGCGCCCGTAGGCGAAAGCCGATCCGTGATATGTATTCGAACCGCGCTTGGTAATGATGTTTACACCGCCCGTGGCCGACAAGCCCGTGGAGGCATCGGACGACGAAGTGGATACCTGGAACTCCTGGATCGATTCCTGAGTCAGGTTCAGCGTGGTAGTCCCGACGTGTTCGTCCACCGCATCGATGCCATCGATAGTGATGCGCGTTTCACGGCCCGAGCGGCCTCCGATCGAAACGCCGGTGTAGCGGGCTTTGGTGGGATCGAAGGCACGGCCCTCGTTGATTTCTACTCCCGGCTGCAGCCGCGCCAGTTCGAGATAATTTCTGCCGTTGAGCGGTAGCTCAGCGATCTGCCGGGCGCTCACGACACCGCCCACTGTCGACTGCTGGGTGTCGACGGATGCAACCTCACCGCCCGCTACCTCGATCGAAATGGCCTCGGCGCCGATCGGCATATTTGCGTCCACGCGCGCGGTCTGGCCGACCTCCACGCCCACCCGCTGCACTTCGTAATTGCGAAATCCCTTCGCCTCGATCACCACTTTGTAGTCACCGGGCAACAGCGTCGGGATCAGAAAGAAGCCCTGGTCGTTGGTAGTGACGGTACGTTTACCGGCATCGGCCAGTGATGTCGTGCTCACGGTCGCGCCAGCGATTACCGCACCTGATTGGTCTTTGACGACGCCCGAGATCGAGCCGACGGGAGCCTGGGCAAACACTATGGCGCACACCGATAGCGCGCCCACAAAGAGAAATAGCTTTTGCATAAATCACCTCGTTACGCAACCGTTGCAGTGAAGCCGCTGCTTAGAAGACTATGTGCCAGTTATAACACAGGTCCGTACCGCTTAATCCGGTCTCCGCGAGTTACTCCACTCCGAATGCCAGAAGCACGTTTCCATTGACGCCGTTTTGCACGCCCGGGTATCCTGCGCCAGCGAACACCATGCCTCCCGCGATGGTCGGTCCGGCGGAGCCCATCGATCCGCCTTTCGCTGCGACACCGTTCACGGTCTGGAATTCGCGCACCATGTCGAAGTCCCACAGGATTTTTCCGTCTCTTGCGGATAAAGCGCGCAAAACGCCGTCCCACCCGCCCGAGAAAATAACTCCGGGGACCGACGAAATCGCCGCGTCATGTCCGCCGTGGCGTCCCTGCGCGGGCTCGATCGGAGTGAACCACTGCCGCTCGCCATTGGTGAGTGACAGAGCGACAATACCGCCGCTGTTTAATCCGAAATAGGCGTTGGTGTTGTCGGCGGTACCGCCCCAAACAATCTGCCCTTGCGCTTTGGGTGGCGTGGAAAAAGCCGCGGTTTTCCAAACCACTGCGCCCTTGTGATCCGGATCGTGCCCCCAAACGTTGCCGCTTTTTTGTCCCGCGACTAGGATACTTTTGCCGTTGGGTAGTGGCTCTAAGATCGGCGAAGATCCGAAATCATAATCCGGGCCGGCGTCTTTGGGACAATTCTCGCGATCGGTCTCGCGCATGCAGCCGACGACCCAAGCATCGCCCGGCGTGTCCTGAGCGGACCACAACATCTTTCCAGTGTCCATGTCGATGGCGACGACGGCATCGGTGGTCTTGGCGGCTGGTGCGGTATAGGCATCGCCCGTTCCGACGTAGAGCGCGTGGCGCT